>ERZ869936.126-NODE-126-length-99469-cov-14.960187_pt1 | contig 99469 bp, 74 predicted proteins | sample MGYA00520876_ERZ869936 | MGnify/ENA primary metagenome ERZ869936 (study PRJEB32218, sample SAMN09650985) | biofilter metagenome | isolation source: enrty point of leading RO module | place: Saudi Arabia: Thuwal, RO plant located on Red Sea | collected 2016-02-17 ...
GCTGTCGATCCGAACCAGACTCAACGCGGAACGCGAGCCGAAGGCGCTGCGTGACCCGCTGACGTCTGGAGACAGCTACAGCGTGGTCGCAGACCACGCCATGCTGTCTCCAGACTCAAACCCGTCACGGAACAGCTCGTCGCCGACCTCGAGCCGCCACACTCCGCGGCCCTGGGTGCCGATGTAGATCGACGTCGCGCCGCCGTGCTGCAGGAAGGTGGCATAGCGCGGCCGCGGCAGGTGAGGCACGCCGCTCTGCGCCGGGGTCATCGGATCGGTGACCAGGCGCCAGGTGGCTCCGTCGTCGGAGCTGAGGAAGACGCCGGAGTCCTGAGCGCCGGCGATCACCAGGTCGCTGGCGGGGTCGAAGGCGAGCAGGCTGGGCTGCCAGTAGCCGTTCTGGCCGGTGAAGTTGGTCGGGCCGCGACGGTTCCTGAACGGGAAGGTGCCGTTGCCGGTCATCAGCTGCTGCAGGGCCGGCATGGCGGTCCACGAGACGCCACCGTTCTGCGAGCTGTAGACCTGGCCGCTGGTGGTGGTCTGGGAGGCCGCGAGCAGGCGCTCCGGGTTGGCGGGGTCGACGGCGAAGACGCCGAAACCGCCGCCGGGCAGGACGATCTCCTGCCACGGTTGCCCAGGACGCTTGCGGTACATGCGATCGGTGGTGGTGTCCTGGTTGCAGGTGCCGCGCTGGAGGTAGAAGGTCGCCTGACCGCCCGCCTCGACCCCGGCGTACACCGCGCAGGCGTCGTGGGTCGGCGGCTCGCTCGCCGCTCCCTGCTCCACCCACTGCACCGGGCTGGCCTCGATGTCGTCGGTGACGAAGACCCCGCCGTCGCCACCGTTGCAGCCGACTTCACCCGGCACGCAGTCGCGGGTGGCGAGCACGTAGCGACCGTCGCCGATGTGGGCCAGGGCGTCGGGGAAGACGAAGGCGGGCAGCAGGCCGCCGGGGGGATAGTTGGCGATCTCGAACGGCCCCGACACCCCCGGCACGGCACGGAAGACCCGGCTCCAGCGGCCACCGTCGTAGAAGCAGCACACGGTGTAGACGCCCTGCGCTCCTTCGCTGGCGACGTCGAACCCGTCGCAGCAGATGTCGTTGTTCCACTCCGGCGGGTCGGCGTCGACGTCGAGGGTGCCGAAGACGCCGTTGTCCTGGTTGCCGAAGTAGAGCTGCCGGGTGGCGCCGTCGTCGGCCACCGCGCCGCTCATCGAGAAGAGCCACAGCCCGTGCGGCGAGACCATCGGCTGCTCCCACTCCGGCGCGTGGCAGTCGGGCCCCGACTTCTGGTTCCAGTAGACGCCGCCGTCGGAGGCGAGCAGCACCGGACAGGCGTCGGTCGTCGCCTCGGGGTCGAAGGCGAGATCGCCGACGTCGTCGTGGCCGCCGACGGTGCGGGTGTAGGGGCCCTGCCAGGGGTGCGACCCGGTGGTGCCGCAGCGCGCCGCGCCGCCGGGAGCCGGCGCCGCCGGTGTGGTGCAGCCGACCCGGTAGAGGGAGACGTCGCCGAACCACAGGTCCCAGGCGCCGCCCGCGCCGCGCACGGTGCCGCGCGGATTGGTCGCGACGAACGGGATGCGGCCTTGCGGCACCGGGTTCTGGCGGCCGGCGGTCCACGTCGCGCCGCCCGGATCGTTGCCGTTGGTGGTCTCGTAGAGCGTCGTGCCGACCACGGCGAAGAGCACGTACGGCTCGTCGGGCGACGCCGCCAGGCTGCAGCGCCCGGAGGCGAGGCCGCTGCCGACGGTCCAGGTGACGCCGCCGTCGAGCGAGGCGACGTGGCCGTCGTCGCCACAGGCGTGGATGACGCCCGAGCCGGTGGCGAGCACGTCCCACAGGCGGTCGGCGCCGCCGTCACCGGGGGTCGGGTCACGCCAGGTCCAGGTGTCGCCGGAGTCGGTGCTGATGGCGATGCCACAGCTGGTGCCGACGTAGACCCGGCTGCTGTCGTCGGGGGCGATCGCGATGCCGTAGGCGGCGCGCTCGGAGCGGTCGACCGGATCGAGGCAGAGACCCTGCGGCGGCGTCGCCGAGGACGCCTGCGACCAGGTGACGCCGCCGTCGCTGCTGCGGTTGATCCCCGAGCGCGACGTCGCCAGCGTGTGGCCGTCGAAGAACGAGGTGGCGAAGACACGCTGCGGGTTGGAGGGATCGACCTCGACGTCCCACAGCGCCTGCGGCCCGTGCCCGGCGAGGTACGACCAGTTGAGCCCGCCGTCCTCGGTGAGGTAGAGCCCGCCCCACTCACTGGCCGCGTAGATGCGGTCGCGATCGCCGGGAACGACGCCGAGCTGGTGGATGCGGCCGCCGCTGGCGCCGCCCGGGTCGAAGACGTCGGTGTTCGAGGAGTCGGGGTTGACGTCGGTGAAGGCCACCGACTGGGCCAGGCCGGCTGCTGGCACGAGCCACGTGGTCAGCAGGGTCGCCAGCAGGGTCGTCGACAGGAGCGTGGCGATCGGTGCCGCGGTGCGCACCGGACCGCGCCGCGAGGTCCGGCGGATCGCAGCGGTCATGGCGCGTCGACTCCGTCACCCGGGCAGACGGGAGCCTCGAAACGCTCCGTCGAAGCGACCAGGATCGGCAGCGCGCTCTTCAGGACGACGATCCGCCAGCGGTAGAGGACTCCCGGTTCGGGCGCGGAGACGACCAGCTCGCCGAGGTCGAGGGGCAGGTCGCCGCTCTCCTCGTAGTTGCCGGTCTCGAAGCCGTCCCGGAACCGGGTGAGCTGCAGTCGCTGCACCGTCAGCCCGCCCCCCTGGCCGGCCTCGAGCGGCGGCAGCTCCCAGTGCAGGACGACCTCGCCGGCCCGCAGCACCCGCTCGCTGCAGCGGCCACGGGCCTCGGCGAAGAGCAGGCTGCCGCCCGGCCCGGCGCCGGCGGCGAGTGGCGCGCCGGGCGACTGCAGCGACACGACCGGCGGCGACTGGCTCGACGCAGACTGGGCATCGAGGCGCTGAGGCGCCACGGCCGTGGCCAGGGTCGCCAGAGCCACGATCCCGGCGGCGAGGAGCGGCGACAGCGACGGACGTCGCGGGGCGACCCGCGCGGCGGCAGGAGACAGTGCATCGGGGGAATCTGCCCAGGCCTGGCGCGAGGGAGAACGACCTCTCGTCACAGGATCGCTGCCCCGCCGGGATCGCACTCGCATGACCATCGCTGCTCTTCCTCAGCCGCCTTCGCCGCCTGTCGTCCGGCTTCGGCAGGTAAAGCGTCCCGCCGCTGCTGGAAACTTCTCCTCGGAACCGGCCGCGAAACTCCTTCGCCGCCTTCCTCCCCTCGCGCCAGAGGCTCCAGTGAGCAAGCCGCATACCAGCGAACCCTTCGCCAACTGCAGGAACGCTCGGAGCTCGCCGGCCCTCTCGTAGAATGCTCGACCAGAACCCCTCACGATCGGAGCGACGCCCTCGCCGCGGCGTCGCCGCGCGCTCGGGAGCGACATCCCCCCGCCCCTTCGCGAATCCTCGGCCAGGGAGCCCTCTTGACCATGCACCACTCCACACGTTCCGAGACGCCAGCACGCACACCGTCGTGGACCCTCGCCATCGTTCTCGCCCTCACCGTCACGCTGGCAGTCGCGGCGGTGTCGACCCGGGCGCAGCAGCGCCGCACGTCGGCGACCTACGGCGTCGACGACTTCGCGCTCATCGCCGCCGAAGCCCGGCCGGGCGACTGGTTGAGCTACGGCCGCACCTACAAGGAGCAGCGCTACTCGCCGCTCGACCAGATCACCAGCGAGAACGTCGACCAGCTCGGCATCGCCTGGGTTTACGAGCTGGGCTCGAAGCGCGGCATCGAGGCGACGCCGCTGGTGGTCGACGGCGTGCTCTACACGACCGGCGCCTGGAGCGTCGTCTACGCCCTCGACGTGGTCACCGGCGAGCCGTTGTGGACGCACGACCCCGACGTGCCGCGCGAGGTGGCCCAGAAGGCGTGCTGCGACGTGGTGAACCGCGGCGCCGCCCTCTACGAGGGCAAGATCCTCTCCGGCACTCTCGACGGCCGACTCATCGCGCTCGACGCGCAGACCGGCGAGCTGGTGTGGGAGACCCAGACCGTCGATCCCGAACAGCCGTACACGATCACCGGGGCGCCGCGGGTGGTCAAGGGCAAGGTGCTGATCGGCAACGGCGGCGCCGAGTACGGCGTGCGCGGCTATCTGTCGGCCTACGACGCCGACACCGGCGAGCTGGTGTGGCGCTTTTACACGGTGCCGGGCAACCCCGCCGACGGCTTCGAGAACGAGGCGATGGAGATGGCGGCGAAGACCTGGAACGGCGAGTGGTGGAAGACCGGCGGCGGCGGCACGGTGTGGGACTCGTTCACCTGGGACCCCGAGCTCGACCTGCTCTACGTCGGCGTCGGCAACGGCTCGCCGTGGAACCAGAACCTGCGCAGCCCCGGCGGCGGCGACAACCTGTTCATCTCGTCGATCGTCGCCCTGCGCCCGGACACCGGCGAGTACGTCTGGCACTACCAGACGACACCCGGCGACACCTGGGACTACACCGCCACCCAGCACATCATGCTCGCCGAGCTGCCGATCGACGGCCGAGTGCGCAAGGTGCTGATGCAGGCTCCCAAGAACGGCTTCTTCTACGTGCTCGATCGCGCCACCGGCGAGCTGATCTCGGCCAAGAACTACGTCACCACGACGTGGGCCTCGCACGTCGACCCCGACACCGGCCGTCCGGTCGAGCTGCCGGGCGCCCGCTTCGTCGACGAGACCGCGGTGGTCTTCCCCGGGCCTCTCGGCGGCCACAACTGGCATCCGATGTCGTACAGCCCGCTCACCGGGCTGGTCTACATCCCGGCCCAGGAGATGTCGAACCTCTACGTGCCGGACCTCGAGTACGAGCACCAGGAGGGTCAGTGGAACCTGGGCGTGACGCCGGCGCAGGCGGCCGACGTGCCCGACGCGGTGCTCGAGGCGATCCCCGGCACCACCAAGGAGACCTTCGAGGATCCGCCCGCCGAGCTCGTCGGCACCGGACACCTGCTGGCCTGGGATCCGGTGGCGCAGGAGGAGCGTTGGCGCTTCCAGTACGACGTGCCGTGGACCGGCGGCACCCTGGCGACGGCCGGGAACCTGGTCTTCCAGGGCACTCCCTACGGCATGCTCACCGCCTACGACGCCACCAGCGGCGAGAAGCTGTGGGAGAGCTACACCGGCAGCGGAGTCATCGCGCCGCCGATCACCTTCCAGGTCGGCGACACCCAGTACGTGGCGATCATGTCGGGGTGGGGCGGAGCGTTCGGGGTCGTCGGCTCGCGCGCCGCGCGCAAGGCGGTGGAGAGCGAGGGACGCGTCGTGGTCTTCGCGCTCGGCGCCCGCGGCGAGGAGATCGAGCGCCAGCCGGACGCCGAGATCCAGGTCACCCGCGTCGAGCACCAGTCGACGCCCGAGATGATCGCCGCCGGCAAGACGGCCTACAACCGCTACTGCCTGGTCTGCCACGGCTACGCCGCCGTCGGCGGCAACGTGATCACCGACCTGCGCCAGTCGATCCCGCGGGTGTACGAGTTCTACGACCAGATCGTGCTCGAGGGCGCCAGGGTCGAGAACGGCATGCCGGCGTTCGCCGACGTGCTCGACCCGCAGGACGTGGCGAACATCCGCGCCTTCGTGCTCGATCGACGCGACCGGCTGTACCAGGAGCAGCAGGCGAGCGGCGGCGGCCGCTGACGCCGCCCGGCCCCCGTGGGCGCGCACACTCAGCTCGAACCGGTTCGCGCGTCGACGGCACGCGCTGCCGGTCGACCGCACGGTGGCTCCAGCCGCGACCTTCGCCGCGCCACCGTTGCGAGGACGGGGCCGCCGCGCAGAGAGGTCAGCCCGCGTCGGCGCTGGTGAAGGGAGCTGGCTCGGCGACTTCGACCCGCACGGCGCAATCGCCACCGCTGCCCCGCGCCTGAGCCAGGGCGGCGCGGGCGGCGCCGAGCAGGCCCTGGGGCTCGCTGAAGGCGACGGGCGCGGTCGACGAGTAGCCGACGCTCACCGTGGTCGGTGGCACCGCAGCGCCCGCCTGGCGCCGGAGACCGTGCACCGTCCGGCAGATCCGGCTGGCGTGGTCGTCGAGGGTCTTGCCTCCGGCGCCGAGCGAGACCACCACGAGCCGCCTGTCGTCGTACCGCGCGACGATGTCGCCGGCGCGCTGGAAGTTCTCGTCGAGCAGTTGTGCGACGCCCCGGAGGATCTCCTCGAGGGCCGCTCTCCGGGTCTCGAACTCCGGCCCCTCCGTCGATCCGCGGCCACCCGCGACGATCTCGTCGAACTGGTCGAGCTCGACGAAGAGGCAGGCCGCCGACTCGTGGGCGCGTGCCGCGATGCGCCACAACATCGAGAGCTGCTGGTCGAAGAAGCGGCGGTTGGCGGCGCCGGTCGCCGGATCGCTGGTCGAGAGGCGGTCGAGCTGGCGCTGCAGCGCCGCCAGCTGTTCCTCCAGCAGGGCGACGTAGCGCAGCTGCTCGCCCTCCTCGGTCACGTCGCGGTGGAACAGCGCCACCCGCCGCGGATCGCCGTTCCGGGCGGGGAGCGGCGCCAGCGAGACCTGGTTCCAGAACCACGAGCCGTCGCGCCGCCGACAGCGCAGCACCTGCTGCACCGCCTCGCCCCGATCGAGCCCGTCGAGCAGCGTCAGGTAGGCCTCCTTGCTCTCCTCGGCGACGCCGAGCAGATCGAGGCTGCGACCGAGGCAGGCGGCGGCCTCGAAACCGGTCAGCCTCTCGAACGCCGGATTGACGTAGCGGATCGTGCGGGTGGCATCGGCCTCGACGAGGCTGACCCCTTCACGCGCGTTCTCGACAAGCTGATCGAAGTACGGGCTCACCACGCGAACTCCAGCGGTCTCGCTTCTTCCTCAACCCCTGGGACGTCCCGATTCGAGTCGGTTCACCACAGGCCTTCCGCCCAGCGATGCAGTTTCCGTACCCGCTTCGGTGCACCACGATCGTGTGCCTGAGGGGAACCACCGGGATCGGACCTCGGCAACGGCCGATGCCGTGCCACCGGCCGGATCGACCGGTCAACGGGGGCGCGTCAGCCCGCCGGGGCTCGTCCGGCTCCATGGCGGCACATCGAGCCCGGCACTCACGCCCCGTGCTCGGAGCCCGCGGCCGGCGCCGGCTCGACGACTGTCTCCACCGCCTGTGCCAGGTGCACCACCCGCTCCGGCCCCAGCTCGGAGGAGGCGAAATCGCGGATCTGGTGGCGGCAAGAGAAGCCGCTGGCCACCACCAGCAGCTCCGGCCCCTGCGCCTCCAGGGCCCGCCGCAGGTTGGGCAGCAGGCGGTCGTCGGCGATGCGCCGCGACAGGTCGCCGTGCTGGTAGCCGAAGGAGCCCGCCATACCGCAGCACCCGGCACCGCTGTCGATGACGTGGGCGCCGCCGAGCATGCGCGGCGTGGTGGCGGCGAAGACCGCCCGCTCGTGGCAGTGCAGATGCCAGAAGATCGCCGGCGCATCGACCCGGAGCCGCGCCGCATGGCGGAGCAGGAAGGCGTCGAAACGCTCGATGCGCGACACCACCTCGGCGCGGAGCGGATCGTCGTCCCGCAGCAGGTCGGGGAGGTCGTCGACCAGTGCCGAAGCGTCCGAGGGCTCGAGGCAGAGGATCGGCACCCTCGGTGAGTCGCCGCCGGCGAGCGCCTGCTGCAGCGACTCGTGCAGGCAACGGTAGACCCCGCCCGCCGCGGCCGCCGCGGAGTCGAGCAGCCCCTGACTGAGCCGCGGCCGCTGACTGTCGCCGGCGAACGAGAGGTGCACCGCGAAGCCGAGACCTTCGAGCACGCGGCGCGCCGCGTGCGCCACCTCCGGCTCGTAGTAGCGCGAGGCGGTGTCGGCGAAGAGCACCACCGCGCCCGAAGCCGGTGCCGCGGGTCGCGCCGGCGAGGGGCGGCGCGGGCGACGAAGGGGACGACGGCTGAACGGCGGCAGGCGGCGGGCCGGGTCGAGGCCGAGCCGCGGATGCGCCAGGTGCCGGAACAGGGTGCTGCGCTGCACCACGTTGGCGAGCGGAGCCAGCGGCCCGGCGAGCCAGCCGGCGAGCTCGGGCAAAGCGCCGACGGCGCGGGCTCCCAGCGGCGTCCCGCGGCGCTGGTGGCGCAGCGCCAGCACGTCCATCTTGAGGCGCGCCATGTCGACCGCGTTCGGGCACTCCGCCTTGCACGCCTTGCAGGCCAGGCAGAGGTCGAGGGTCTGGTGCAACTCGTCGGAAGCCAACGCCTCGAGCGGCTCGCCGAGCTGGCCGCTCATCGCCAGGCGTAGCGCGTTGGCGCGGCCGCGCGTGGAGTGCTCCTCGTCGCGCAGCGCCATGTAGCTCGGGCACATCGTTCCGCTGCCCAGCTTGCGGCAGGCGCCGACGCCGTTGCACTGCTCGACGGCGAGGGCGAAGCCACCCTGGTCGCGGTAGCTGAAGCGTGCCGCGGCCTCGGCGGTGCCGGTCGCCTCGGCATAGCCGGGCACCTGATAGCGCAGGTTCTCGGTCATCCTGGCGGGGGCGACGATCTTGCCGGGATTGAGCAGCCCCTCGGGATCGAAGAGGCGCTTGACCTCGGCGAAGGCGCCGACGAGCTCGGGGCCGAAAGAGCGCTCGAGGAACTCGCCGCGCACCAGGCCGTCACCGTGCTCGCCCGACCACGAGCCTCCCAGCTCGCGGACCCACTCGAAGCAGCGCTCGGCGATGCGCCGCATCGCCTCGACTTCGCTCGCCCGGTGCAGGTCGAGCATCGGCCGGATGTGCAGCACGCCGACCGAGGCGTGGCCGTACACCGAGACCTCCAGGCCCTCGTCCCGGCACAGCGCCAGCACCCTCTCGACGTAGCCGGCGAGATGCTCCACCGGCACGCAGGCGTCCTCGATGAACGCCTGGCCCTTGCGCGGGCCGCGCACGTTGCTGATCAGGCCCAGTCCGAGCCGGCGCACCTCCCAGGCGTCGCGCTGCGCCGCGGGGTCGGCGAGCACCACCTGTGCCGTGCCGACGCCGCCGTCGGCCATCGCCGCGGCGAAGCGCTCGGCTCGCAGCCGCGCCTGACGCGCCGTCTCGCCGTCGAGCTCGACGATCTGCACCGCCTTCGGCGCGCCGACGAAGAAGCCGGCGTGACGCGCCGTCGCCGCGTTGACCAGCGCCTCGCCGAGGATGACGTCGTCGAGCATCTCGATCGCCAGCGGCTCCCACTCGAGCATCCGGCCCAGGTGGCGCAACGACTCGACGACGTCGTCGAAGTGCAGCACGCAGACCGCGGTGGCGTGCGGCTTCTCGACCAGACGGAGCGTCGCCGACAGCACCACCGCCAGGGTGCCTTCGCTACCGATCACCAGATCGGCGAGCGAGCGCCGCGGCGCCTCGGGGAGCAGGGCGTCGAGGGCGTAGCCAGCGACCCGGCGCATCACCTTCGGATAGCGCTCGCGGATGGCTCCCGCATGTCGCGCCACCACCTCCTCGACGCCACGGTAGATCTCGCCCTCCCGCCCCGGACGTTCCGTCGCCTCGCGCCAGCCCTCCTCATCGAGCCGCTCCAGCTCGAGCACCGTGCCGTCAGCGAGGGCCACCTCGAGCGCGATCACGTTGTCGCTGGTCTTGCCCCAGCGCACCGAGCGGGTGCCGGAGCTGTTGTTGCCGATCAACCCACCGACCGTGGCGCGCGAGGAGGTGGCCGGGTCCGGCGGAAAGAGCACTCCGTGCGGCTCGAGCCGGGCGTTGAGCTGCTGCAGGATCACTCCCGGCTCCACCCGCGCCCGGTGGTGTGACCCGTCGATGTCGAGCACCCGGCCCAGGTGGCGCGAGGTGTCGAGGATCAGGCCCGGTCCATGGGTCTGTCCGGAGAGGCTCGTGCCCGCGCCGCGCAGCGTCACCGGCACCCGGCGCCGGTGGGCGATGCGCAGCGCCGCGAGAACGTCGGCGCGGTCCATCGGCCAGGCGACGACGGCCGGGACGATCTGGTAGTGCGAGGCGTCGGTGGCGTGGATGCCGCGCGCGATCGCGTCGTCGCGCACCTCTCCGCGCAGCTCCCGACGCAGCTCCGCAGCGAGTCCGGAACGGACCGAGGCGTCGAGACGTTCGTCGAGCAGTCGGAGGGCCATCGCAGGTGCTTCGCGGGGACCGAGCGCGCGGCGCCCCGCCGAGCGGACGAGTCTATGCGGGACCCGCTGGCCAACGAGAGCAGCTCCGGGCGACGAGCCGTCGCGGCGCTATCGCATGCGGATCACTCAGCTGCCGCCGCCAGCCGCACTCGAACGTCAGGCGAGACCAGCCCTGGTCAGCGGCAGGTCGTAGACCCGCTTGCCGGTCAGCTTGGCGATGGCGTTGACCAGCGCCGGCGCGATCGGCGGCACGCCCGGCTCACCGACGCCAGAGGGCGGCGCGTCGCTGTCGAGGATCTCGACGTTGACCCGCGGCATCTGGTCGATGCGCAGCATCGGGTAGTCGTGGAAGTTCGACTGCTGCACGGCGCCGTTCTCGACCGTGATCTCGCCGAAGAAGGCCATCGACAGCGCGAAGACCACCGCACCTTCCATCTGCGCCCGCACCGTGTCGGGGTTGACCACGGTGCCGCAGTCGACCACCAGATCGACCTCGTGAACCTTCACCTTGCCTTCCTCGTCGAGCGAGGCGTCGAGCGTGGCAGCGACGTAGGTGAGGAAGCTGAAGTGCGACGCGAAGCCTCGCTGCACGCCCTCGGCGAGGGTCTTCTCGCCCCAACGCGAGACCTCGGCGCAGCGCCGGATCACGGCGCTGAGCCGGCCGGTGTCGAGACCGTACGGCTTGTCACGATCGGAGAATTCGAGCTTGCGCGGCTCACCGAGCATCTCGAGCCGCCACTGCACCGGGTCCTTGCCGGCGGCCTCGGCGATCTCGTCGACGAAGCAGTTCACGGCGTGGGCGTGGAAGGTGTTGCACACCGAGCGCAGCCAGCCGATGCGAACGTCCGAGGCGATGCCGCTCGATTCGAGCTGGATCGACGGAATCCGGTAGGGCAGGTTGGTCAGCCCCATGCCGAGCTCGAAGCCGCTCGGATCGGTGGCTCCCGGCATGAAGGTGCTGAGGATGGTCGGGAACGCGGTGTGCTGCCGCCAGCCGGTCAGGCGGCCGCTCTCGTCGAGCGTCGCCTCGAGCTTCTGCGCGTTCTGCGCCCGGTAGAAGCCGTGCCGCACCTCGTCCTCGCGGGTCCAGGTGAGTTTGATCGGCGTTCCCTTCATCTGCTGCGCGATCTTCGCCGCCTCGAGGATGAAGTCGGGCTTCGACTTGCGGCCGAAGCCACCGCCGAGCAGGGTCACGTGCACGGTGACCTGGGCGAGGTCGAGCTCGAGCGCCGCCGCCACGCGCTGGCGCGCCGTCATCGGGTCCTGGCAGGGAGCCCAGATCTCGCAGCCCTCGTCGGTGACCACGGCGGTGGCCGCGAGCGGCTCCATCGGCGCGTGCACCAGGTGCGGACCGTGGAAGCTGGCGCTCAGGGTGCGCGCCGCGGCGGCCTTGGCGGCGGCGAAGTCGCCTTCGCTGCGGAACGGCTTGCCGTCGCCGTCGACGAGCTGCTGCAGCTTGTCGCGGAACGCGCCGCTGCTCTCGAGGCCTTCGCCGGTCTTCCACTCGATCTGCAGCGCCTTGCGCCCCTTGAGCGCCGCGAAGGTGTTCTCGGCCACCACCGCGACGCCGGCGTTGAGGTTGAACGGCTGCGCCGCGCCCTCGAGCGGCAGCACCTTCTTCACCCCGGGCACGGCCAGGGCCGCTTCGGGGTCCAGGGAGCCGAGGGTGCCCTTGATCGTCGGGCAGCGCTCGATCGAGGCGTAGAGCATGCCGGGACGCACCACGTCGATGCCGTAGACCGCCTGGCCGCGCACGATGTCGGGCACGTCGACGAGGGCACGCGGGGTGCCGAGGATCTTGTGGTCCTTCTTGTCCTTCAGCATCGGCTTCTCGGGCACGTCGAGAGTGGCCGCGACGGCGGCCAGCTCGCCGTAGGTGGCGCTGCGCCCGGAGCCGGCGTGCAGCACACGCCCTGCCTCCGCCCGGCACTCTCCCGCCGCCACGTCCCAGCCCTGGGCGGCGGCCGCCACCAGCATCGTCCGAGCCGCGGCGCCCGCCTCGCGCAGCGGCTGCCAGTTGAGCCGCACGGTGGTCGAGCCGTCGGTGTTCTGGTTGCCGTACTTCGGGTCGCCGTCGGCCTGCTCGATGCGGATCTCCTCCCACGGCAGCTCGAGCTCCTCGGCGAGCAGCATCGCGCACGAGGTGCGGGCACCCTGGCCCATCTCGCTGCGGTGCACGATCAGCGTCGTGCCCGAGGCGTCGATCCGGATGTAGGCGGCGGGCGCGAAGGACTTGGCGGCGTCGGCGGCGCTGGAGGTGCCGGCGGTGTTGAGCCGGGCCAGCACGTGCGGCGTGAAGCCCAGAGTCAGGCCGGCGGCGGCGCCGGCCTGGACGAAACGCCTGCGGTCGAGCTCGGCCTTGAAGACGCGACCCTTGCCCGTCGCGTCTTCGCCTGCGGGGTTGCGGATCGGGGTCCTGGCGGCGCTCATCGTGCTTCTCCGTCGGTCTCACCGGCGAGCTCGGCGGCGGCCTCGTGCACGGCCAGGCGGATCCGCTGGTAGGTGCCGCAGCGGCAGATGTTCACCTGCAGCGCCCCGTCGATCTGCTCGTCGCTCGGCTGCGGCGTCTCGGCCAGCAGCGCCGAGGCGCTCATGATCTGCCCCGGCTGGCAGTAGCCGCACTGCGGCACGTTGATCTTCTCCCAGGCCTTCTGCACCGGGTGTCCCCCGTCCGGCGACAGGCCCTCGATGGTGACGATCTCCCGCCCCTCGAGGCGGCTGATCGGCAGGATGCACGAACGACGCGCGCGGCCGTCGACGTGCACCGTGCAGGCGCCGCAGCGGTTCATGCCGCAGCCGTACTTGGTGCCGGTCAGCCCCAAGGTGTCGCGCAGCGCCCAGAGCAGAGGAGTGTCCGGGTCGATGTCGAAGACCCTCTCCTCACCGTTCACCTTCATGCGAATCGCCATGCGCGGTCCTCCTGTGCGGGCTCTGGCGGCGATGCCGATCGGCCGTCCGCCGGCCGCGTCACGGTCGGCGAGAGGAACCGGGCGTCGGCCGCGGGTCCACGGACACGTCGCGAAGAGTTCTCGCGCGGGTCCGGCAGTCACTATGCTCCCGGGGAACCCGAGCCGGCGCCTACGGGATGGTCTGCTCACCTAGAGTAGCAATCCGCGACGTCGGATCCGTACCCCGTCGGCCGGTCCCCCGGTCGAGGGAAGTCGCCGGGGCCTTCGCCAGGGGAGCTGACCGGGCCTGCAACGACGCCGCGACGGGTCGAGCCGATCGACGCCCGGCCTGACCCCGGATGACCGAACCCCCCCACGAGATGACCCCCTCCCGCCACCCGACGCCGGCCGCCCGGCGAGTCCTCGCCTTCGCCGCGGCACCCCTGGCGTGCCTGCTGGCGACCGTCGCGGCGGCACAGCCGCAGGCCGGCGACGGCCCCGCGGCCGCCGACCTCGAGCTCTACAGCGTGCGCTTCGACGACCCGGGCGTGATCGATCGCCTGCGCGGCGCCACCACTCCCGCAGCGGGCCGGGCGCTGCACCGCTGGCTGCGCGGCGCCGAGGGCCGTGCTGCCGCCGCCGAGCAGCGCGCTGCCGTCGAACACCTGCTGGACCAGCGGCGCGCCGAGCTGGCTGCAGAGCTGGCAGTCGAGCGGCTCGATCCGGTGTTCACCTTCCGGGCCCGGCGGCCCGGCTTCGCCGTCGTGCTCGATCCCGGCCAGGCCGACCGCCTCGCGGCGCACCCGGCGGTGCTCTCGGTGCGGCGCGATCGGCGGTGGCCCGAGATCGGCGAGAACGGACCGGCCTGGATCGGCGCCGACGCGGTGTGGAGCGGCGCCGCCACCGGCGTCGCCAGCGAGGGCGAAGGCGTCGTCGTCGCGGTGATCGACTCCGGCATCCTGTTCTCTCACCCGTCGTTCGGCGACGCTCCCGCCGATGGTCACACGTACACCAACCCGCTCGGCAGCGGCACCTTCCTCGGCTGGTGCGACCCGGGCCACCCGGACTACTCGCCGCTCTACGCGTGCAACGACAAGCTGATCGGCGCCTGGGACTACATGGACGCGTTCTGCGCCGCCTCGCCGAGCTGCACCGAGGCCGACGGCCCGGCCGACCAGGACGGCCACGGCACCCACGTCGCGAGCATCGCGGTGGGCAACCACGTGGCGCCCTCGGGCACCATCGTCGAGATCTCGGGCGTCGCGCCGCACGCCAGTCTCGTGGTCTACGACGCCTGCACGAGGCAGGAGTCGGCGCCCTTCCAGTCGTTCTGCTCGGGTGCGGCCGTCGAGGCCGCGATCGACCAGGCGATCCTCGACGGCGTCGACGTGATCAACCTGTCGATCCTCGGCGGCTTCGACCCGTGGAACGACGACGACCGCGCCCTGCTCGACGCCATCGACGCGGGCATCTTCGTCGCCGCCGGCGCCGGCAACGACGGCCCCGACCCGTCGAGCGTCGCCCACCTGGGTCCCTGGGTCGCGGCGGTGGGCGCCACCACCCACGATCGCGACTCCTACCGCGCCACCCTCACCCTGACCGGCGGTCCGTCGATGATCGGGCCCTTCGACGGCGGCTCGCTGAACGACGACGCCCTCGGCCCGGTGTCGGTGGTCTACGCCGGAGACTACGGATCGATGGACGCCGCCGCCCGCGTCTGCGGCTCGAGCCGCCCGACGGTGCAGCCGAATCCGTTCCCGCCGGGCACCTTCTCCGGTGAGATCGTCGCCTGCGAGAGCTTCGAGGGCACCAACTCGAGCCCGACGAGCTTCAAGTCGAAGAACCTGCTCGAAGCCGGCGCCGGCGGCATGATCCAGCTGGGCGGCGGCAGCTCGTCTCTCGGCTTCGCCACCCGGATCCCGAGCATCGGCCTGGAGACCGCGGCCAGCAACACGGTGCGCACCTGGCTGGCGAGCGGCGCCGGCCATTCAGGGGAGATCTCGGCGGCGCTGCGTACCGACTCGGCGGTGAACGCCGAGCGACTGCGCTCGTTCAGCTCGATCGGCCCCAATCCCGACTTCGACGTGCTCAAGCCGGATCTGGTCGCTCCCGGCTCGGCGGTCCGGCTGGCGCCGACGTTCCAGGCGATCGGCGTGCTCGGCGCCGAGACGATCTCCGCCTTCCAGCCCGACTTCGGAGGCGTGCCGCTGCGCTTCGCCAGCGGCACCTCGATGTCGAGCCCGCACGTCGCCGGAGCCGCCGCGCTGCTGCGAGCGCTGCACCCCGCCTGGACGCCGGATCAGGTGCGCTCGGCGTTGGCCACGACCGCTGTGCGCGACGGCCTGACGCTCGAGGACGGCACCTCGCCGATCGGAGCGCTCGAGCGCGGCGCCGGGCGCATCGACGTCGTCGCGGCGGCGCGCGCCGCCCTGGTGCTCGACGAGGACACCGCCGACTACCTGGCAGCCGACCCGACCTCCGGCGGCGATCCCCGCACCCTGAATCTCCCTTCGCTGATGCACGGTGCCTGCGCCGGGACCTGCTCCTTCGAGCGCACCTTCACCAACGTCGACGACGCCACCGAGACCTGGTCGATCGCACTGACCGGCGCCCCGGACCTCCACCTGCGGGCGGCGCCGTCCGTGTTGACCCTCGCTCCGGGCGGCTCCGCCACCGTCTCGCTGACTGTCGACGTCGAACCGGCCCAGACCCTCGACGCCTGGCAGGGCGCCGACCTCGAGCTCACGCCCGGCGACCCGACGACGCCGACCAGCCGGCTCACCGTGCTGCTGCGGCCGACCGCGGTCAGCACCCAGCTCGTCTTCGTCGACGGCTTCGAATCGGGCGACACCTCGTCCTGGTCTTCGACCACTCCGTAGGGCTCCGGCTCCCCGCGGGCCAGCGGGCGCTGAGGCGCTGTCCAGACAGGGCCCGGCGAGTCCCGAGACTGCACGCGGCGGTCCGGCGCATCGCGACACCGACACCAGGCGCTCTAAGATCGGTCACGAATCTGCACCAACGCCAGCGCCACCGCGCCGGCGCAACGGAGGCCCGCGATGTCGTACCCGAAGCTCTCACCGACCCAGCCCCTCCGACCCAGGCCGCAGGCCGCGACCTGCGGCGTCGCCAGCCTCCTGGCGTCGATCCTCGTCGCCGCGGCGCCTGCGTTCTCGCAGCAGTCCGACCCCGAAGGCAGACACCAGGAGGCGATGGCCCGCCAGCACGGGGAGGAGTCCCCCGAGGCGACGGCGGCGACGGTGCCGGCTCCGGCCATGCCGGTGATGGGCGCCGAGCTGGGACTCGGCCCCGAACGGCTCGGCTACTTCGCCCAGCCCTACGCCCCCGTGGAGGCACGTCCCGAGCTGCCCGGGATCGTCGTGCTGCACGAGTGGTGGGGGCTCAACGACAACGTGCGCGCGATGGCCGACCGCCTCGCCGGCGAGGGCTACCTGGTGCTCGCCGTCGACCTCTACGCTGGCGAGACCGCCGAGACGCCGGAACGGGCCCGCACCCTGATGCAGCAGGCGAGTGCCGATCCGGACGCGCTGCTCGCCCAGGTCGCCAAGGCCGCCGCCCTGCTGCGCACGCAGCACCGGGCGACGGGCGTGGCGGTGCTCGGCTGGTGCTTCGGCGGCGGCTGGTCGCTGCAGACCGCGCTGCGCCTTCCCGGTGAGGTCGACGCGGCGGTCGTCTACTACGGCCGGGTGGTCACCGATCGCGAGCAGCTCGCGGCCCTCGACGATCCGCTGCTCGGACTGTTCGGCGGCGCCGACGAAGGCATCCCGGTCGACGACGTGCGCCGCTTCGCGGGCCTGCTCGAGGAGCTCGACAAGGACGCCACGATCGAGATCTACGAGGGCGCAGCGCACGCCTTCGCCAACCCGTCGGGCGAGCGCTACGACGCGCAGGCCGCCGAGGACGCCTGGCGCCGAACCCTGGAGTTTCTGCGCCGCACCCTGGGCTGAGCTAGGGCGGCATCGCGGCGATGACGCCGGCACGAGCCGAGCCGACAGAGCTCCCGAGCCCGGGTGCCATCCCTCCCACCCTCGCTATCATCGGCGGCTCGGATCCGCGGTCGTCGCATCGCGGCGACCGTAGCTCCTCGCCGCGTCCCCTGAGACCGAACCCCAACATGTCGCCACCGAAGACCACCGACGCTCCCGCCGGCACGCGCCGCCGCATCCTGGTCACCAGCGCGCTGCCGTATGCCAACGGATCGATCCACCTCGGCCACGTCACCGAGGTGGTCTACACCGACGTCTGGGTGCGCTTCCAGAAGCTGCGCGGTCACGAGTGCTGGTACGTCTGCGCCGACGACACCCACGGCACGGCGATCATGCTGCGAGCCGAGAAGGAGGGAGTCACTCCCGAGGAGCTGATCGAGGCCACCCAGCGCGAGCACGAGCGCGACTTCGCCGACTTCGCGATCGGCTTCGACAACTACGGCACCACCCACTCGCAACGCAATCGCGAGTTCGTCGAGGCGATCTGGCGCCGCCTGCGCGACGGCGACCACGTGGTGCAGCGCTCGGTGACCCAGTTCTTCGACGCCGAGCGCGGCATCTTCCTCGCCGACCGCTTCGTCAAGGGCACCTGCCCGCGCTGCAAGACGCCGAACCAGAACGGTGACAGCTGCGACAACTGCGCCGCCACCTACACCCCCCAGGATCTGATCGACCCGGTCTCGGCCCTCTCCGGCACCAGACCGGAGGAGCGCGACTCGGAGCACTTCTTCGTCCGCCTGGCGGACTTCGAGGAGGTGCTGCGCGGCTGGGCGACCACCGACAACCTGCAGCCGGAGGTGGTCAACAAGCTCGAGGAGTGGTTCGCCGAGGGTCTGCGGGACTGGGACGTCTCGCGTGACGCGCCCTACTTCGGCTTCGAGATCCCCGATGCGCCGGGCAAGTACTTCTACGTCTGGGTCGACGCGCCGATCGGTTATCTGGCCAGCTTCGCCGAGCTGTGCGAGCGCGAGGGGATCGAGTTCGACGACTTCTGGAAGCGCGAGAACGCCGGGCGCACCGAGGTGTACCACGTCATCGGCAAGGACATCCTCTACTTCCACTGCCTGTTCTGGCCGGCGCTGCTGTGGGGCGGCGGCTACCGCCTGCCGACGTCGGTGCCGGTGCACGGCTTCCTCACCGTCGACGGCACCAAGATGTCGAAGTCGCGCGGCACCTTCATCATGGCCCGCACCTACCTCGACCACCTGCCGGCGGACGCGCTGCGCTACTACCTGGCGGCGAAGCTGGGCAGCGGTCTCGGCGACATCGACCTCAACCTGCAGGACTTCGTGCAGCGGGTGAACTCCGACCTGGTCGGCAAGGCGGTCAACATCGCCAGCCGCTGCGCCGGCTTCCTGCACAAGCACTCGGGCGGAAGGCTGGCCGACGCGCTGGACGACGCCGAGCTGTTCGAGCGCTTCGCCGCCGCCGGCGACGAGATCGCCGAGCTCTACGAGCGCCGCTCCACCAACCAGGCGGTGCGCAGGATCATGGCGCTCGCCGACGAGGCGAACCGCTACGTCGACGAGCGCAAGCCGTGGGTGCTCGCCAAGCAGGAGGAGACCCGCGACCAGGTCGCGGCGGTGTGCACCACCGGCATCAACCTGTTCCGCACCCTGCTGATCTACCTCAAGCCGATCGTGCCAGGCATCGCCCGCCGCGGCGAGCAGTTCCTCGGCGGCGTCGAGCTCGGCTGGGACGACCGGCTGCGGCCGCTGCTCGGCGAGACGATCGCGCCCTACGAGCCGCTGATGACCCGCATCGAGGCGGCCGCCGTCGAGGCCGTCGTCGAGGCCTCGAAGGACACCATGACCGCGAGCCCGGACGAGCCGGCCGAGACGCCCGAACCCGCGGGGCCGCCCGGCGGCGAGGAGATCGGCGCCGAGATCACCATCGACGACTTCGCCAAGCTCGACCTGCGGGTGGCCCGGATCGTGCGCGCCGAGGCGGTCGAGGGGGCCGACAAGCTGCTGCGCCTCGAGCTCGACCTCGGCTCCGGCGTCGGGCGCCAGGTCTTCGCCGGCATCAAGTCGGCCTACTCGCCGGAGGACCTGGTCGATCGGCACGTCGTCGTGGTCGCCAACCTCAAAGCCCGCAAGATGCGCTTCGGCACCTCCGAGGGGATGGTGCTCGCCGCGGGTCCCGGTGGCGAGGAGATCTTCCTGGTGTCGCCGGACGCCGGCGCCTCACCGGGCCTGCGGGTGCGCTGACCGCGGCGGCGCCGGCGCCGCAACGACCGACCGACCGCAGCTGGAGTGCAGCGTGCTCTTCGTCGTCGCCCTCGTCAGCTTCTCCGTCGCGCTGCTGACGCTCTTCTCGGGTTTCGGCCTCGGCACCCTGCTGATGCCCACCCTGGCGCTCTTCTTCCCGGCGCCGGTCGCAGTGCTGCTGACCGCGATCGTGCACGGCTGCAACAGCCTGTTCAAGCTGGCGCTGCTCTGGCGCCAGGCCGACTACCGGGTGGTGCTGCGCTTCGGGATCCCGGCGGCCCTCGCCGCACTGCTCGGCGCCGCGACGCTGGCGGCCCTCAGTGGCGGACCGGTGCTCTTCTCGTGGAGCCCGCCGCTCGATCCACTGGTGGGCCGCATGCTGTTCTGGCAGGTCAGTGCCGTCGAGGCGGTGCTCGGCGTGCTGATCCTGCTGTTCGCCGCGCTGGAGGTCCTGCCGGCCACCCGGCGCTTGCGCTTCGCACCGCGCTGGCTGCCGCTCGGCGGCGCCATCGCCGGCTTCTTCGGCGGCCTCTCCGGGCACCAGGGAGCGCTGCGCGCGGCCTTCCTGGTACCGCTCGAGCTCGAGCCGAGGACTTACGCCGGCACCCAGGCGGTGCTCGCCTCGGTGGTCGACGTCTTCCGCCTCGGCGCGTACGCCGTGGCGCTGGCCGGCGGCTCGCTGAGCGGGCTCGGCGGACGTCAGCAGCAGCAGGTCCTGGTGGTGGCCGTGGTCTGCGCCCTCAGCGGCAGCCTGCTCGGTAAACGCATGCTGGGCAAGGCGACGGTGCGCGGCATCCGCCGCCTGACCACCGCCCTGCTGGTGCTTGTCGGTCTCGGCCTGCTCAGCGGCGCGCTGTGAGGAGCGATCGCCTCAGAGCACCAGCTGACTCGGGCGCATGCCGCCGCAGCCGTTGTCGTGGAAGGCGCGGCCGCATCCGCCGGTGTAGCAGGTGTCGCCCGAGAAGCCGGCCGGGCCCTTCACCTCTTCGATCCAGGACTCGACCTCGCTCTGGATCTTCGCCGGATCGGTGACGCCCTGCTCGACGATGAGATGGGCGGTGAGTCCCCAGATGGTGCGCGACAGGTTGCACGGGCAGCAGCAGGTCAGAGCGCTGTTGTCGCTGCAGCACGGCGCCGGGATCGGCGTCAACGCCGCCTCCTTGATCTTCTGCTGCTCGGCGTCGAGCCGCAGCGAGCTCTCGTACTCCATGTAGCGCTGCGTCTTCTCGCGCACCGCGTCACTGGTGTCCTCGGGCAACGACGCCGCCACTGCGGCCGGCGTCATCGCCAGGTTGGGCGCCGCTGCGGCCTGGCCCGGCGCGATGGCGCGGGCGCCGAGATAGCCGGCGACGGCGGCGATGAGGAGGAGCGGGACGAGGATCGACTTGCGCGGCATCGGAGGTCTCCTGAGAGGGGATCCCGTCTGGGCGACGAGCGAGCTGGCGTAGCGACCGCGGGTTCGCGGTGAGCTCGACGGCAGGCGGATGAACAGAGGTACCGTGGATCGGGGAGCGTTAGCGCGGGTGAGCTTCAGTCGAAGGCGTCGGTGTCGGCGAAGCCACAGAGGTCGCCGGCCGGGTGGTGGTAGGAGCGCTCCGAGCCGTCGCTGCGGTCGAGTACCTCGACGGTGTAGTCGAGGTCGGTGAGCGAGCCGCCGAAGATCCAGAACCGTTGGTTCAGCGGCCGTCCGTCCAGCACCTTCACGGTCACCTCGACGTTGTCGGCGGTGAAGAACCAGAAGGATCCGGAGTCTCTGGAGGATCCGGACTGCGACCCCCCTTGGGAGGTCCCTGGAACGACCGGGAAGCCGGTGTGGCTGACGCCTTCGGCGTCGCGCCAGCTGACCCGCGCTTCGAACCTGTCGTGGAAACAGATGGCGTCCGAGGGGCATTCCGTTCCCAGGCCAGGAGCAGAGGACCGGGGGAGCGGCGCCGCAGGCATGGGCCCAGCGGTCACGGCGGGCGCCGGCGCCGACCCGAACGCCTCGACGTCGGCTCCGCCGCAGAGCGTGCCGCCCGGTGCACGGTAGACCCGCACCCGACGCGCGGCGCGATCGCTGAGCACCAGCCAGACGTCGAGATCGGAGAGCTTGCCGAAGTAGCTCCAGAAGTGCTGGTTGATGGCGCCGCCGTCGACCAGCTTGATCAGCAGCTCGACGTTGTCCGGGTCGAAGAAGGTCATCGCGACCGAGCTCGCGACCGTGCCGGCGCCGAGACGCCGTGGCGTGGCCGATCCGACCCCGCCACCGACCGGGTCCCGCCAGGTGGCCTCGACCCGGAAGCGCCCGCCGGCGAGGCAGCCGGGGGCCGTCGGCGCGCACTCGGCGTCGAGGGCGCCGGCGTCCTGCACCACCACCGGCAGCGGCGGCGGCAGCGTCAGGTCCTGGTGGCCGAGCACCGTGAGCTCGAGGATCTCACTCGCCTCCTCGAAGCCGTCCTCCGACGCCGCCAGCACCAGCGGCGCGAGCGCCTCGCCGACCGCGAAGGTGAGCGTCAGCGCGCCGGAACCACCGCCACCCTGCGCGGGGACCGCGAGCGTCACCTCGTCGGCGCCCGTGGTCACCGGCAGAGCGACGACCTCGACGCTGAGCTCGGTGCCGAGATCACCCTCGCGATGCAGTCCGACGGACTCGGACCCACCCTCGACGACCGCCACCTCCGACGACGACCACCGCAGCACGGTCGGCAGGGTCGCCGGCCCCTCCTCGATGCGCAGTGCGAGGTCCGGCGGCGCGGTGGCGTTGCCGGCGAGCACGGTGGCACGGAGCGCGAAGTCCTCGCTCGGCTCGGGCGTCTGGTCGGCGAGCACGGTGATCTCGACCGGGCGCGGCGAGGCGTCGCCGGCGGGCCAGAAGAGCTCCCGCAGCAGCGGCACGTAGTCGCTGCGTGGGCGGGCCGAGCCGCGCACCGTCTGCAGGCGCAGCCGCAGGCTGCCGTCGGCGGCGCCGTGGCGCTCGAGCTGCAAGGTGTAGGTGTGATCCTCGTCGCGCTCGAGCACCACCACCGGGTCGGCCGCCGGCTGGCCGGCGGCGTCGAGCCACCGCAGTCCGGAGGGCGCCTCGGGCAGCAGACCGGAAGCGAACAGGTCGCGCAGCGTCTGGAACTCCCACAGGGCGATGTGGCGGTTGTTCGGCACGTTCCACTCGCTGGTCAGGCAGATGACCGTGTCGGTGGCCGGGTCGACGTCGACGTACTGGCCGCCGTAGCCGATCGCGACGAAGCGCCCCGCGGCGGCATCCTGGATCGGCACCCACCAGCGGTAGCCGTAGCCGTTCGCCGGGTCGGGGCTGCGGTTGAGAGTCGACTGGTCGATCCAATCCTCGGAGACGACCTGGACGCCGTTCCAGAAGCCGCGCTGCAGGGCGAGCTGGCCGAGCCGGCACTGGTCGCGCGGCCGCAGCGCCATCCCCAGCCCGCCGTAGTCGTCACCCGAAGGCCGCACCAGCCAGCTGCTGCGCTCGATGCCGAGGGCCGGGAACAGATGCTGTCGCGCGTAGTCGTGCGGTTGCATCCCGGTGGCGCCGATCAACGCCTTGGCCAGCACCTGGGAGAGCCCGGTCGAATAGAGGAAGCGGCGGCCCGGCTCGGTCTCGCTCGGCTGGACGAGCACGAACTCGACCAGATCGGGGCTCTCGAAGACCGCGGGCAGCCAGGGCGCCGCCGAGTCGCTCCATCGCAGGCCGGCCTGCATCGTCAGCAGGTGCTCGATCGACAGCTCCCACTGCGGCCGCCCGGCGAGCAGCGGCGCGTAGGACGGCAGCATCTCCCGTACCAGCGTCTGCGGATCGGCGAGCTCGCCGCGCTCGATGGCGATGCCGGTGAGCAGCGAGAGCACGCTCTTGGTCACCGAGCGCAGATCGTTGAGAGCCTCCGGATCGCGGCCGCGGAAATACGTCTCCGAGATCAGCGTGCCGTGGCGGACCACCAGCAGCGCGTAGCTGTGCGAGAAGCGGGGGTGGTCCCGGACGTGGGCCACCATCGCCTCGATCGCCTCGCTCGACACTCCCTGTTCCTGTGGACTCGACTCGGGCCACGGCTGGGCGCCGGCCGCCGCGACGCAGGCGAGCGCGAGGCACAGAGCGGCCGCGGACCGCCGCGGTCCCGCAGCGCGCCGGAGCTCGATCGCGACCGGGTTCATCCTTGCCAGGATCCCGCATCGACCCCCTCCGTGGCAAGTCCCGCCACGACTGCGCCGGCGCCGCCCCGATCGCGTCAGAAGGGGAAGAAGAACGGCACCAGGAAGGTCATCAACGCCAGCAGGACGATCGTCAGCGGCGTGCCGACCCGCACGTAGTCCATGCTCCTGTAGCCGCCGAGACCCATCACCAGCAGGTTGGCCTTGTGACTGAACGGCGTCATGAAGGCCGCCGAGGCCGCGAGGGCGACGCCCATCATCAGGGGATAGGGGCTGAGGCCCAGTCCCTCCGCCGCCTGCAGCACCACCGGAGTCAGCAGCACGACGGCGGGCGCCCCGTCGAGCCCCTGGCTGAGCAGGCTGGAGAGGACGATGAGCGAGCCGAGCACGGCGTACGGTCCGAGTGGCCCGGCGCCGTCGATCACGGTCTGCGCGAGCAGCAGCGCCGCGCCGCTCTTCTCCATCGCGCCGCCGACCGGGAGCACCGCGGCGACCAGGAAGATCGCCCGCCACTCGATCGCACGGTAGGCCTCCTGCATGGTCAGCGCGCCGCTCAGGATCACCAGCGTCGCGGCGGCGAAGGCCGAGACCTGGATCGGCTGGATCCCGGCCACCACCAGCGCCACCATCAGCGCCAGCCCGGCGATGGCAAACGGCGCCTTGCGGGTGCGCCGCTCCTGCACCGCGACGTCGGCCAGCACGATGAAGTCGCGGTCGCTGCCGAGCGCCGCGATCTTCTCGCGCGGCCCCTGCAGCAGCAGGCCGTCGCCGACCCGCAGCGCCAGCTGGGCGAGGCGCTCGCGGATGGCGCTGCCCTCGCGCCAGACGCCCAGCACCTGCACCCCGTAGCGGTCGCGGAAGTCGAGCTCGCGGAGGGTCTTGCCGTCGAGGCCCGAGCGCGGCGCGATCGTCGCCTCGGCCACCAGCACGCTCTCCGACTCCAGCTTCGGCAGCGAGCTGACCGACTCCAGCCGCAGGTCGTCGAGGGCCACCAGACCCTGGATGCGCGAACGCTCGCCGGAAACCAGCAGCTTGTCGCCGGCCTCGATCACCTCGTCGGCCGTGACCGGGAGCCAGTTGCCGCTGCCGCGCACGATGCCGATGACGGTCAGGCCCATCAGCTCGCCCATGCGACTGACCCCGAGGCTGACGCCGACCAGCGGCGAGGTGGCAGGGACGTCGAGCAGGAAGATCGAGCGCTCCGACAGGCTCTCGAGCACCTCGGCGCTCGAGTCGACGAGATCGAACTCCTCCTCGAGCCGATCGAGCGCGCCTTCGACGCCGATACCGATCACCACGTCGCCGCGCATCAGGATCTCGGAGGCCAGGTGATCGCGCACCGCCTCGCCCTCTCGCTCGATCTCGATCACGGCGCAGCCGTAGCGGCCACGGAAGTCGAGCTCGCGCAGCGAACGGCCGATCAGCGGCGAGCCTTCGGGCAGCTTCGCCCGCACACCGCGGATGCTGCTCTGCGGCCGGCGCATCATGCCGCTCTCGGCATCGGCGACCGAGACGCCGCGCACCCTGAGGATCTCGCGCAGGTCCTCGAGCTTGCCCTGCACCAGCAGCTCGTCGCCCGCCTGCAGACGGGTGGTGCGCGACGGCGCCAGCAGCTTCTGGCGGTCGCGGCGGATTTCGAGGATCTGCACCCCGAGGGTCGAGCCGAGGTCGGTCTCCTCCAGGGTCGCGCCGTCGAGCCTCGAGTCCTTGGGCACCGCGATGCTCAGCAGGCTGCCCTCGAGCTGGTAGAGGCGAGCCAGCTCGAGCCCCCCCTCGCCGCCGGCCTTCTCGGCGTCGACCCGCGGCAGCAGTCGCCGCCCGAGCGTCGCCATGAACACCGTGCCGAGGCCGAGCAGGAGCAGGCCGATCGGGGTGAAGTCGAAGAGCCCGAACGGCTGCATGCCGCGCTCCTCGAGCATCGCCCCGGCGAGCAGGTTGGGAGGCGTGCCGACGAGGGTCGTGGTGCCGCCGAGGATGGCGCCAAAGGCGAGCGGCATGAACAGCCGCGACGGCGGCAGGTCGGCCTTGCGGCCGAGGCTGGCGACCGCCGGCATCAGCACCGCCGTCGCCGCGATGTTGTTCATGAACGCCGACAGCACGCCGGCGACGATCATGATCGTGACGACGAGCGGGATCTCGCGGCTGCCAACCCAGCGATGGATGCGCCCGGCGACACCGTCCGCCACCCCGGTGTTGAGCAGCGCCGCGCTGACGATGAAGATCGCCAGCATGGTGATCACGGCCGAAGAGGCGAAGCCCGAGAAGGCGTCCTCCGGCGCCACGTAGCCGGCGAAGATCAGGATCACGAGGCCGAGGAAGGCGGTCAGATCGACCGGGATCTTCTCGGTGAGGAAGAGGTAGACCATCGCCCCCAGGAGGGCGAAGAGGAAACCGATCTCCAGGGTCATCGGGAAGCCTCCCCCGCCGCGGCGTCGGAGGCGTCGTCGCCGGCTCCGGGCGTCTCGTCGTGGTCCGACATCTCCGGCGGTGCGGCCGCGAGATGGAATCCGACCCTCGGGAAGTGCACTGCGACCTCACCGACACGGGAGTCGTGGCGACGGACCACGATCCGCTCGCGGTCGGCGACCAGCAGCTCGCCGACGACCGGTACCCGGCCGTAGTCGTCGGGGGTGACCGCGACGAGCTCCCCGACCGCCAGTCCGGCGTCGAGGACCTCGCCTGGGCCGGCCGCGGGACTCCCCTGCGCGGCGGCCTCGAGAGCCTCCTGCGCCGTCGCCGTGTGCGGCGATCCGTGCCCGATCAGGGCGACGCGCTGCATCCAGGCCCGGGTCGCCGGACCGGCGATCCCGGACAGGGCGTCCGGAGCCAGGTGCTCGACGAACCAGAACACCATGTAGACCGCCAGATCGGCGGCGCTGACTCGATCGCCGAGCAGGAAGCCGGATCGCGGGCCGGCGCTCGCCGAGCGCTCGACCCAGGCGGCGGCGCCGCGCAGCTGAGCGGCCGAGTGCGGCAGCGCAGCGCGTAGCGCGTCGAGATCGAACGGGCGCCCCGACAGCTTCTCGCGGTCGGCGACGAATCCCGGCGGCAGCGCCGCGGGATCGATCCTCCCGAACACGACGCCGACGGCGCTCTGGAAGAAGGCGGTGTCGGCCCAGCGCGCGATCGGCCATTCGCGGCCGCCGTACGGGAACAGCGACGGGCCGCCACCAGGGAGGAGGTCGATGGCGGGCAGGATGCAGCCGGTGTCGCAATAGATGTCGGCGCCGATCTGCAGCACCGGCGTGCGCCGGTAGCCACCGGTCAGCGGCATCAGGTCGGGGCGCGGCATGATCTCGGCGATGCGCACCGACCGCCATGCCAGCTCGCGCACGCCGAGCGCCAGCCGTACCTTCTCGGAGAACAGCGAGGAGGGATAGTGGTGGAGGAAGATCCCACCGTCCCGAGCCGCGTCGCTCATCGGGTCACTCGCCGGACGAGTGCTTGCAGCCCCACCGCATCACGGTGGGCGCGCCTTCGAGCCACCTTCGAATCGAACGGCGTCATCGGGGCTGAGGTTCTCTCCTCGACGCAGGCACGGGGCCGCGTCGACCAGTCGGGGCTTCGGGGCAGACAGTAGCAAGTCGGGGCGATCGCTCGCCGGGAAGAGGAGGGGTTGGGGGTTGGGGGTTGGGGGTCAGGGGGTTGGGGGTTGGGGGTTAGGGGTTAGGGGTTAGGGGCAAGGGAACAGGGAACAGGGAACAAGGACCCGTGTACAAAGTCTCGCTTCCGTTCCGCGCTCCCGGAGGAGCGCATCGGCAGACCATCGGCCACGATCGCGGCGGAACCGCGACCTCACTGTTCCCCCAACCCCTATCCCCTAACCCCTACACCCTCTCCTCGGTCCCCATCCCCTACACCCCTATCCCCCATCCTCTCCCCGGCGCGGCGGATCGACCCGCACCTCGCCGACCTGCGCGCTGAGGTCGAGGCGCAGGAGCGGCGCGTCGTCGGGAAGTGCGCTCTCGTCCGGCAGGTCGATGCGCCTCTCGACCAGTCCCTGAGCCTCGCCGCTGACCTCGATCCGCGCCCCGCGCGGCGCGTCGACGTCGAGCTCTCCCAGCCGGTTGCGCAGCGTGAGGTCGGCGTCGGCGATCCAGGCGCCGTCGAGGTCGACGCGCAGCTCGCCGATGCGCTGGGTGATCACCGCGCTGGCAGGCGAGGCGTTGCCGAGCTGATCGACCTCGAGCTCACCGATCGACTTGCGCAGCCGGACCTCACCCACCGGCTGGACCGTGGGGGTGGAGAAGCTCACCGAGTGACCGCCGGTGCCGATCTCGAGGTCGACCGTGCGCAGCCACAGACCACCCAGCTCGGCGTGGACCTCGCCGACGCCCCATTCGCCGACCAGATCGAAGGGCTTGTCCGGCGGCAGCGAGATGCGCAGCCGATTCTGCGGGTCGTTGCCGGCGCCGGTGAACATCATCCCCAGCATGCCGCCACGTGGCCGGAAGGAGAGGCGGTAGGTCCAGCTGCCGTCGTCGCGCTGCTCGAGCTCCTCACGCAGGTTGAAGGCATCGGGCTCGTAGGTGCCACTGACCTCGACGCCGGAGCCCGGAGGCCCGGCGACGATCTCGAACTCGCCGAGCCCGAGATCGAGCTCGACCGTGCCCACCGCGACTCCCGCCGAGTCCTCGGCATCGGGCAGTCTGGTCGGGCCACCGATCTCGCCGGCGCGACGCAGCGCCTCGAGGTCTGCGACGGTGGGCAACGCGCGATCGCTGGTGACTTCCTCGACCACCGCTTCGCCGCGCTGGCGGGCGTACTGCGCCACGCCCATGACGACGAGCAGGAGGATGCCGCCGACCACGACGGCCAGGCAGCCCCAGCAGCCGCAACGCCAGCAGCCGCTCCTCGATCGGGTGTCTTCACTCATGGCTCATGGCGGCCTGGCAGTCGGGCATCGTCGCTGTGGACAGGGTCTGGACGGGATGTCTGGCCGGCGGGAGCAGCGACAGGCAGCGCGCTTCCTCGCTGCGATCGCCACGTCCCGAGTCTCCCCGACTACGCCGGCGACCGCGATCGTGTTTCCGCGGCGTGCCGCCAGCAGCGACCGCCGTCGACGTCGGGCGTCGCGAAGCTCAGACGATGGTCCACCCTCCGTCGACCGCCAGGGTCTGCCCGGTGACGTAGCTCGACGCGTCGGAGGCGAGGAAGAGCGCCGCAGCCGCGAGCTCGTGCTCGGCGCCGGCACGACCCATCGGTGTGCGCTTGCGGATCCAGTTGCGCCCCGTCTCGGAGGCGAACATCTCCTCGGTCATCTCGGACTCGAAGAACCCTGGGGCGAGCGCGTTGACCCGCACGCCGCGACGCGCCCACTGCGCCGCGAGCTCGCGGGTCATGTTCACCACCGCGCCCTTGCTCGCGGTGTAGGAGGCCTGTGGGATCTGTCCGCCGCCGACCAGGCCGAGCACCGAGGCGACGTTGACGATCGAACCGCCGCCGTCCTGCCCCAGCATCGCGGCGCCGAAGCTCTGGTTGCACCAGAACACGCCGTGCAGGTTGACGTCGACGATCCAGCGGAAGGTCTCCTCGGGCTCCGACTCGGCGGGCTTCGGGTCCGAGACTCCGGCGTTGGCGATCAGCACGTCGACGCGCCCGAACTCCTCCAGCGTCCGCTCGCACAGGCGCGCCACGTCGCCACGATCGGTGACGTCACAGCGCACCGCCAGCGCCTCCCTGCCGCCCTCGGCGAGCCGGGCCGCGAGCTCCTGGAGGCGCTCTTCGCGCCGCGCCGCCACCACCACCGCCGCTCCTGCGGCGCTCATGGCACGGGCGAACACGACCCCGAGACCCGACGAGGCGCCGGTGACCACCGCCACCCGTCCGTCGAGTCGAAAGGAGTCCAACACCGCGAGTCCCGCGTCCGTCGCCATCGTCACCTCCCTGAAAATCCACCGGGCACACTGGAGGCGTGCGGGAGACCGTCTTCGACCCGCTGGCCACCCCGCACCCGCTCACCTCACTCGATGGCGTCGAACACCAGTGCCAGGAAGATCCCGGGGCCTTCCCTCATCACGCGGCAGCTGGCACCGAGACGGCCTGCCGCCGCGCTCAGACCCTCGAGCAGGCCGCCGTGCCGGTGCTCGCGGTATCGGTCGAGGTCCAGGGCGTCGCACGGCTCGAGGCCGCCCTCGACGATCAGCGACGGCGGCGCGGTGACGCCGAGGCAGACCTTCCTACCGGGCGACCCCTCCAGCATCGTCACCAGCACGTCGACGCGCGGCCGGTGGCCGCCCGCCACCAGCTCCACGGCGGTCGCGCGGCACAACTCGAGGATGGTATCGAGCAGGCCCTGGGGCTCGACCTGGATGTCGAACACCGTCTCGGGATAGCGGTGGCTGATCAGCACGTCCTCGCCGATCAGGCCCTCCGAGCGCTTGTGCACCGCCGACACCAGGTGCCGGGGATCGAGACGGATCGGCTCGCCCGGCGCGAGATGGCTCTGCTCCACCAGCCGCCCGACCACGTTGATGCCTCTCTGCACGGATCTCTGCAGGCTCTCGAGCATGCCGGCCAGCTCGGGATCGAGGTCGGCGGTGGCGAGCACCTCGGCGAGCAGGAGGGTCTGGGCGAAGATGTTGTTGAGCTCGTGCGCTGCCCCGCCGAGGAGCAACGACCGTGCTTCCCGGGGAGCGGCGCGCTCCACGGGCCTGTCCGCATCCTGTCGCCTGGTGACTCGCGTCTCCTGCACGTCGGTCCTCTCGGCACCATCCGACCGCGGCGAGGAACGTCACCCGCCCGGAGGAGCCGTCGGCCTATCTTACGCGCACCAGCCTCGCTCCTTCACCGCCGAGGCGAGGTGGCGCGCCGCGGTGCTCGGCGACGCGGGGGTCGCGATCGAGCTGGTCGACGACGCGGCGCGCCAGGCGCCCGGAGCCGCGGCCGTGGACCACCAGCACCCAGTCACCCGAAGGTGCCGCCGCGAGCAGCCGATCGACCAGGCTCTCCGCCGCCTCCGGATCGCGGCCGTGCAGATCGAGGCGACGCGAGTAGGCCGTCTCGCCGGAGCCGCGGGCAGCGGGGCCGGCGAGCGGGCGCTCGCTCGGCATCCGGCCACCGTGCTTGTAGCGCTGCAGCGTCCGGGCGTCGCGTCGCGACAGCTCCTCGACGGCCCGCTCGAAGAGCGAACGCTCGTCGCTCGGGGGCTCCGGCGATGCGCGCCGCGGCCGCTGAGGACGGATCCGTGAGTCGTCGCCGGGCAGGGGCGCGCCCTCCTCCACGCGTCGTGGAGCGGCCGGCTCAGAGACCGACGACGGAGACGAAGCTGACCGCGCGTCCCGGACCGCCGCCGAGGTTGTGGGTGAGGCCGAGCTTGGGGGAGTCGATCTGACGCTCGCCCGCCTCACCGCGCAACTGCAGCCACATCTCGTACATCATGCGCAGTCCGCTGGCGCCGATCGGGTGGCCGAAGCTCTTCAGCCCGCCGTCGGGATTGACCGGCTGCGCCCCCTTGAGATCGAAGCGCCCGTCGAGGGTGTCCTGCCAGGCCTTGCCGCGCGGCGAGAACCCGAGGTCCTCCATCAGCACCAGCTCGGTCGGGGTGAAGCAGTCGTGCACCTCGGCCATGCTGATCTGCTCGCGCGGATCCTCGATGCCGGCCTGCTCGTACGCGTCCTTGGCGCTGGCGACGACCTCGGGGAAGGTGGTGAAGTCGTAGTCCTGACGCTTGGCGCCCTCGGCAGGCCCGGCGACGAACGACAGCGCCTTGATGAAGATCGGCTTGGCGTTGTACTTGTGTGCGTCCTCGGCGCGGCAGATCACCGCCGCGGCGGCTCCGTCGCTGACCCCCGAGCAGTCCATGATGCCGAGCATGCCGGCGACCTTCGGCGAGGCGTTGATCACGTCGAGCGGCACCTCGCGCTGGAACTGTGCCTTCTGGTTGCGGGCGCCGTTGTAGTGGTTCTTGTAGGCGATCTTCGAGAGCACGTCGCGCAGGGTCTCCAGCTCGACGCCGTACTTCTCGGCGTAGGCCGGCGCCAGCAGCGAGAAGTTCGCCGGCGCGGTCATTCCCGACTCGGTGCCGTCGCCCGGCGGGGCGTTGCCGACCAGCCCGCTGTAGCCCGAGTCCTTGAGCTTCTCGACGCCCATCGCCACCACCAGGTCGTAGGCACCGCTGGCCACCGCGTAGGCGGCGTTGCGGATCGCCTCGCTGCCGGTGGCGCACATGTTCTCGAGCCGGGTCACCGGCTTGTACTGGATCTTCAGCGGCTCTGCGGCGGTGAGTCCCGAGATGCCGCTGCCCATGGTCCCCAGCCAGTAGGCGTCGACCTGGTCGGCCTCGACTCCGGCGGAGGCGTAGGCCTCCTGCGCCGCGTCCACCAGCAGGTCGGCGGCGCTGCGGTCCCAGTGCTCGCCGAATCGTGTGCACCCCATTCCGACGATGGCGACGCGATCACAGATGCCCTTGCTGGCCATGGTGCTCTCCTCTTTCCCGGTTCACCTGCCGACCGCTCGGTAGGGGTGGTGCGAGTCCGATGATGCGGCGGCGAGCCGCGCGCTCAGGCGCGACCTGAGGCCCAACGGCGGTCAGCGCTTGGGACGCGCCTTCCAGAAGTAGTTGTGCACGCCGCCAGCGGTGAAGAAGCGCCGGAAGGTCATCTCCAACTCGTCGCCGATGCCGACGCTGTCGGGGTCGACGTCGGTGAGCTGACAGTTGAAACGCCCGCCGTTGGTGAAGTCTACCACCGCGGCGACGATCGGCGGCTGCAGCGAGTAGGCCAGCCGGTCGATGGTGTAGGTGGCGACGCGGCATTCGGCGTCCGCCGACGGCTCGGCAGTCATCTGGTCGACCGCCTGGCAGACCACGCAGACCCGCTGCGGCGGCAGGTTGACCGAGTCGCAGTTGCCGCAGCGCGACCCGACGAAGGCGAACTTCCAGCGTTCGGCCCGCTGCATCGGCGGCGCCGCGGGGCGATCGGGATCGGGACGCCGCGGTGGCTCGAACGGCAGGATCTCGCGCCACTTGAGATAGGACGTGTAGGCGAGGTCGCTGCGCTTCGAGTCGATCCAGGAGCCGACCGAGTGGCGCGGTCGGCCCTGATCGACGCTCGAGGTGACCTCGAAGACCGCCGCGTCGACCCCGTCGGCGGCGCAGAAGACGAGGATCTTGTCGCCTGGCTTCGCCTCGTCGAGCGCGGCGGCGAGGCCCAGGCCGGCTGCGGCGGCGCCGGCGCGGCCGATGCGCATCGACGGGTCGGCGCCGATCTGCTCCGGGCTCAGGCGTGCCTTCTTGGCGAACGACTTGAGCACCCTCGGGTTGGTTCCGTCGGCGACCACCCGCGCCAGGTCCTTCATCTCGCAGCCCGCGTCCTCGAGAGCCTCGTCGACGGTGGCCTGCACCAGCGGCTCGAAGACCTCGGCACCGAAACGATCCTCCCACTGACGGGCGAAGGGCATCTGCTCCGTGCGCCAGACGTCGAGCACCTCACGGGTGGTCGCGCCACGACCGATCAGCCGCGCGATGCCGTCGTCGGAGCCGACGACGAACGCCGCCGCGGCGTCGCCGCCGGCGGCCTCGCGCGGACCGCTCGGTGCCCCCACCACCACGTCGGCGGTCGTGGCCAGCACCCGGCGGCCCGAGCTGGCCAGATCGAGAGCGGCGAGCAGCGACGAGAGGCCCGTACGCGACGAGCCGCCGAGATCGAGCGCGCAGACGCCTTCCTCGAGCTGCAGCGCCGCGGCGACCGTGGCGGCGTTGAGCTTCTCGGCGTACGGCGGGCTGGTGGTGGAGAAGAGCAGGGTGTCGACGCCACCCTCTGAGCCCCGCAGCGCCTCGCGGGCCGCCTCCACCGCCATCGAGGCGCTGTCCTCGTCGTAGCTGGCGACGGCGCGTTCGCCCTTGCCGCCACCGAGGGCGGCGCGGGTCAGGCGGAAGAAGGGGACGTAGCTGCCGTATCGTTCGATTCCCGCCACGGGATGCTCCTCCAGTCACTCACCGTTCGACCCGCCCGACGAGCCGACGGCCACGCGATCCGCGACCGTGGCGATCCGGTACGACGCCGAGGCGCACTCGATTCCAGCAGCGCCGGGAGCCGTCGGCCCTCTGCCCCAGCGCCACGACCCAGCCGTCCGAGCCGTCAGTTCTCGACTGCGTTGAGTCGCCGGTTCAGCTCCTCCTGGCGACGCTGCAGCTCCCGCATCCGATCGGCGCGCTCCTTCTGGCGCTCCTCTTCCCACTCCTGGTAGTCGACGATCTCGCCGTCGTCGACATAGAACATGCGGGCGAACTTCTGCACGTCGCCGCTCTCGCGGAACTGGATGTTTCCGGTGGCGCCCTGGTAGTTGCTGATCGAGCGCATGCCGGTGAGGATGTCGGAGGGGAACTGGACGTTGGGGGCCTCGATGCTCGCCTGACCGAGGACGTGGATGGCGTCGTAGCCGTGGGCGGCGTAGAGGTCCGGCTTGCGTCCGTAGCGCAGCTCGTAGGCCGCGACGAAGCTCTTCATCGGCTCCTCTTCCGACTCGACGTCGAAGGCTCCCTGGGCGAAGAAGACGCGGTTGGCGTCGACCCCGAGGTTGCTCATCACGAAGGGGCTGGCCAGCGCCGAGGTGGCGAAGACCCAGTGGTGGTTGGCGTTGAATCCGGCGGTGCGCAGGCCGCTGATGGCCCGAAACAGGTCGCCACCTCGGGCGGCGACGAAGACCACCCGCGCCTTCTCCGGGTCGTCGCGCTGAGGGAAGGCGGCCAGCACCTCGTCGATCTGCGCGGTGAGGTCGGCGGTGCCCGCGGGGAAGGTCACCTCTGCGTCGAAGCCGCCATCCAGCACCTCGCCGAGACTGTCCGCCGCACCGCGGCCGTAAGGCTCGTCGGCGATCAACGCGACCGCGACCTCAGGCTGCAGCCAGGTCTTGTCGTTGAGGAAGCGGGACATGGCCACCGCCTCGGCCTCGGAGCTCGGGAAGATGCGGTAGAACCACTGCGAGACGCGACTCAGCTCGGGGCTCGAAGCGGTCGGCGAGAGCAGCACCTTCTGGTCGGAATCGGCGAGCGGCGCGAGGGCGAGCGCCTCCGGCGAGGTCGCTCCGCCGATCACCGCGATCGCTTCGCTCGCGGCCACCCGGTAGGCCTCGGCGGCCCCCTCGGGCGAGGACTTGGAGTCCTGCACGTCGATGGTGAACTGCACCGGCACCTCCGAGCGCGCGTTGACCTCGTCGAGCCCGAGCTCGAGGCCTTCGCGGATCGACTCGCCGTAGGTCACGTCCTCGCCGGAGAGGGGCAGCACGACGCCGATCTTCTTCGCCTCGTCGGAGCTCGGGCAAGCGAGCGCGAGGCCGGCGAGGGCCACAGTGGCGACGGTCTGGAGGGAGCGCTTGATCTTCATCATGGTCATCCGTGGCAGGTTGGCGGCGCGTCGGCGGCGGCTGCGATCCCTACTCGATCTCTTCCGGTGTCGGGGGCCGCGTGGCGCTGCGGGGGTGGGAGCCTGGAGGTCCTGGAAGACGGCGGCCGAGAGGGGTTCGGCCGGACTCTGGTCGCGAGGGAGTGAACTGGCGCGGGAGCCGTCAGTTCTATGGGAGACCCGCCAGACTGTCAAGGAACCGAGGGCTCGCTGCGACCCTGCGGCGGGTGGCTTCAGAACAGTGGCTCGGGAGGTCCGAACCAGGCGCCTCCGGACCCGACAACCAGACGGTACCCACCGGCATTCTCGGTCGGAACCGGCGCGCTCTCGAAGTCGCCGTGCGCCCACAGCCGGAGCGCCGCCATGACGCCTCCGTGGCTGACCACCACCACCGCCTGCCCCGGATGGCGGCAGGCGATCTCGGCGATCGCGGGACCGACGCGGCCGGCGACCTGTTCGAGCGACTCTCCTCCGGGCGCCGCCAGTCGCCAGCGGCCGGCGCCGGCGACGTGCGCGTGGCGCCCGAAGTAGTCGCCGTAGGGCCTCCCGGTGAGCTCGCCGAAACCCTGCTCGTAGAGCCGCTGGTCGATGCGGGGCTCGAGCCGCAGCCGCGAGCCGATCTCGAGCGCCGTGTGGTGGGCGCGGCGGTAGGGACTCGAGTAGAGGGCCACCGCACTGCAACTCTCGGCCAGGCGCAGCGCCGTGCGGCGGGCCTGCGCCACCCCCTGTTCGGTGAGCGGCTCGTGCTCGTCCCTGGTGAAGCGGCGCTCGGCGTTGGCGACGCTCTCGCCGTGTCGCACCAGCAGCAGGGCCGTGCCCGGAACGAGGGTGACGCGCGCGGCGGCGGCGACTGCGGGCGCTGGCTGTCGACGATCGTGCTCGGAGGTCTCGGTCACGTCAGCTCCGCCGAGGGTCAGGGGTGGCAGGGTGCACGTTGGGGTACATCGGAGCTCGGGGAGGTCGCGGCGTGGCTCGAGGCTCTGGGTGGGGTCAGTGGATGGGGGTTGGGGGTCAGGGGTTGGAGCCTGAGAGGTCGTCGGGAGTCAGATCGAGGGCCCGAGGATAGCGGCAGCCGGGCCGTGGGCGGGCGCCGTACTCGATGAAGATCCGGCGCGGCCAGGGCGGCAGCGACGGGTGGAGCGCTGTATCCTGCTCCGCGATGAGCCCCTCTGCACCGGCCACGGCACAGCCCGGCGACGCGCAACCACTCGCAGACGGCTGGGTGGTGGTGGTCAAGAGCGACTGCCCGACCTGCTCGCTGGTCGCCGGCGCGCTGCAGCGGCTGCAGCGGGCTCCGGAGCCGCTCCAGGTGGTGGCGCAGGATCACCCGATCGGGTTCCTCGACGAGCTCGGGATCCCCACCGCTCTCGACCACGAGCTGCTGCTCTCCCATCGTCTGGAGGTCGACACCGTGCCGACCCTGCTGGTGCGGCGTGGCGGCGACAGCGTCGGGCGCGCGGTGGGGTGGAACCGCGCCGAGTGGCGCCGACTCACCGGCATCGAGGACCTCGGGGAAGGGCTGCCGGAGCAGCGGCCCGGATGCGGCGCGCTGAACCTGCAGTCGCCCCACGCCGAGCGGCTGGCTCTTCTCGACCGCGGCGGGCCCCTGGCCCGTAGCGTCGAGATCGGCGACGAGGAGGACCCGATCGAGGCCTGCTTCCGGCGCGGCTGGAGTGACGGGCTTCCGGTGGTCCCCCCGACCGCGGAGCGCGTGCAGCGCATGCTCGGCGGCACGCGGCGCGACCCGGCCGAGGTGCTCGCCCGCGTGGCGCCCGACTACGGCGTGTGTACGGTCGAGAAGGCGGCGATCAACGCGGTGATGGCCGGCTGCCTGCCCGAGTACCTGCCGATCGTGCTCACCGCGATCGAGGCGGCTTGCAGCGAACCGTTCAACTGGCACGGGCTGGCCGCGACCACCTACTTCTCGGGCCCCGTGGTGGTGGTCAACGGTCCGGTGGCAAGCCGGATCGGCATGAACTCGGGAGTCAATGCCCTCGGCCAGGGCAACCGCGCCAACTCGACCATCGGCAGGGCGCTGCAACTGACGCTGCGCAACGTCGGCGGCGTCGTCCCGGGCGGCATCGACCGCGCCACCCTGGGCAACCCGGGCAAGCTGTCGCTCTGCTTCACCGAGAACGAGGACTGGCGCGACGATCCGGCGGCCTGGGGCTCGTTGGCGGCGGAGCGTGGCGTCGAGGCCGGCCGCTCCGCAGTCACCCTCTTCGCCGGCGAGGGCCCACGCGGCATCGTCGATCAGCTCTCGCGCACCCCCGAATCGCTCGCCTGGTCGCTCGCCGCTGGACTGCGCTCCGTGGCGCATCCGAAGCTGGTGCTCGGCTTCGACGCGCTGCTGGTGCTGTCACCCGAGCACTGCCGGGTGATCGACCAGGCGGGCTGGAGCCGGGCCCGGCTGCGCGGCGAGCTGCTAGAGCGCTTGCAGCTGCCGCTGGCGGAGATCGAGCGCGGCGCCGGCGGCTGCGCCGAGGGCGTGGCGAAGGATCGCCTTCCCGATCCTGCTCCGGAGAAGCTGCCCAAGCTACGTCCCGACGCACTCCTGCTCGCCCGTGCCGGCGGCGGCGCCGGCCTCTTCTCGGCTGTGCTCGGTGGTTGGGTCGGCGGCTCGACCGGTAGTATCCCGGTGACGCGCGCCGTCGAAGAGCTCGGCTGAGCCCGAGGCTCACCAGCCAGGACCCGCGTCGACGAACCGAGGACCACATCCGCGATGCAGCTTCTCGACCCCACCCACGAGCTCAGGCCCGCCGCGCGGCCGCGAGCTCGGCGGATCGCCGGGCTCGAGGGCACCACCGTCGGCCTGCTCGACATCTCCAAGCCACGCGGCGACGTCTTCCTCGACCGCCTGCAGGCGCTACTCGAACAGCGGGGCGCACGGGTCGAGCGCTTCCGCAAACCGACCTTCACCCGCAACGCCCCGCCGGACCTGCGGCGCGAGATCGCCGAACGCTGCCATGCAGTCGTCGAGGCGCTCGCCGATTGAGGGTCGTGCACGTCGTGCAGTGTGCACGACACGACGGAGCTCGAGGAGCTGGGGCTTCCGGCCGTCTTCGTCGCCTCCTCGGAGTTCCGCGAGGCGGCGCTGGCGCAGGCCCGTTCTCTCGGCTCTCCCGACCGCTCCGTGCTCGTCGCCCACCCGATCCAGGACCGCACCGACGACGAGGTGGCTGCCCTCGCCGAAACCTCGGTCGAGCAGATCCTGGCGCGGCTGATCGACGAAGAAGCGGGGAAGGACGCCGCGCCAGTCGTGGGTTGATGGTGAGTCAGAGCTCGATGGTCGAGCCGGCCGCTGCGATCCCGGCGAGCGGCAGACCGGAACTCGAGGGCAGACCCTGAATGCGCATCGGACTCGACACCAACTCGGTGCTCGCGCAGCGAAGCGGCGCGGCGACGTACTTCCTCGAGCTGCTGCCGTCGCTGCTCGCACACGCCGTCGGGCGCGACGAGTTGATCGTGCTCCATGGCGAGGAGGACGACGCGACGCCGCTCGCCTTCCTGCTGCGCAACGAGAAGCTGTCCGAGCGCACCGCCCCATTCGGCGGGCGCCGGTCGAACGGCCTCTGGCGGCTGCTCTCCTTTCCCGCGGTCGAGCGTTTCGTCAACGACGGCGAGCAGCAGTTCGGGCTCGACGTGTGCCACACCCTGGCGCCGCCGCTGATGCCGTCGCGCGCCGCAACGAGGGTGCTGACCCTGCATCAGATGCAACCGACACGCGGCGGCCGGCTGCCGGCGCCGCTGCGACGCTCGCTCGCCGCGGCGAATCGGGTCATCTGCACCTCCAACCGCCTCAAGCAGCAGGTGCAGACCGCGATCGCCAAGACCCCGCGCTGCGAGCGGCTGGCCGACAAGCTGACGGTGGTGCCGCCCGGAGTGCACCCGCGCTTTCGCGAGACGCCGAAGGCGGCCAGCATCGAGACGCTGTTCCAGCGCTTCCCGTTCCTCGAGGAACCGTACCTCCTGTGCACCGACCTGTCGGCGAACCAGGGGGCGCTTCTGATGTTGCTGGAGGCCTGGGCCCGAGCCCAGTCGCAGGTGGCGGAGCTTCCGCCGATCGTGATGTGCGTCACCGCGGACGCTTCCTTCGAGGTCATGGACCTGTTGCGTCGCGAGGGATTCGAGGGCCGACTGCTGTTGATCGAGGAGCCCGAGGTCGAGTTGCTCCCGGCTCTCTATCGCGGCGCCAACTGCCTGCTCAGTCCGTCCCAGCAGTTCGAGTACGGCATCCCGGTGCTCGAAGCTGCCGCGGCCGGCATCCCCGCCATCGTCGGCGAGGAGTGCGGCGCCCTGGAGGAGCTGGGATCGGCGCTGCTCGTGCCCGAGAACGACTCGCCCGAGGCCTGGGCCCACTCCATGCTGCGGATGCAGGAGTCGCCGGAGGAACGCCGCGGGCGCGGACGTGAAGGGCGCGATCGAGCCGCAGCGGTGACCTGGGAGAAGGCCGCGGCTCGACACTGGAAGATCTACCGCGGTCTGGTGACCGGGGAGATCGACCTGGCGCAGCTGCAGGCGCAGCTCTGACGGCTGGGCCGGCGGTCAGGCGCCTTCGTGCTTGGGCCGGAACAGGATGACCACGTGGCCGATCATGCCGACCAGGGCGCAACCGAGTCGGGCGGCGATCTGCCGCGACACCTCGCGGCGGGTGTCCTGGCCGCTGACGAAGCGGATCTTGATCAGCTGGTGGTGGTCCAGCGCCGCGTCGATCTGATGCAGCACGCCGTCATCGAGGCCGTCGCGGCCCAGCTGCACGACGGGCTTGAGGGCGTGCGCCTCGCCGCGTAGCCGGCGCCGATCGGCGCTCGACAGCCGCAGCTCTCCCGGGCCGTCGGAACCGGCGTTCGCCTGCACTCCCCCGCTGTGCGAATCGCTCTGCAAGTCAGCGCTCCCCTCGACGGCCGAACTCGGGACCTGCGTGGACTCGGCGAGAGTAGCAGGCTGTCCGGCGACCGGCCGCGGGCGTGCGCCCTCTCACTCGCTGCGCACCCTGCGACCCGCACGCACCTCCATGCCGGGGTGCAGCACGACCACGCGCCCCTGCTCGACGCCCGAGAGGACCTGGGCGAAGCCGCCGGTGCCCGAGCTCTGTCGGCCGATCTCGAGTGCCAGCTCGACGATGCGGCCCGAGTCGTCGAGCCCGTAGGTGGCCCAGCCGTCGCCGCGACGGAACAGCGCCCCGACGGGGATCCGCAGCTCTTCGGACGACTCCCAGACCACCGCTCCGGCGACCACACGGTAGCCGTCGCCGAGCCGGCCGCCGGCGGCCTCGAGAGCCTGGGGCAGCAGATCGATGCGCACGTTGACCCGCTGCTCCTCGACGCCCAGGGCCGAGATCTTGGTGAAACCGGTCGGCTCGACGATCCGCACCACGCCGTCGAGAACGGGTCCACCCCACTCCTCGATCAGCACCCTCTGGCCGGGGCCGATCGCCACCGCGTCGCGCGACAGGTAGTCGACGACGATCTCGAGATCGGCCGGGTCGCCGACCTCGACCAGTGGCTCTCCCACCGGCACCACGGCTTCGCTCTCGCGCAGCAACGAGAGCACGACGCCGTCGATCGGCGAGAGGATCTCGATCGTCTCGCCGAGATCGGCGTCGAATGACGCCGCCATCAGCCTGGCCTGGGCGCGTCGTCGCTCGCTGCGCGCCGAGCGCTCGGCGAACTCGGCGGCGCGCAGCGCCTCCTGAGCGGAGCTCTGGGCCAGCTCGCGGCGCTGCAGGTCCTCGGCGGAGACGATGCCCTGCTCGGCCAACGCCTGCAGGCGGCGCAGCTCGGTCTCGGCGAATTCGAGCTCGGCGCGCAGCCTACCGATCTCGGCGCGGTTGCGACCGATCGCCGCCTCGGCCGCCTCGAGAGCCGCCGCGGCCTCCTCGCGGCTGCGCCGGTCCAGCGGCACCGGCGCGCTGGGCACGAAGGTGGCCAGCACGGTGTCGCCGGCGCGCACCGGATCGCCGACCTCCAGGTCGTTGCGCAGCACCCGGCCGGCGACCGGGGCCGAGATCGCAAAGCGTTCGCGCACCCGCGCCTCGCCCTCCTCCCGCAGGATCTCGGCCATCGGTCCGCGGGTCACCTCGCCCAACTCGGCCTCCACCGCGGCCGGTCGCAGCGCCAGGTAGGCGAGCACCAGCACGCCGAGCCCCAGGGCCGCGAAGAGGATCCGTCGTCGCCATCGTGCTCGCTCGTCCACCATCTCGGTTCCCCCGATCTCCTCCACTGGCCCCTCGCGGGGCTCACTCGCGGCTCTTCAGCACCGCCACCAGGTCCAGCTCGTGCAGGCGCCGCCGCACCACCAGCGCCGACACCACCATCGACCCGACGACGGCGACCGCCGAGATCACGAAAGTGCGCGTGTCGAAAACGTAGGGGATCCGGTAGAGCTCGGTCTCGAAGGCGCGCACCGCCCAGAGCACGAAGAGCACTCCCAGGCCGAAGCCGAGCGGGATCCCGGCTGCGGTCAGCAGCCCCAGCTCGCCGAGCAGGATGCCGCTGATCTCGCTGCGGCGGAAGCCGAGCACCCGCAGGCTCGCGAGCTCGCGCGCCCGCTCGGCGAGCGAGATGCGGGCGGTGTTGTAGATCACCCCGAAGGCGATCACGAAGGCGAAGAGCAGGTTGGCGAACATCATCGAGCCGATGTTGTCCGACAGGAAGGTCTCGAAGTTCTCGATGGTGGCGGAGCGCAGCGCGACGCCGGCGACGCGCGGCGTGCGTTTCAGCGCCGCGTAGAGCTCGGACTCCGCCAGGGGATCGATGGTCAGCACCGCGCCGCTGGTCGTCCCCTGCTCGCCGAGCAGCCGGCGCAGGGCTTCGATCTCCATGTAGGCCGAGGCGCCGACGTAGTCGTCGACGACGCTGGCCACATCGACCCCGAGCACCGGCCTGCGGCCCTCGAGCACCTCCATCTCGACCCGGTCGCCGGCGCGCACACCGAGGATCTCCGCAAGCATCGAGGAGAGCATCAGGCCCTCGGCGGGCATCGCCACGGCTCCCCGCTCGCTGTCGAGCACCCGCCACAACCGAGGATCGGCGACCATGCCGAGCACTCCGACCTGGCGCGAGCGGGCGCCGGAGCGAAGGCGTGCCGGCACGGTGCGGATCGGCTCCATCGAACGCACTCCGGGCAGCGAAGTCAACTCGAAGGCCGACGACGAAGAAGCCGGCTCGTTGAAGGTGACCATGACGTCCTGCCGCTGCATGCGGTCGAAGAGCACCGCCGCCAGCTCGGTGATCGAGCTCACCAGCGAGCTGCCCAGCACCAGGGTGGCGCCGGCGAAGGCGATGCCGACCACCGAGAGCAGTGATCGCACCGGACGGCGGGCGAGATTGCGCAGGATGATCCGCCAGGCCACGCTGGCCTGCAGCCACTCGGCGAGCCGCTCGAGCGCGGTCTGCCGGTAGGTCGCCGGCGGCGCCGGCCGCATCGCCTCAGCCGGCGCCAGGCGCACCGCCGCCCGCACCGCGCCGAGAGCGCCCACCATCGACGCGACCACGCTCACTCCCGCCGCCTGGGCGAAGTCGTTCCAGGACATCTGGTGGATCAGCCGCGGGAAGCTGAAGTAGGTCTCGTAGGTGGCCAGCCAGCTGCGGCTCATCCAGATGCCACCGAGCAGCCCCAGCGCCGCGCCGAGCGCCGAGACACCGAGGCCCCACTGCACGTAGTGCAGGCCGATGGCGCGGTTGGAGTAGCCCAGCGCCTTGAGCGCAGCGATCTGTTCGCGCTGCGCCGCCACCAGGCGTACCAGCACGACGTTGAGCAGGAAGGCGGCGACGGTGAGGAAGAGCAGCGGCACGACGTAGCCGGTGCTCTCGAGCTGGGTCAGCTCGTTGGTGAGGTACCAGTGCGAGGTCTGCTGCGAGCGCGGAATCGCGCCGAGGCCGCCGTAGGGCTCGAGCAGGCGGTCGAGCTCGGCGATGACGCCCTGCGGCTGAACGTCGGGGAGCAGGCGCAGCGAGAGGTCGTTGAAGCCGCCCTCCATGTCGAAAGCCGAGGCGAGCGGACGCCGCGCCATCCACAGCACGCCGAAGCGTCGCGGGTCAGGGAAGAGATCGCCTCCCGAGATCGCGTAGACGTACTCCGGTGACTGGCCGATGCCCACCGCCTCGAGTCGCTTGCGCCTGCCGTTGATGACCGCGACGACGTGGTCGCCGACCTCGAGGCCGTGCGCCTCGGCGAACTTCAGCGACAGGATCGCCTCGTCGTCGCGCAGCGGGTCGACCCAGCGTCCGGAGTCGAGCAGCACCCGGTTGAGCACCGGCTCGCCGCGGTCCGGCAGCGAGATCAGCAGGCCGCGGCTGGGCTCCTCCATGTCGGCGACGTCGAGGTTGACGGCGACGACGACCCGGGCCTGCGCCTGGGCGACGCCGTCGAGCTCAGCGGCCCGCTCGGCGACCCACCACGGCGCCCTCTTGATGGAGGCGAAGACGTCGGCGAAACGCCCCTGCTCGTAGTACTCGTCCTGGGTGTGCTGCAGAGAGCCGAAGGTCGAGCGGGCGGCGAACAGCAGGCAGATGCCGGTGGCGACGACCGCGGCGATGGCCAGCACCTGGGAGCGCTGAGCCCACAGGTCGCGCAGCAGCTTGCGCTGCAAAGCCCTCACCGTGTCCTCCGGCCCGCGGACCGTCGCGGTGCGCTCACCAGTGGATCTCCGACAGCGGTCGGCGAGTCTCGTTGCGACGCTCGCCGACGAGCTCACCGTTGGCCATCGACAGCACCCGGTCGGCGAAGTCGGCGATCGCCGCGTTGTGGGTGATCACCACCGTCGCCGTGCCGAGCTCGCGGTTCACCCTCTCGAGCGCCTCGAGCACGACGATCCCGGTCTCGACGTCGAGCGCGCCGGTGGGCTCGTCGCAGAGCAGCACCTGCGGCCGCTTGGCGATGGCGCGCGCGATCGCCACCCGCTGCTGCTCGCCACCCGAGAGCTGCGACGGGAAGTGGTCGAGGCGGTCCTGCAGGCGGACCATGGTCAGCGCCTCCTCGGGGCGCATCGGATAGCGTGCGATCTCGGTGACCAGGGCCACGTTCTCGCGCGCGGTCAGCGAGGGGATCAGGTTGTAGAACTGGAACACGAAGCCGACGTGCTCGCGGCGAAAACGCGTCAGCAGCGCCTCGTCGGCGCCGTCGAGCCGGCGCTCTCCGTACTCCACGCTGCCACTGGTCGGCAGGTCGAGGCCGCCGAGGATGTTCAGCAGGGTCGACTTGCCGCTGCCCGAGGGCCCGAGCAGCACCAGCATCTCGCCGGCGAGGATCTCGAGGTCGACGCCGCGCAGAGCGTGCACCTGCACCTCGCCCATCTCGTAGACCTTGCGCAGGTCGCGGACGCGGAAGACCGGCGGCGCAGCACCCCCTGAGCCCGCCACCGCGTCGGCCGGCTGGCTCGACCCCGGTGCCGGGCCGGCGCTCATCCGGTATGTCCCGGTGCGCGTGATCTTGCTGTTTCCGCGTCGACGGTCCTCATGCTCGGCGAGCCCCCGAGGCTCACTCTAGCGCGTCGGCCGTCGCGGACGCCGTGGGCGCTCGCCGCCGGTGGCGGCGTCGCCAAAGGATTGCCGCTCGTGCGCGAGGTGACCGCAGGGCGGCGGCGGCGCGCCCGCTCCACGCTCAGCGCAGCCTGGCCGGTGAGGGCCTGGCCGGTGAGCGGCCCGCGGTCAGTGCGAGTCGTCGCCGGCCGAGGCCTCGGCGTGCGCCGCGTCCCCGCCGTGATCTCCCCCACCGTGGTCTCCGCCGTGCCCGCTGTCCGCAGCCGGCATCTCGAAGCGCTCGTAGGGGTTGGGCACCGCCTCGGGGTCGACGCCGACCATCTCCCGCGAGACGTAGTCGATCATGGTGAGCCCGAACATGATCGCCAACCAGGCCACGGAGCCGACGACGATCAGCTGGATGAGGCGGCTGCTGTACTTCACGTGCATGAAGAAGAGCACCACCAGGCTCGCCTTGGTGAAGGCGATGCCGAGCGCCACCACGTCGTTGAGGGGACCGAGGTCCATACCCGCCGTCCACACGGTCAGGATGGTGAGGACGACCAGAGCACCGAACACCCAGTAGTAGGTGGAGTGCGGGGAGATGTGCACCTCTTCGTCGTGGTGCTCGTCGCCAGTGTGCGCTTGCGTAGCCATCGATGCTGACCCCTAGTGGATGTTCCTGCCGAGCAGATACAGCAGGGGGAAGAGGAAGATCCACACCAGGTCGACGAAGTGCCAGTAGAGACCGAAGTTCTCGACCGGCGAGTGGTAGTCGACGTTGAACTTGTTCTTCATCGCCGGGAAGATGAGCCAGATGATCAGGCACATGCCGATGAAGACGTGCAGCCCGTGCAGACCGGTCATCGCGAAGTAGATCGAGAAGAAGACCTCGGCCCGCTTCTCCATCGTCGCGATGCGTTCGGGCGACAGCTCGAACTTCTGGATCACGTCGGCCGGGACGTGGAAATCGAAGTCGTAGCCCGGCACGGTGTGGTGCTCGAACTTGGCCGAGTACTCGAAGTACTTGATCACCAGGAAGGTCGACGCGAACAGGAAGGTGAAGATCAGGAAGAGGACGATCATGTTCTTCTTCCCGAGCTGGGCGTACTTGACCGCCAGCGCCATGGTCACGCTGCTGGCGATCAGCACCAGCGTGTTGACGCCTCCGAGCACGGCGTCGAGCTCCGAGCTGGCAACGGCGAAGTCGAGCGGGTTCAGTGCCCGGTAGACCACGTAGGCGGTGAACAGACCGCCGAAGAACATGATCTCCTGGGCCATGAACAGCCACATGCCCAGCGAGTGGGCCGCACGCTGTTGCGAGATGCTGTGGAAGTGGTGCGCGAGCACCCCCGATGCATGGCTACCCAACGGGCACCTCCCGGGCGTCCCGCGGCGGTCCGACACGGCGGTCGAGGTCGTCGCGGATCAGGTCGTGTTCGTAGTCGTAAGCGTCGGTCACCACGATCTCCTCGCCTTCGACGAAGTTGTGCGGCGGCGGCGGTGACGGGATCTGCCACTCGAGGCCCACCGTGCCCCAGGGATTGCGCCCTGCCTTCTCGCCGAACACCAGCGAGTAGGCGAAGTACAGGCCCGGCAGCAGGTAGCCGACGCCGAGGATGCTGGCGCCGGCGCTCGAGAAGATGTTGAGCACCTGGAACTCCTCGGGGTAGGCGTGGTAACGCCGCGGCATGCCGAGGTAGCCGAGGATGAACTGCGGGAAGAAGGTGAGATTGAAGCCGGCGAAGACCAGCAGCGCCGAGAGCTTGGAGAAGGTCTCGGGGTACATCCGGCCGGTCATCTTCGGCCACCAGTAGTGCAGTCCGCCGAGGAAGCCCATGATCGCGCCGCCGACCATCACGTAGTGGAAGTGGGCGACCACGAAGTAGGTGTCGTGCACGTGGATGTCGATGCCCAGCGTGGCCAGCATGACGCCGGTGAGGCCGCCGACCAGGAAGAGACCGAGGAAGCCGAGCGCGTAGAGCATCGGCGTGTCCCAGGAGACCGAGCCCTGGTACATCGTCGTCGTCCAGTTGATGATCTTCACCGCGGTGGGCACCGCGATCAGCATCGTCAGCGCCGAGAACACCGTCGCCGCGTAGACCGAGAGGCCTGTGGTGAACAGGTGATGTGCCCAGACGATGAAGCCGAGCACCGCGATGCCGACGCTCGAGGCGGCGATGAAGTTGTAGCCGAAGATGCGCTTGCGGCTGAACCCGGCCATCAGTTCGGAGATCACACCGAACGCCGGCAGGATCATGATGTAGACCGCCGGGTGCGAGTAGAACCAGAACAGGTGCTGGAAGAGCACCGGATCTCCGCCCAGGGCCGGATCGAAGATCGCCAGGCCGAACATCCGCTCGACGCCCACCAGCAGGATGGTGATCGCCACCACCGGGGTGCCCAGCACGTTGATCAGGCTGGTGGCGTAGGACGCCCAGACGAACAGCGGCAGGCGGCCCCAGGTCATGTCCTTGTGCCGCATCGTGTGGATCGTCACCAGGAAGTTGAGTCCGGTGAGGATCGACGAGAAGCCGACGATGAAGACGCCGACGGCGACCCACATGACCTGTGAGTTGGCGTAGGTCGAGCTCAGCGGCGTGTAGAACGTCCAGCCGGTGTCGACGCCTCCGGTCGCCAGCGCGATGACGATGAACAGGCCGCCGAGCGAGTAGATGTACCAGCTCGCCAGATTGAGCTTCGGGAAGGCGACGTCGATGGCGCCGATCTGGATCGGGATCAGGAAGTTACCGAGCACCGCCGGGATCGACGGGATCAGGAACAGGAAGATCATGATCACGCCGTGCTGGGTGAACAGCCGGTTGTAGGTGTCGGGGCTGACCAGGTCGCCGGCCGGCGTCAGCAGCTCGAGCCGGATCAGCAGCGCGAAGAAGCCGCCGAGCACGAAGAAGCCCGAGATCGAGATCAGATACAGCCAGGCGATCCGCTTGTGATCGATCGTCAGGAGCCACGACCGCAGGCTCCAGTCGGTGTTGATGTAGGTCTCGCGCGGCGGCTGGGCCGCGACAGCGGGTGTCGACATGTCTAGCGACCTCCTCCACCGGCGTTGCTCACACCGGGAGTCTGGTTCGATTCGGCCACCTGGACCGAGCCCTCACGGGAGCTCGACTCCGGCTCGATGGTCTTGATGAAGGCGATCAGGTCGTGCAGCTGCTCCTCGCTGACCTGCCCCTCGAAAGTCGGCATCAACGGCACATAGCCCTGGCGGAGCTTCGCGCGCGGCTCGAGGATCGACTCGCGCAGATAGGCGTCGTCGGCGATCACCGTCTCGCCCGACGCCAGCTGCACCTCGCTCCCCGGCAGGCCGTGCAGCGCCGGGCCGCGGTTCGAGTCGCCGCTGAGATGGCAGGTCGAGCAGGCCAGCGACGTGAAGAGCTGCTCGCCGCTCGACGACGGCGTCGTGGTGCGTTCGAACTGCTCGCCGTTGAGCCATGCCTGGTACTCGTCCTGCTCCAGCACAGTCACGATGCCGCCCATCAACGAGTGCTCGCTGCCGCAGTACTCGGCGCATAGCTGGCGGAACTGGCCTGTCTGCGTGGCCTCGAACCAGACCGTCGTGTAGCGGCCCGGGACCACGTCCTGCTTGACCCGGAAAGCCGGGATGAAGAACGAGTGGATGACGTCCTCGCTGGTCATCGTCACCTTGATCGGCGTGTCGACCGGGATGGTGAAGTTGTTGATCTCGCGCAGGCCGTTGGGATGCTGGAACTTCCACATCCACTGCTTGCCGAAGGCGAAGTACTCGACCGCGTCGGCCGGCGGGCGCTTGAGGTCGACGAAGACCTTGGTGCCCCAGACGAACATGCCCATGCTGATGATGAACGGGATCAGCATCGAGACGATCTCGACCATCGGCGCGTGCACTTCGGCGCCGCCCACCTCGTTGACGGCGCGGCGGCGGTAGCGCACCGCCAGGTAGATCATGACCACCACGATCAACGTGCCGACGGCGAAGCTGATGAGGGTCCACACCAGGGTCAGCAGGTCGACGTCACCGGCGACGGTCGATGCCTGGGGCGGAAGCAGCGGCAGGTTGTCGAGGAATCCCGGGAGGTACTTGTCGATGAACTCAAGCACGGGGGGTACTCCAATCGCTGAAGGGTCTCCGCGCGAGGGACATCGCGTGGAGCGGCGCGGCGTTTCTCTGGTCTCTGTTCGTCATGCCGTCACCGTCTGGCGGCGCTCCGCCCACAGCATGCGGATCACGAAGCCCGCGAGCAGCAGCACGGTGAGCACACCGGCCGCCTGGATGATGCGCAGGGTGAGGACGCTGTACTTGCCGATCTCCGGGTCGTACTGGAAACAGAACAGCAGCACCTGGTCGACGACGCTGCCGAGCTGGTTCTGGCTCGCCTCGACGAGACCCAGGCGCAGGTCCTTGGGCGCGTAGTCGACGCCGTAGAAGTAGCGCGAGATGCGGCCTTCGGGAGTGAGCAGCACGACGCCGCCGGCGTGGGCGTACTCGTCGGTCTCTTCTTCGTAGCGGTAGCGGAAGCCGACCGCGTCCATCATCGCCCGGATCGACTGCTGGTCGCCGGTCAGGAAGTGCCAGCCGGCTGCTCGATCTTCTCCGTCGGCGCGATCCTTGCCATAGCGCGCCAGCGCGGTGTTCCGAGACACCCGGGCCATGTCGGCCGACTCGCCGGGATCGAAGCTCAGCGCGATGACGTCGAAGTCGGCGCCGGGCTGGAACGCCAGCGGCTTGAGCCCACGCACCACTCCGTCGAGCACCAGCGAGCAGAGCATCGGGCACTCGTAGTACACCGGCGCGAAGAGCACCGGCCGCTCGCCGATCAGGTCGCCGAGGCGCACCGTCTGGCCGGTGTGGTCGACCAGTTCGAGGTCCTGCGGCACCGGCGCGCCGATCTTCTGCTCCCACCCGAGATCGCGCAGCTCGCGTGGCAGGTTGCTCTCCTGCAGCGGATCGGGGGTGACCTTCTGACGCGACACGGCCATCGTCTGCGTCTGCGCCGCCACGGCGGAGACCGACGCCGCGACCAGGCCGAGGCTCAGACAGAGCGCCCGGCTCGTGTGCGTCAGGGAGCGGCGTGAGCCGCGAAGGGGGGTCAAGGTTCGGAGCTCTCCACTTCCTCCGCCGCCTCCTCGGCAGCGGAGACGCCGCCATCGGTGGCGGCCGGGTCGGTGTCGGAGGGCACGCTCTGATCGGAGCCGGAAGCGCCGTCGGCGATGCCGCCGAGGCCCTCCTGGAGGATCAGCTCGCGGGCACGCTCGAGCGGGATCTTGGCGATGCCGCCGTTCTCGTCGATCCAACCGTAGCTGGCGAGCTCGCGGTCGATCTCGCGGTCGTAGTCGATCAACTGTCCCTCGGGGCTCGACTGGAGCAGCGGGCCGACGGGCCTGGTATTCACCGGCGTCGGCCGGGTGCGGGCCCGCTCCTGTGTGGCGTCGGACCACGAGGCGAAGCCCCGGACCATCGGCAGCAGCAGGATCGCGAAGACGACGCAGACCGCGAGGATGGCGATGACCGCCACGTAGAGCGCGCGGTAGGGAAGCTCTCTTCCCAGGAAGTTCTTCGTCTCGTCGGCTTGCGTCGATGTGGTGCTCATCCCAGCCCCCAGATCAGAACCCGGATCGGTTCCCGTTTCAGACATGGCCGAGAACCTCCTTCAGGTAGGGGTCTCCGACCGGCAGCAGGGCGCGTCGCTTGAGCTCGCGCACGAAGACGAAGAGCCACAGCCCGCCCACCGCCACCAGGGTGGTGACGTCGAGCCAGTGGAAGGTCAGGGTCTCGTGCCAGTTCGGGGCCGCCTGCCAGTAGAGGTCGAAGAAGCGCATCACCAGCATGTAGAGCGCCACCAGCACGAGCTTCGACGGCTGCTTCTTGAGGCTGGCGGAGAGCAGGATGAGGAAGGGCACGAAGAAGTGCAGCACGATGAGCGGCACGGTGTAGGACTTCCAACCCCCGGTGTTGCGGGCGTCGTACCACTGGGTGAACTCGGGGATGTGGCCCGACCAGGTGATGAGGAACTGCGACAGGGTCATGTAGGCCCAGAACATCACCAGCGCCAGGGTGAACTTGCCGTAGTCGTGGAAGTGACGCTTGGTCAGCACGTCGTCCAGCGGCTGCTGCCGGTGCAGCCACCAGGCGCAGACGATCATGAAGAGCATCGCGGCCAGCGCCGTGCTGGAGATGAAGTAGAAGCCGAACAGCGACGAGAACCAGTGCGGCTCGAGCGACATCAGCCAGTCGAACGAGGCGAAGGAGCCGATCAGCACGAACAGCACGATGCCCGGTCCGCTGATCATGCGCATGCGCACGGTGACCTTCTCGTCACCCTCGTCCTGCTTGGCGGAGTTGCGGCTGAGCAGGAAGGCGAGCACGGTCCAGAAGACGAAGTAGAAGGCGAACCGACCCCAGAAGAAGGGCTGGTTGAGGTAGCCCACCTTCTCCTGGATCAGCGGGTCGTTGGCCGCCTCGGGCCGGGTCCAGCTCCACACCTCCTCCATCCCGAACACGAAGGGCAGGAAGAGAAGTCCGAAGAAAGGCAGCGTGCGCGCGGCGGCCTCGAGGACCCGGCGCAGCACCAGCGCCCAGAGGCCGCCGGTCAGGTGCTGGATCATCGTCCAACCGAGGCAGCCGAGGGCGATGACGAACCAGAAGATCCAGCCCACCAGATAGGACTGGAAGAACTGGGTGCGATCGAGGAAGAAACCGGCGATGCTGATCGCCGCCGCCACGACGCCGACGATCAGCGCCTTGGTCTGCACCCCGTCCAGCGCGCTCGGCGGCTGGTAGCGACTCGCTTCGTAGACCTGGCTCATAGTGCTCCGACCTCGCGCCCCGCGGCCGCCCGGCCGTCGTCTTGGTTCTCGTTCTCATCGCCCGAAGCCGCCTGGCGTGCCGGCTCGTCCGCGGGTCGCGCCGCGCTCGCGCCGGCGGCGATCACCTGCTGACGCTCCTCCGGTGACAGCACGTCGATCGGCGCGTTGCGGCTGCGCTGCAGCACCCGGATCCACGCGGCGATCGCCCAGCGGTCGGCGGCCTTGATCTGCGCCTTGTAGCCGGACATCAGGCCGTACCCGTTCGAGGCGACGTCGAAGAAGTAGCCGAGGGGCATCTCGCGCAGGCGCTGCTCGTGGTACGAGGGGGGCTGCGCGAAGCCGCGCTCGACGATCATGCCGTTGCCGGCCCCGGTCCGTGCGTGGCAGGGCGAGCAGAAGATGTTGTAGCGCTCTTCGCCGCGATCGAGCAGCTCGGGGGTCAGCTCGAGCGGCAGCTCGGCGACCATCGTGCCGTCCGGGTGGTAGCCGCTGGTGAAGGCGACGTCGTCCCAGTTCGTGCCGCGCGGCAGGGTGTGGGCGGGAGGGATCCGCGCTCCGCCGACGCCGTCGGCAAAGAAGTCGCTCTCCTCGTAGGGCTCGATCTTGGCCTGGTCGTGCATGTCCTGGCGGCACCCCGCGAGCGCGAGAGCCGCGGCGACACACGCCGCCAGCCGTGCGCGACGCCCGGTCGGCGCTCGCCGGACGGGGCCGGTCTGCATCAACGTCCTCATCGGGAGATCCTCGTTCTGTCGCGGCGAGGCGGTCTGCGGGTCGGGCATCACTCGTCCACCTCGTGCACTCCGATCGGGTCGAGACCGCGCAGGAAGTCCGTCGTCGCGGCGCGATCGAACTTCGGATCGGCGCTCTCGATGACCAGGAAGTAGCGGTCGTTCGAGGCGCGCACGAACTCGGGCACGTTGAACACCGGATGGTAGGGCTGCGGGAAGCCGTTGACCGCCAGCATGCCGATGCCGGCGGTGAGGCCGGCGAGCAGGATCGTGGTCTCGAAGGTGGGCGGGATCCACGCCGGCCAGCTGAAGGTCGGGCGGCCGCCGACGTTCCAGGCGTAATCGACCACCTGGGTCCAGGTGATGAAGCCGAACGCCGAGACCGCTCCGGTCAGCCCGCCGAGGAAGGTGAGCTTCGACATCGGCGTCTTGTGGCCCATCGCCTCCCAGGCCCCTTCCACCGGATAGGGCGAGTAGCAGTTCCAGTTGGCGAAGCCGGCATCGCGCGTCGCCTCTGCCGCCGCCACCAGGGCGGTGGGAGTGGCGAACTCGGCCATCAGGCCGTGCAGCTGCGGCCCCTTCTGCTGAGTGGCCATCAGTGGTGTCCTCCTGCGGACTTGCCTTCCGGCGAGATCATCTTGAGCTCGGTCATCGACAGCGCCGGGAGCAGCCGGACGAAGACGAAGACGAGGCTGAGGAAGAGACCGATCGTGCCCAGGTAGACCGCCCAGTCCCAGATGGTGCCGTGGTAGGTGCCCCACGAGCCGACGAGGAAGTCGCGGGTCAGGGTCATGGCGACGATCACGTAGCGCTCGAGCCACATGCCGACGTTGACGAACTGGGAGACGAAGAAGAGCCAGAAGGCCGAGGTGCGGAAGCGCTTGAACCACATCAGCTGCGGCACCAGCACGTTGCACAGGATCAGCGCCCAGTAGCCGTAGAGGTACGGTCCGAACATGCGGTTGTACATCATGAACCGCTCGAACGTGTTGCCGCTGTACCAGGCCATGAAGATCTCGGTGAAGTAGCCGTAGCTGACGATCAGCCCGGTGGTCAGCATCACCTTGCCCATGTTCTCGAGGTGGCGCTCGGTGATGTAGGCGTGCAGGTTGAACAGCGCCCGCAGCGGGATCATCAGGGTCAGCACCATGGCGAAGCCGGCGTAGATCGCGCCGGCGACGAAGTAGGGCGGGAAGATCGTCGCGTGCCAGCCGGGCAGCTGCGCCACCGCGAAGTCGAACGACACCACCGAGTGCACCGAGAGCACCAGCGGCGTCGACAGGCCGGCGAGCAGCAGGTAGGCCTTCTCGTAGTTGTGCCAGTGGTCGGCAGCGCCGCGCCAGCCGAGGGCCCCGAGCCCGTAGATCCGCTTGACGACCATGTTCTTCGCCTTGTCGCGCATCGTCGCCAGGTCCGGCACCAGGCCGACGTACCAGAACACCAGCGAGATGGTGGCGTAGGTCGACACCGCGAACACGTCCCAGATCAGCGGCGAGCGGAACTGCGGCCACACCCGCATGGTGTTGGGGTACGGCAGCATCCAGTAGGCCAGCCACGGGCGCCCGGTGTGGAAGATCGGGAAGAGGCCGGCGCAGGCGACGGCGAACAGGGTCATCGCCTCGGCGAAGCGGTTGATCGAGGTGCGCCACTGCTGGTTGAGCAGCAGCAGGATCGCCGAGATCAGCGTGCCGGCGTGGCCGATGCCGATCCACCAGACGAAGTTGATGATGGCGAAGCCCCAGGCGACCGGCATGTTCAGGCCCCACACCCCGGTGCCCTTGGCGAGCAGCCAGAAGAGGCCGATCCCGCCGATGCCGAGCAGGGAGGATCCGACGGCCAGCCCGACGATCCACCACAGGTAGGTCTTGCCGTAGATGACTCCCGAGATCGACTCGGTGACCGACTCGGGGGTCTCGTCCTGGGCGATGAAATCCGGCTTGCCCAGGTTGGCCCGGTTCTTGACGTCGACTTCGAGCAGGGACATGACGTGCGCTCCTAGTGCTGGGCGGTCGGCTGTGAGTGGTCGTCACCCGCGGTCGCGGAGTGACCTTCACCGTGGTCGCCGCCGGCGGAGTGCCCGCCACCGTGACCGCCGCCGTGCCCGTCGTCGAGGGCCGGGTTCGGGTTGTCGATCTTGGCCAGGTAGGTGGTGCGCGGCAGGGTCGCCAGCTCCTCGAGCAGCTGGTAGTTCAGCGGGCTCTTCTTCCACTGCGACACCTGCGTGGTCTCGTCGTTGATGTCGCCGAAGACGATCGCCTGGGTCGGGCAGACCTCCTGGCATGCCGTCTTGATCTCGCCGTCGCGGATCGGTCGACGCTCGACCTTGGACTTCTGCCGCACCCTGTTGATGCGCTGCACGCAGTAGGTGCACTTCTCCATCACGCCGCGGGCGCGCACCGACACGTCGGGGTTGCGCTGCAGCTTGAGCACCGGCGTCTTGGTGTCCTGGTACTTGAAGAAGTTGAAGCGCCGCACCTTGTAGGGGCAGTTGTTGGAGCAGTACCGCGTGCCGATGCAGCGGTTGTAGACCATGTCGTTGAGGCCTTCGTGGTTGTGCACCGTGGCCCCGACCGGGCAGACCACCTCGCACGGCGCCTGCTCGCACTGCTGGCAGGCGACCGGCTGGTGGTGCACCTTGGGCGCGTCGAGGTCGCCCTGGAAGTAGCGGTCGATGCGCAGCCAGTGCATCTCGCGACCGGCGATCACCTGCTCGCGACCGACCACCGGGATGTTGTTCTCCGCCTGGCAGGCCACGATGCACGCGTTGCACCCGGTGCACAGGCCGAGATCGATCGCCATCCCCCACGAGTTGCCGGGATACTCCCAACGATCGAACATCGGCGCGGTGGGGATGTGGTGGCCGAGGTGCTCGACGAAGTGCTCGTCCTCCTTGAAGTGGGCGAGCGTGCCGTGCTTCACCAGGTGACGCCGCTCGGCCTGCTCGGACTGCAGCTCGAGCTGGTAGTGCTCCTGGGTGCTGGCGATCTTCTGGCTGCGACCGGTCTTCTCGATCGTGGCGCGCGCCGGAGTGCCGGCACTGCCGCGCAGCCGATGCGCGTTCTCACCGTTGCCGTCACCCGTGCGGCCGATGGCGGTGTGGCCGTAGCCGTAGTGCACCACCACGGTCTCCGGAGCCTGCCCCGGCTGCACCCAGGCCGGCCCGACCAGCGAGCGGCCCTCGGCGCTGACCCTGACCACGTCACCGAAGCTGACGCCGAGCCGTTCGGCGGTCGCCCGGGAGATCTGCACCGTCTGGTCCCAAGCCACCTTGGTCAGCGGTTTGGGGATCTCCTGCAGCCAGCCGTTGTTGGCGAAACGGCCGTCGTGTAGCGACGGATCGAGACGTAGCAGCAGGTCGACCTCGCCTTCCGCCGCGGCGGCCTGGGCCGCCAGGGCCTCGGCGGCGCTGCGCGCCGCGACGCCCGCGGCGTCGGGCGCCAGCGCCACCGTCTTCTCCGGCAACGCCGAGTCGATCACGAAGCCGTCGTGCAGCACCTTCTGCCACTGGGCCTCGAGACCGGCATTGCGCCAGGTCTGGCGCACCAGCTCGTAGGAGTCGAGCTCGGCCTGGCCGGCGAGCATGGCGAGCACCTCGAGCTCCGACTTGCTGGCGTACATCGGCTCGATCAGCGGCTGCACGATCGACAGGGTGCCGTCGGCGGCGCGGCCGTCGCCCCACGCCTCGAGGTAGTGGGACTGCGGCACGTGCCAGGTGCACGCCGCCGCGGTCTCGTCGACCTTGGGGCCGAGGTGCAGCGACAGCGGGACGTCGGCGAGCGCGGCGGCGAAGTCGACGTCGCCGGGAGCGTCGTAGACGGGATTCACGCCGAGCAGGAAGAGCGCCTCGACCTGACCCTCGGAGATCTCCCGCGCCAGGTCGGCGATCACGGCGCCACCGAGCTCGGGCTCGGCGATCACCGGATCGGTGTAGCGCACGGTGGCGCCGACGTTGCCCAGCGCCGCGTTGATCGCGTGGGCGAGCACGTGCACCGGGGCCGGGGCGGCGTCGCCTGCGATGACGGCGCAGCGTCCGCGGTGGGCCATGAGGTCCTCGGAGACCGCCGCGAGCCACTCCTCGGCGCCTGGGGCGCTGGCGAGGTCGGCGGCAACGGCGCCAGTGGCGCCCACCCGCGCCGCCAGGGCGCCGGCGAAGGCGGCGAGCTCGGCCGGGCGCACGATCAGGCGGTGGTCGGCCAGCGAGCTGGAGCCGGTCGGCACGCTCTCGACCGCGTAGTAGCGGCTCATCGTGCGCTTGTCGCCGAGCAGGCGACGCTGCTGCGCGAAGTCGCGCGCCATGCGCAGGCGGTGGGGTCCGGAGTTCAGGAAGTCGGCCTCGAGCGACACCACGACATCGGCCTGCGAGAGGTCGTAGTGGGTCTCGACGTCGACGCCGAAAGCCGCTCTCGACGCAGCGAGGGCGGCATCGCGCGCCACCGGCTCGTAGTGCGTCCAGCGCGCCTGCGGGAAACGCTGCCGGACGGCGTCGATCAGCGCCACCATCGTCGGCGAGCTGGTCGGCGCGGTGACGATCCGTAGCCCCTCCCCCGACAGCGCCTCGAGCGCGCGCAGGGTGGGCTGGATCTCGGCGACGAGGGTCTCCCAGGGGGTGATCCGCCCACCGCGCGAGACATTCGCCGAGCGATCCGGGTCGTAGAGATCGAGCACCGAGGCCTGGGCGAAGAGGTCGTTGGTGCCCTGGGTGAGCGGGTGCTCGGGGTTGCCGGCGACCTTGGTCGGCCGCCCCATGTGGCTCTCGGCGAGCAGCGGCGTCAGGTAGCCGTCCATCGGCATCGCCGTCGCGTAGTGCTGGGCCTTGCCGGGCACCAGGTACTCGGGCTGGTCGACGTAGGGGACGATGCGCTCGTTGGGCTGCCGGGTGCAGGCGGCCATGCCGGCCAGGCCCATCGAGGCACCGGCGAGCTTGAGGAAGGCACGGCGCGAAGGACCGTCGTCCCACTCCGAAGGCGCGTAGCGGGGGAACTCGCTCTCGATGCGCTCGCGGAAGGCCTCGGCGTCGGCGTACTCCTCGAGCGATCGCCACATCCGCTGCCCCTCGGGCTCGCGGTGCTGATCGCCGTCGACGGTGGTGGCGGCGCTCGCGACCCGGTCGTCATCGAGCACCGTCAGCGTCACGCCGGCCGCCCTGGTGGGCCGCTCCTGGCGCGGTTCGGGAGTGCGCTCGGCGGCCTCGCGGCCGTCTAGATCCTTGGCAACCATCAATTCGTCCCCTTAGCGATGACAGACCGAGCACTGGTCGAGGCTGGCGATCTCGTACTCCTCGACCAACTGAGCGCCGAGCTCCTTCTGCGACATGCCGACGTCGGACGGCTTCCAGTCGAAGTTGAAGACCTCTTCCCTCGGCCTGACGAACTTCTCGGGAGCGCGGTGGCACTCGAGGCACCAGCGCATCTGCAGCGAGTGCGCCTGGTAGACCAGCGGCATCTCGTTCACCGGCCCGTGGCAGCTCTCGCAGCCAATGCCCTTCGACACGTGCACGCTGTGGTTGAAGTACACGTAGTCGGGCAGGTCGTTGACGCGGTTCCAGCGCAGCGGCTGGCCAGTGGCCCAGCTGTCGCGCACCGGCTGCAGCATCTCGGTGTTGGCCCAGATGATCTTGTGGCAGTTCATGCACGTCGCGGTCGGCGGGATGCCCGCCGAGGACGACTCCTCGACCGCGGTGTGGCAGTAGCGGCAGTCGATGCCCAGCCCCGCGGTGTGGTGGTCGTGGCTGAACGGCACCTCCTGGTTGACGAAGGTGCCCTGCTTGGTGTGCAGCGGCGACCGGTCGACCAGGAAGAGGAGCGCGCCCGCGGCCCCTGCACCGGCCAGCGCCAGGATCAGGCTGACCTTGGAGATCTGGTTCGCGCTGCGCGGGAACGTCTGTGCCATCTGTGGACCTCGGTGGCTGCGAATCGATACGGACTGAGGCGGTCTCGCACGGACCCGGCGCGAGCCGATGGCGTTCACCGGCGGCGGCTCGGGCGGGCAGTACGCTCTCGCGAGACTCTGTCGCGGGCTCTGGCGGACCGTGGGTCGGACTGTGTCACGAAACGGTCATCGCTCACTGCAGGGCGCAGCGTATCCGCTTGTGAAAGGATTCACAAGCTCGACCGAGGCCGCTCGGACGGCCCTCGGAGACGTCGCCCGGCCGGTGACGATCGGGCGCCGCGAAGGCCCTCACACGGCAGGAGTTCCGCCTCCCGAGTCGGCCTGCGGGTGCGCCGGCGTCGATGTCGCGGGCCGCTACCGGAGCCCACCTGGAGACCTCGCCATGGGCGGAGCCGATCCTCACCACTCGACGCCGCTGATCGACGCGGCGGCCCTCGCGTCGCGACTGCTGGCGCTGCCGGGCGACGACCTCTCCGGCGCCGCGACCGGCCTGGTGCTTCTCGACGCCCGTCCCGCCGCCACCGCACGCGAGCGCGGCGACTACCTCCGCGGCGCCCGCGAGGCCGACCTCGACCGCCACCTCAGCGCCGAGACCGCAGACCCCGCGGACGGCGGCCGTCACCCGCTGCCGTCGCGGCAGGCCTGGGCGCGCCAGCTCGGCGACTGGGGCATCACGCCCACGACCGACGTGGTGGTCTACGACGACGCCGGCGGCGCGATGGCGGCGGCGCGCTGCTGGTGGATGCTGCGCGCCGCCGGGCACCGCAGGGCATGGGTGCTCGACGGCGGCCTGCCCGCCGCGCTCGCCGCCGGCATCCCGACCCGCCCGACCGCTTCCCCGCCGCCACGATCGAGCCCTCCGTACCCCGTGGACGACTGGAGCGACACGCTCATCGGCTGGCGCGAACTGCAGCATCTCGACTCGCGCGGCGAAGCGCCGCCGAGGCTGAGACTGCTCGACGCCCGCTCGGCGCAGCGCTTCCGCGGCGAGGGCGACCCCTTCGATCCGGTCACCGGTCACATCCCCGGCTCGCGCAACGCGCCGTTCGCCGAAGCCCTGCGCAGCGACGGCACCTTCCGCTCCCCCGACGAGCTGCGCCAGTGGCTCACCGCCGCGCTGGGTGGCCCAGGCGAGGCAACAGGTGGCGTCGCGGTGAGCTGCGGCTCCGGCGTCACCGCCTGCCACCTCGCCCTGGCGATGGAGATCGCCGGCCTGCCGGCGCCGCGGCTCTACGTCGGCTCGTGGAGCGAGTGGTGCCGGCGCGACCTGCCGGTCGCCACCGGCGAGGCGAGCGCCCTGTAGCAGGGCTGCGACGCGGCCCGCCGACGCCTGCCGCTTCAGCGCAGCGCCAGGCCGACGACGTCCTCGAGCTCCTCGAGCGCCTGCTCGGGAGTCACCACCTTGATCGTCGTCAGGCCGAGAGCCCGCGCACTCTTGAGGTTCGAGCCGATGTCGTCGAGGAACGCCGCCTCGGCAGGTTCGACGCCCAGGCGCTCGCAGGTCAGCCGGTAGATGCGCGGGTCCGGCTTGCGCAGCCCGACGACGCTCGATTCGACCACCAGCTCGAAGCGCGCGTGCAGGTCGCCGCGCTTGAACGAGCTGTCGCTGCCAGGACGCTCGTCGCTCCAGTTGTTGGTCAGCGCCGCCACCTTGAAGCCCGCCTCGCGCAGGCGGTCGATCGCCCGCAGCATGATCGGCCGCGGCTGCGCCTCGGCGGCGATGCGCTCGAACAGCACCGCGCTCGAGATCGGCGCACCGGCGCCGGCGAGCTCGCGGTCGAACTCGGCGAAGAAGGCGTCGCCGACGGCGACCTCGCCGCGCTCCATGCGGTGCCAGGCTCCGTCGGGCGCGCTCGCCACGACGTGCCGGTTCACCACGTCGCGCTCCAGGCCGTGCTCCTCCTCGAGCCGCGCGATGGCGTGCAGCGGCGAGCCGAGCACGACGCCGCCGAGATCGAAGATCACCGCTCGAATCCCCATCCTCGGATCCCCCTGGACCTCAGCCCCTCGACCTCACCACTGCGCCTGCCGTCACCGTCAGGGACCCGCCGAGCGCGACGCGGCGGCCGGCACCTCGGATCCAGGAACATCGCTCGCAGCCATCGCGACGATCCAGTCGCGGATCAGCCTCACCGCCTCGTGGTCGACCAGGGAGCGCCCCAGCTCGGGCATCATCGCCCCCGGGTCGAGCGACTCGAGGCGGTAGACCAGGATCGACTCGTCCGGCGCCCCGGGCACGATGCTGTACAGCCGGTCGCCGGAGCCACGACCTGCCGCCACCGGCGTCTTCATGACGCCGAGCGCCGGCCGGTCGCGGTGACCGGCGCGCAGGTCGAGGCTCGAGGTGCGTGCCGGCCCCTCGGGGTTGTGGCAGTGGGCGCAGTTGACGTCGAGCCAGATGCGGGCGCGCTCGTCGAGGGTGCCGCTGGCCGGGTCGTTCCACACCGCCGCCCGAGGCGCCTCGGCGGCCGGCGGTGCTCCGGCCAGCACCCCGAGCCGACGCCAACGGTCGAGCACGTTCTCGGCTCCGTCGGCGAACTCCACCTCGCGGTTGAGCTGCGCCGCGGTCGGGCCGATCGGCAGCAGCTCGTCGCCGCGTCGACGGTGGCAGCCCTTGCACTGGTTGCGGTTGGGGATCCGGTAGGCGTGCTCGATCCACTCGCCGCCCGGCAGCGGCACCCGCGCCGGGCGCACGCCGCCGATGATCTCGAGCCGCGCCTCCCGCTGGGCCTCGTCCCAGACGTACGGCAGCGCCTCCCAGCCGCTCTCCAGGCGGCGCAGGATGCGGGTCTCGAGCAGGTGGCGGCCGCCGTCCTGCCGCCGGTAGGAGAAGGTCTTGGCGATCACCGTGCCGACGGGCATCTCGAGAGTGTCGTCGGTGCGGTAGCCGATCTCGCCGCCCGGCGGCAGGCGCACGAAGCGGTGCTTGTCGGCGTGATCGGAGAAGAGCGGCGAGTTGAGCTCGTAGAGCAGCACGTCCTCGGCCGGGCGCTGCGCCGCCGGATCGCCAACGAACAGCCGGTACTCCGAGAGTCTCAACGGCGGTTCGACGCGGGTCGCCGGGTCGCCGCCGCGACAGCCGACGAGCGCACCGAGCAGCGCGGTCGGCATGCCCAGCAGGACGAGCCCGCGCGCCAGGCGGCGCCGCCCCCTGCCGCCCATCCTCAGGGGCCGCCGAGCGCCACCTCGCCCGGTGGCTGCGGCAGCGAACCGGCGTAGCGCGAGAGGTCGCGGTCGATGTTGGGCTGCCCGCCCGCCATGGCGACGCCGAGGTCGAGATTGACGAAGTCGGCGTCGCCGTTGTTCTCGACGTAGATGCGCGCCTCCGCCGGCAGCTGGCCGTCCTGCAGCCGCTCCGGGTTGACGATGCCATCGAAGACGATGTCGGGCAGCGGCGCGCCGATCAGCGGCACCGCCAGCTCCGCCAGACTCCCTTCGGGCTGGGCGCCGCCGCCGGCGAAGGTGTTGTGGTGGATGGAGATGCCTTCCGAGAAGGGATCGTAGGCCGGGTCCTCGTACGGCCGCCCGGTCGCCAGGTAGCTGACGATGCTGACGTTTGCGGTCTGGTTGTCGCGGAACTCGTTGCCGTAGACGTCGACGTTGTCGCTCGCCATCAGGATCAGCCCCGAGCCGGCCGGGATCTCGGAGACGATGGCGCCGGGCTTGCCAAAGTTGGGGTGGTTGTTCTCGACCACGCGGTTGTTCCACACCCGGATGTCGCGCCCGTTCTTCACCGGCAGCTCGGGCAGGGAGAAGACCAGCAGGCCGCCTGTGTTGTGGTGGGCGTGGTTCTCGTAGACGTCGGCCGCGGTCGAGTTCTCGATCTCGATGCCGGCGACGTTCTCCCAGGTCTCGTTGCGTCGCACCACGATGCGGCTCGACTGACCGACGTAGATGCCGGCATCGGAGGAGCCGCGCACCTTGCTGTCCTCGATCAGCACCCCGTCGACCTGCACCGGGTAGAGGCCGTAGGCGCCGTTCTCGGTCGACGGCTCTCCCTCCCAGTTGACGAAGACGCGGCGGAAGCTGGCGTTGCTGGTGCCTTCGACCTTGATCCCGTCGGAGCGCGAGTTGAACACCGCCAGATCCTCGACCGTGAAGTCGTCGGCGGTGACCAGGATCCCTTCGCCGCCGCTGCCCGCCGCCTGGTTGGAGAAGTCGAGGATGGTCTGCTCCATGCCAGCGCCGCGCACGGTGACCCCGGGCACGTCGAGCGACAGGGTGGTATCGAAACTGAAGCGTCCGGCGGCGAACTCGATGACGTCACCGGCCTCGGCGCCGACGAAGGCCTCGAGCGCCTGGCGCTGGGCGTCGGGCCCCGGCTGGATCGGCCCAGCGGCCTCCTCCGAGGGTGCGCACCCGGCAGCGAGCACCAGCACGAGGCCGGCGCCGCGCCAGCGCATGGAGCGAGACCCCTCGAGACGTCCGCGGCGAAGGGAGAACGGTCGGATCGAAGTCATGGCCACCTCGTGGGTCGTTGCGGGGTCTGCAGCCGCAGCGCCGGCCGCCATCGCCAATGGGGCGCAGCGGGACGGGAGCCGCGTTCGGGGCTGTGTACGGCCTCGCGAGGGCCGCGGGCCTACCGGGAGGACTGAGGGCAGAGCTGAAGGAAGAGCGCGCCGTCGTCACGAGCGGTCACAGATCAGGATGTCGGATTCGAAGACGGAACCTATCGCAAAGCGCGCACCGAACGGCACCGCCACCGACGCCCCGGAGAGCTGCGCCCCGTCGTCCACCCAGACCGGGCGCAGCCACGGCTCCATGTCCTCCGCCGGGTCGACCCAGAAGATCTGCGACGGCGAATCGACCGACGCATCGCGCGCATGGCGCAGGAAGCTCCACAGGTGCGGATGGGCCGCCACCCAGAGGCCTCCGTAGAGGTCGACCTCGAGGTTGTCGACGCCACTGTCGATCTCGAGCTGCTTGACCACGTCGAGATCGCCCTCACGCTCCCCCTCTTCCACCCGCGAGTAGACATTGATCCGACCGCCGAGGGTCTCGGCGACGTAGAGGTACTGGTTCTCGGGGTTCAGCGCCACGCCGTTGGGGAAGCCGAGCTCCTCGGCGACCAGGCGCATCGCCCCCCCGTCCCAGTAGGCCACCGAGCCGCGATGCCGACCGAGCAGGTCGTCGAGCTGCTGGCGCGTCGGGCCGCCAGGGCCGTGGTCGTTGGTGACGTAGAAGCGGCGCTCGTCGAGGCCCGCCACGTCGTTGGGGCTGATCAGCAGCCGATCTCGCACCGTGCGCAGATGACGCGCCGAAGGGCCGCCCGGCCCGGAGCCGAAGCGGAAGATCTCGATGCTGTGGCCGTCGCCGTGGTTGACCACGAAGAGCACGCCGTCGGCCCCCGCCTCGACCAGATGGATGCCGTGGGGACGCAGCGGCCCCGCGAAGTCGTGCGCCAGGGGCTGGATCTCGGCGTCGGCGCGGCCCAGGTCGAGCACGAAGAGACCGGCGCTGGCCCGCTCGCCCGCTGCCACGCCGCCGGCACGCCGGTCGTCCGAGGAGATGATCAGGGTCGACGACTCGCGGTGCACCTCGAGGTCCTCGGCGCCCGGGGCGCCGGAGTAACGGCGGCACTCGCCGGCGGCGAGCGGCACGACGTCACGGTACTGCCCGGCGCGCGACATCAGGGCCACGATCGCGATGCCGGCGACCACCGCCATCAGCAGCAGCACCTTGAACAGGAATCCGGCGAGCTTCATCTGCTCCTCCACGACGAAGAGAACGACGACGGAGCCGGAAGCCGGCGCCGGATCGGTCGGCGCCCGGTCACGCCACCGAGGCGAAGTGCTCGCTCACCAGCTGGCGGGCGCGCGAGAAGTCGTCCGAGCTGTGGCTGACCTGCGAGAAGAGCTCGGCATGATCGCGCCGCAGCGCCTCGACGTCGCCGGCCCGCAGATGGGTCAGCAGCTGCTCGACGACGCGCCGGTAGGTCGGTCCGCCACCGGCCTTCTCGGCCTCACGCTCGAGCAGCACCTGGGCGAAGAAGAGCTCGTCGGGGAGCTGGTCGGGACGGCCGTTGGAGCCGCCGCCGAGGGCCTTCTGCCGGGGCTGCCGCTCGTCCGTGACGCTCTCCAGGCGCGGTCGGCTCGCCTGCTCGATCTCGGAACGGCGCGAGAAGCCGAACGGCATCGAGCGCATCTGCTCGGCGAAGCGCGAGAAGAGCAGGAAGAGCTCCTTCTCGGAGGAGAAGTTGCCGACCAGGCGCGCCTCGCGGCCGATCTGCAGCGAGTCGGTCTCCTGCAGGATGATGTGGGCGCGCGCCGACTCCTCGAGCTCGATCGACTGCGCCTGCACCTTCCACGCGGTGAGGCTGCCCTGCACGTAGCAGACCTTGGCGCAGCGGATGTTCACCGCCTCCACCTGCACGTCGGGCTCGATGCGGATCGATCCCTGGCGCGACTCGATGGTGCCGTAGCTACCCGAGTTCTGGATCACCAGGTTGCCGGGAGTGCGGATCGAGAGCTGGCCGTGGGCGTCGACCTCGATCTCGGTCCCGCTCGGGATGATCATCGTCGGGGCGACTTCCCCGTTGCCGCTTCTGCTCGCCACGTTGCTCCGCCGACGGTGGTGATCGTGATCACGGCCGCGGCCGCACGGCGGCCCGGCTGGAGAGACTGTATCGGCTCCGCGTCGAAGCCGCGCTCCGCGGCCACGCCGCGCCCCCTGGGCCGCGGGATCCAGAGGGCGGCGGGGTCGGCGCCGGCGGCGCGGTGGCCGCGAGCCGTGGCTCAGCGGATCCGGCGCGGCAGCGGCTGGTAGTTGCTGACGTCGGGGGCGCTGCGGGCGCGCACCAGCAGCCTCTCCTCGTCGCGCCAGCGGTGATCGAGGATGTAGATGCGTGGATCGACCGGACGGTAGTCGTCGTCCTCCCCCTGCAGCCGCCGCACCTCGTAGTGCAGGTGGGGGTTGGTGCTCCAGCCGGTGTTGCCGACGGTGCCGATGAGCTGGCCCTGGCGCACCTCCTGCCCCGCCTTCACCGCGATCGAGTCGAGATGACCGAAGAGGGTGATGAAGCGGTCGCCGTGCTGGATCGACACCAGGTTGCCGTAGCGCCACCAGGCGACGCTCTGGCGCACGCTGTAGCGCGAGGCGAAGTTGACCCGGCCGTCGGCCGGTGCGTACACCGGCGTGCCGGTCGGCGCTGCCAGATCGATGCCGGCGTGGAAGTCGCTCTCCTTGGTGAACGGATTGGTGCGGGTGCCGTAGGGGCTGGTGAGCACGAAGTTGTCGCCCTGCAGCGGCGACAGCGACGGCGTCGAGCTCACCTGGTCGCGGTGATCGGCCTCGAAGGTCTGGATCTCGTCGAGGAAGGTGGCCAGCACCCGCGTCTGCTCGCGCAGCTCGGCCTCGAGACCGGCGGTCTCGGCGAGACGCGCGGAGAAGACCGAAGAGGGCACCGCGCGGGGCTCGAACGGATAGCCGCCCTGGCCGATCGACTCCTGGTCCTCGAGCCCGTAGGCGAGATAGACCTTGCGCATCTTGAGGCGCAGCGAGTCGTTGAACTCGCGCAGCGCCACCAGCCGCTCGTTGACCCCCTCGAGGCTGCGCCCGAGCTGCTGGCGCGTCTCCTCGAGCGCCCGGTATTCGCGCACCGAGAGCAGGCTGCCGATCATCGCCGGCGTGCGCCAGGCGGCGTGGGCGAGGAAGAGCAGGTAGAGACCGAGCGCGAGCCCGGCGAAGACGAGCTGACGCCGGGTCAGGAAGAGGTAACGCACCCCCTTCTGGATGTCCGCCGGGTGGATCTGGATCTCCAGATGCGCCACTCCGTCCGGCGGCTTGCGCTGCGTCTTCCTGACGATCCTCATCACGTCTTCTTCGCTACGTCTCTTCGCGTTACGTCTCTTCGCGGCGTCCTCTGCCCTGCGTCTCTTCGCAGCGCCTTGGAGCGCGGCCAGGCGGCAGGCGCACGTACACCCCGAGGCCTCAGGCCTCCAAAGGTGACGGCACCCGATCGATGCCGATCCGAACCCGTGATTATAGCCGTCGGCTCATGCAAGCGGCTCTGAGACCGCGGCGGTGTTGCCGCATTGGTGGTGCCCGTCGTTCTCGGTCACCGAACGGCTGCCCTCAGCTCAGGTCGACCGCCGCCCGCGCTCTTCCTCGAGGATCAGCGCGATGTCGATGTGGGTGCGCTTCTCCGAAGCGAGGCGCGGACGTGCCAACCGTCGCCCTCGGTGGCTCACGATCGCAGGAGGTGGCACCGCCTTGGTGGTCCGGATCTCCGCCGCCTCACTCCTCGTCTCGTCGACAGGTCGCCCTCCGTCGAGCTACTCATCGACCGACCACCTCAGCATGCGGGAGAAGCCACGGCTTCCATCGAACGCCCACTCCAGCGGATACCGCGGTTCGCCGAACCGCCGTCGACACGGCCCCGGCTCGTTGAGATTCTGTGCGCGCCGAGAAGTCGCGGCCCCACGGCTTCTCCAGCTCATCGGCCCTCCGCCACCCACTCACGGCACCGCCCGCTCGATCGCCTCCTGCGAGGTCACGGTGCCGGCCCACTCGAGCAGCTGGGCGTGCACCTCGGGGTTGCCGGCGAGGATGTTGCCGCTGTCGAGCCAGCGCTCGCCGCCGTCGAGATCGGTGACGACGCCGCCGGCCTCGCGGATCAGCAGCGCCGCGGCGGCGACGTCCCAGGGCGACAGGCGGAACTCGAAGAAGCCGTCGTAGATGCCGGCAGCGACGTGGGCGAGGTCGAGCGCCGCGGCGCCGCAGCGGCGGATGGCGCGGCTGCCGAGCAGGGCGAGGCGGAAGAGGGCGAGGAACTGGTCGATCACGGTGTGGGCGCGGAAGGGGAAGCCGGTGCTGAGGAAGGCGTCGCGCGGCGCCTTGTCGCCGACCCGTAGCCGCACCCGCGAGGGCGCCTGCGCGCCGGCATCGCCATCCCCTGGCTCCCGCGCCCCATCCGGCGTCACCTTCTCGAGCCAGGCGCCGCCGCCGCGCGCCGCGAGGTAGACGGCGCCGCTCAGCGGCTCGTGCACCACGCCGGCGACCAGCTCGCCGCGGAAGCGTGCCGCCACTGAGACGCACCAGATCGGCAGGCCCTCGAGGAAGTTGGTGGTGCCGTCGAGCGGATCGAGGATCCACTCGAGCTCGCCAGCACCGCGCACCCCGCCCTCCTCGCCGAGGATGCGGCCGACGCGCTCGCCGAGGCGCTGCTGGAGCACGGCGACGATGGCCTCCTCGCTGTCGCGGTCGGCGCGCGAGACGAAGTCGTTGCGCGACTTGACCTCCACCACCAGCTCGTCGCGGCGGGCGAAGGCGTCGACCAGCAGCGCGCCGCCGGCGCGCGCCGCCGCGGCCGCGATCTCGGCCAGCTCCATGGCGCCGGCGCCGACCGCCTCGACCAGCGCCGCGTCGTCGAAGGACGTCGCCGCGCCCCTGCGCTGGCTCTCGTCGCTCAACGTTCCGGCCGCGGCTCGACCCGGATGGGACGCCCCGCCAGCACCGTGACCACCGGCGCGCCGCGCAGTCGCCAGCCGGCGAACGGGGTGTTGCGCGACTTGCTCTGGAAGCGCGCCGGGTCGACGGTGACCTCGCGCTCCAGATCGAGCAGGGTGACGTCGCCCGGGGCGCCGGGGCGCAGGCTGCCGAGCTCGAGCCCGAAGGCCTTCGCCGGCGCGCTGGTGAGCAGGCGGATCATCTCGCCCAGCTCGATCTTGCCGGCGTGCACCAGGCGGTCGAGCAGCAGCGAGACGGTGGTCTCGAGGCCGACGATGCCGAACGGCGAGGCGACGAAGTCGAGCAGCTTCTCGTCGACGTGGTGCGGCGCGTGGTCGGAGGCGATGAAGTCGATGGTGCCGTCGAGCAGCCCGGCGAGCAGGGCGTCGCGGTCGGCGCTCTCGCGCAGCGGCGGGTTCATCTTGAAGTTGGGGTCCAGGCCGCTCTCCTCGACGTCCCGGTCGGTGAGCAGCAGGTGGTGGGGCGTCACCTCGCAGGTCACCGCCACGCCGCGCGCCTTGGCCTCGCGGATCAGCTCCACCGAGCGGCCGCTCGAGAGGTGCTGCACGTGGTAGCGGCCGCCGGTCTCCTCGGCGAGCAGCAGGTCGCGCGCCACCATCAGGTCCTCGGCCAGGCGCGGCACACCAGGCACCCCGAGGCGGGTCGACGACGGGCCCTCGTGCATCGCCCCGTCGCCGGTCACCGTCATGTCCTGGGCGTGCTGCACCACCGGCAGGCCGAAGTGGCGCGCGTAGAGCAATGCCCGGCGCATCAGCTCGGCGTGCTCCACCGGCCGCCCGTCGTCGGAGAAGGCGACGACGCCGGCGGAGACGAGGTCGCCCATCTCGGCGAGCTCCTCGCCGCGCAGCCCCTTGCTGATCGCGCCCACCGGCAGCACCCGCGCCAGTCCGCAGCGCTGGGCGGCGCGCACGATGTGCTCGGTCACCGAGCGGCAGTCGTTGACCGGCACGGTGTTGGCCATGCAGGCGACGGTGGTGAAGCCGCCCGCCGCCGCCGCGCGGCTGCCGCTCTCGATCGTCTCCTTGTACTCCTGGCCGGGCTCGCGCAGATGCACGTGCAGGTCGAGCAGCCCGGGGCAGACGACCAGACCGGCGGCGTCCAGGACCTCGACGCCCTCGCCGACCTGGATCGACCCGCTGAGACGCTCGACCCGGCCGTCGTCGCCGATCAGCACGTCGACTTCGTCGTCGATCCCCTGAGACGGATCGACGACGCGGCCACCGCGCACCAGCAGCGCGCCGCTCGCGCGGATGACGCTGCTCACGCTGCTCAAGATGCTCCCCCGGCGAGCAGGTAGAGCACCGCCATGCGCACCGCGACGCCGCTGCTCACCTGCTCGAGGATCAGCGACGCACGCCCGTCGGCGACGTCGCTGGCGATCTCGACGCCGCGATTGATCGGCCCGGGATGCAGCACCAGGGCGCCTTCGTTGGCGCGGCGCAGGCGGGCGCGGTCGAGCCCGAAGAGGGCGAAGTACTCGTCGGCCGAAGGAATCGACATACGGCTCTGACGCTCGGTCTGCACCCGCAGCATCATCACCACGTCGGCACCCTCGAGCGCCTCGTCGATCGAGTAGGCGACGTCGACGCCGAGCGCCTCGGCGCTGCGCGGCATCATCGTGTAGGGACCGCCGATGACCACCGAGGCGCCCATCTTGCGCAGCAGCAGCACGTTCGAGCGCACCACCCGGCTGTGCTCGATGTCACCGAGGATGGCGACGCGCAGACCGTCGAGCTGCTCGCGGTGCTGCAGGATGGTGAAGGCGTCGAGCAGCGCCTGGGTGGGGTGCTCGTGGGCGCCGTCGCCGGCGTTGACCACCGAGGTGTCGAGGCGGGCCGCCAGCTGGTGCGGCACCCGCGGGTGGGCGTGGCGGATCACCAGCACGTCGGGCGACATCGCCTGCAGGTTGCGGGTGGTGTCGAGCAGCGACTCGCCCTTGCTCAGCGAGCTGCCGGCGGTCGAGAAGTTGATCGCGTCGGCCGACATCCGCTTCTCGGCGATCTCGAAGCTCGAGCGGGTGCGGGTCGACGGTTCGAAGAAGAGGTTGAGCACCGTCTTGCCGCGCAGGGTCGGCACCTTCTTGATCGGCCGGGTCGCCACCTCGTGGAACGACGCCGCGGTGGCGAGCACCGCCTCGATCTCGGTGCGCTCGAGCTCGGCGATGCCGAGCAGGTCCTTGCGTTGCCAGCCGCTCTTGGCCATAGGGAAGGTCCGGGGTGCGCCGGCTCACTCGCGGTCGAGCAGCAGCACGTCCTCCTCGCCGTCGTCGGTGGCCGCGTAGCGCACCTTGATCACCTCGGAGGTGGTGGTGCGCACCGTCTCGCCGACGTAGTCGGCATGGATCGGCAGCTCGCGATGGCCGCGGTCGATCAGCACCGCGAGCTGCACCGCCTTGGGCCGGCCGTAGTCCATCAGCGCGTCGAGCGCGGCACGGATGGTGCGACCGGTGAACAGCACGTCGTCGCACAGCACCACGCGTCGCCCCTCGAGGCCGTCGGGCAGGCGACTCTCTTTGACCACCGGCTGTGGGGCGATGGTCGACAGGTCGTCGCGGTAGAGGGTGATGTCGAGGATGCCGTAGGCCGGCTTCTTGCCCTCCATGCGCTCGATCTCACGCACCAGGAACTCGGCCAGCGGCACGCCGCGGGTGCGGATGCCGATGAGCAGCAGGCCCTCGACGCCGCGGTTGCGCTCGACGATCTCGCCCGCCATGCGACGCATCACCCGCTGCATGTGCGAAGCGTCGAGGAGCGTTCGTTTGACGGCCAGGTCCATGCTGTCCCCCTGACGGGTGGCGTGGTCGGGTCGCGCTTTCGGGTGTCCCGACCGCGCGGGTTGGTCGGAGGTCGCGGCGTCTCGTCCTGTCGCACCCGGCGAAGCTGCGCCCCCTGGGCGCCGACCTCCCCGGAGCTCGCCGGAGATCCCCTGGAGGCGAGGGCGCCCCTGGCGGCGGCGGATCCGGGCGCCGAGCCGCTGCGCTCCACCCGCACCGCATTTCCGCCCGACGAGCGCGGCGCACGGCTGGGACGCGGTGGGAGGTCGGCGGGTTCGGCGAGCCTGGTGCGGCCGCCGCATGGTAAGGCCCGGCGCTCGACAATGACAAGGGCGGGATCGTGATCCCCGACGCGCCCGCCCGGCCGGTGCCCGGACGCGCTCTCCCGGCCACCGCCGCAGCCTGGGCCAGCCACGCGCCGCGCCTCGACCCTGTCCCGCCAGCGGCGAGTCGGGCCAGGCAGCGCTGCTACACTCTCGCCGCCGCTGGAGCCGCTGCCGGCCGACGCCGGTCGGGTGATCTGCTCCGCCGCGCGGGTCGGGCGACGCTCCGGCACTGGCGCCGCGACCTCCGGCGAGCGTGCGCTCGCGATCCTTGCTCGCCAGACACCCGGGCGTGCGCCGGGGGTGCGTTCGCCGCAGCGACCTACCCGCGGGCGCCGACTTCCCGTACCCTCCACCAGAGACTCGACTCCCAGCACCACGTCACGTCCGGGCACCTCGCCTGGCCGCTTCGACCGAACGCCTCGAGATCACCCATGTCCCAGCCCTCCGACAGTTCCGAGGACCGTACCGCCTCCGACGAGCCCGTGGATCGCAAGGGCGTCGGCGGCCTCCTGCGCAGCCCGGAAGGCCGCTTCCTGATCGTCTTCATGGTGCTGCTGAGCGGCGGCTTCGTCGCCCTCTCCCTGAACTCGATCAACGACCACCTGGTGGTGCCGTTCACCGCCGGAGTGGCCAAGCTCTCCGGCTGGGCGCTCGACGTCATCGGGCAGGACGTGACGATGCGCGGCACCCAGATCCTCAGCGAGCGTTTCGCTGTCGACATCCAGAACGGCTGCAACGGCCTCGAGACGGTCGTCATCTTCGTCGCCGCGGTGCTCGCCTTCCCCGCCTCGCTGCGCGCCAAGGGCATCGGCCTCGCACTCGGCGTGCTCGCCATCCAGGCGGTCAACCTGGTGCGGGTGGTCGCGCTGTTCCTCACCGGCGCCTACCTGCCGAGCCTCTTCGACAGCTCGCACACGGTGATCTGGCAGACCATCGTGATCGCCTTCGGCGTGCTGCTCTGGATGTACTGGGCGAACCGCTTCGCGCTGCCGCGGCGCGCGCCGGAGCAGGCCTGATCTCCGCGTCGCCTTGCGGCGCCGGCGCGCAGGGCGCCGACGGCCGCCACTGTCGGCGCCACCCACTCGACCCGGCGGTCCACATGGCGAGCTCCAACGACTTCGTCTCGTCGCCCGAGGGGCCGCGATGAACTACCGGCGGTTCCTGCGCAACCTGCTGCTGGCCTTCGTGCCGGTGGTCGTCGTCTGGCTGGTGCTGACGCCGCTCTACGACCGCTTCCTGATCCGCGCCACCGAGAACGCGGTGCGTCTGATCGAGAGCCCCGACCAGACGACGCTGAAGCCGCACGAGACGCACTACGCCCTGATCTACCGCGGCGACCTGCGCGGCCAGACCTCCACCGGGCACGTCTACTCGCTGCGGGTGACCGACATCCATTTCCCGGTGCTGCTGCTCGCCGCGATGTTTCTCGCCGTACCGGGCGTTGCGCTGCGCGAGAGGGCGATACGCCTGGCCTGGGCGCTGCTCTTCAGCGTCTTCTTCCACCTGCTGTCGATGGTCTTCTGGGTGCAGTTCGCCTACGCCACCCAGCTCGGCAACTGGTCGATGGAGAACTACTCCGCCCTGGGGCGCAACTTCTGGGGACTCGGCAAGCACCTGCTCGACCTGCCGTTCAAGTTCGCCTGGCCGCTGGTGCTCTGGTTCGCCTTCTTCGGCTCGCGGCTGCTGACCCGGCGCGGCGAAGACGAGTCGCAGGCGGATCGGGCGTAGCACCTCCCGCCTCCCCTCGACGGCCGACGAGCCATGGGCGCGCCCGGCGGGGGGTGGCAGAGCGGGCAGAACGACGAGACACGGTCGTTCTCCGCAGCTTTTCCGCAGCGGTGCGCGACCTTCCACAGGCCGCGGAGGGAAATGGCCGCGGCGGCCGCGGCGGTTGTGACGGGGGCGGGACCGCTGGCAAGTCGCCCCGATTCAGGTAGTTCCACGGCTGTCGGCAACAGAGCCCAGAGGGACGCGGACAGGGCGGCCCTCTACCCAACATCTTGTGGGTCACAAGTCAAGGCCCGCAATCCGTTGTGCTCCACTCGCGCAGCTTGCTACTCTGCCGCGGAGGAGATCAAACCCCAGGCATGTTCAAGTTGCAGCGCATCGACGTCTCCGGGTTCAAGTCGTTCGTCGACCCGGTGAGCACCGAGTTCTCCGACGGCATCACCGCCATCGTCGGCCCCAACGGCTGCGGCAAGAGCAACCTCTCCGAGGCGATCACCTGGGTGCTCGGAGAGCAGAGCGCCAAGAGCCTGCGCGGCGGCAAGATGGAGGACGTCATCTTCTCCGGCACCGACCGCCGCAAGCCGCTCGGCATGGCCGAGGTGAGCCTGACTCTGGAGGTGCGCCCCGACGCCCGGGACAGTGAGGATCTGACCTCGATCGACGCCATCGAGGACGGCAGGATGATCATCGGGCGCCGCGTCTTCCGCAGCGGCGAGAGCCAGTACCGGCTCAACGACAAGGTCGTCCGCCTCAAGGAGATCAAGGACATCCTCGCCGACACCGGCCTCGGCGTGCGCGCCTACTCGGTGATCGAACAGGGCAAGATCGGCCAGATCCTCTCCGGCAAGCCGCAGGAGCGGCGCAAGCTGATCGAGGAGGCGGCGGGCATCACCCGCTACAAAGCGCGCAAGCGTCTCGCCGAGCTCAAGCTCGAGGAGGCGACGGCCAACCGCATGCGCCTCGACGACATCCTCTCCGAGATCGAGTCGGCGCTGCGCAAGCTGAAGCGCCAGTCGAACGCCGCCCGCCGCTACAAGGAGCGCGAGGGCGAGATCCGCGAGCTGGCGCTGGTCGTCCTGCGCGGCCGCTGGGCGCAGCTGTGCAGCCAGCTGGGCTCGATGGAGAGCGAGATCGGCGCCGCGCGGGCCGAGGAGGAGGGTCTCGGCGAGCAGCTGGTGCAGCGCGAAGCCGAGCTCAAGGCGGCGCGCACCCGGCTCGAGGAGCTGGGAGCGCGGCTGTCGGGCGATCACGAGCGGGTGGCCGAGATCGGAGCCCGCATCGAGGGGCGGCAGGAGTTCGTGCGCGGCTCGCGCCAGACGCTCGACGAGATCGCCGAACGGCTGCGCCGCGGCGACGAGGTGGCGCGGCACCGCCGCGAGGAGGACGAGACCCGCAGCCAGGCGCTGAAGCAGCTGGTCGAGGAGGCGGCCTCGGTGGAGGAGCAGCGCGACCTGGCCGCCGCAGCGGTGGCCAGCGCCGCCGAGCGGCTCGCCACCTCGGAGCAGGCGCTGACCGGCACCGAGGCCGAGCAGGAGGCCGCCCGCGCCGCTCTGATGCAGGGCGTCGCCCAGGTCAGCTCGGCCCAGGGCCGTCTGCACCGCGCCCAGATCGAAGAGGAGAAGGGTGTCTACCGCCTCGAGCGCACCGAGGCCGACCTCGGCGGCAAGCGCGAGGAATCGACCGCGGCCGGCGCCGAGCTCGCCCAGACCGAATCAAGGCTCGCCGACCTCGAAGAGCGGCTGCAGGCCAAGGCGACGGAGCACCGGGAGGCCACCGGCCAGCTCGACGAGACGCTCAAGCAGGAGAAGCGCACCGCCGCGCGCCTCGAGCAGCTGCGCGGTGAACGCGGCGAGCTGCAGCAGCGCCAACGGCTGCTGCGCGAGCTCGGCGAGGCCGAGGAGAAGCGCCGCGAGCAGGTGCGCCAGACCTTCGTGCAGGCCGGCATCGGAGAGCCCCGCTTCCTCGACCAGATGATCGAGGTGCCGCAGGGATGGGAAGGGTCGCTCGACCTCTACCTCGAGAGCCTGCAGGACGTGGTCGTGCTGCCGGCCGGCGAAGAGCCACTCGACGTCGCCCGCAGGATCGCCGACAGCGGCCGCCAGGCGACGCTGCTGGCGCCCGTGGCGCAGCCTGCCGACGACCTGCGGGCGCGCCTCGGCGCAGCCCGGACGGTCTCCGGTCGCCGCTCGCTGCTCGCGGCGCTGCTCGGCGTCTTCCGCCGACCGGCCGGCAACGGAGGCAACGGCAACGACGGCGGCAACGGCGCTGCCAGCGAGCCGCTGGAGGGTCTGGTCGGCGAGCTCGGCGAGGCGCTCGGCCTGGCGCCGGAGCTGGCCAACGCGCTGCCCGCCGCCTTCCTGGTCGAGACCGCCGCCGACGCCATCCGTTTCGCCCAGCGCCTGCGCGGCGTCGCCTTCATCAGCCGCGAGCGGATGTGGGCCCAGGACGGCGCCCTGCACGTGCAGAGCGACCAGGCGCGGCCAGGGGTGCTGGGGCGTGCCCGCGAGCTCGAGAAGATCGCCGTCCGGCTGCCCGAGCTGCAGGAATCGCTCGAGCACACCGAGCGGGAGCTGCGCCAGCTGGTGACCCGGCGCAGCGAGCTCGCCGAGCGCAGCGAGGCGCTGCAGACGGCGCGCAACCAGCTGCAGCAGGAGCGCGCCGTCGCGGTGGCACGGCGGCAGGACGCGCGCGACCGCTGCACCGCTCTCGGCAAGGAGGTCGCCTCGCTCGAGTCGCGCCTCGTCGAGGGGCGCCAGGAGCTCGAGCAGTTGCGCGCCGACAAGGCCCAGCTGCAGCAGCGACTCGCCGAGGCGCAGGAGGCCCAGAAGGAGCTCGACGCCGCCTTCGAGCAGGTGCAGGAGAGAGTCGCCGCGGCGCGCGCCGCGCGCGAGACCGAGCGCAACGCCGGCAGCGAGCGCGAGGCGCAGCTGCGGCTGCTCGAGGAGCGGGTGGCGCAGCAGGCGCGCGAGCGCAAGCGTCTCGAGCAGCAGCGCTCCGAGATCGAGCGCTACCTCGAGCAGTGGCAGGAGGAACAGTCGCGTCTCGGCGAGCGCAGCGAGGCGCTCGAGCGCGAGGTCGAAGGCGCCGAGCGCGAGCTCGCCGAGGCCGGCGACCAGCGCTCACTCGCCGAGCAGCAGCGCGCCCTGTCGCAGCAGCAGCTGGCGGCGCAGCGCGAGAGCGTGCAGCAGCTCGAGGTGATGGTTCAGACGGTGCGCGACCGGCGCGACGAGAGCCGCGGCCAGCTCGGCGAGCTGCGGGTGCGCCAGGCGTCCAGGCTGCAGGACGCCGAGCACCTGCGCGAGGAGTACCGTGAGGAGTTCCGCGACGAGCTGCCCGACCTCGCCGAGCTGCAGGCGGCGCTGGAGGAGGCCGCGACGGCGCCGGTGAACGGCGAGCCGACCGACGAGCATCCCATCGATGGCGGAGCCGCGGAGTCCGCGGCGTCCCTGGCGTCACCGGCCCTGCGCGTGGTGCCGCGGTCCGGCGAAGACGGCGAGGCCGGCGAAGACGGCGCAGAGTCCGAAGAGGTGGTCCCGGCGGCCGCGGCGGCGGAGCGTCGGGAGCCGACCCTGGCCGAGCTCTTCCGCGTGCCCGACGACCTCGACGAGCTGCGTCGCGACCTGGCCGACAAGCGCGACCAGCTGCAGCGCATGGGCCCAGTGAACGTGCTCGCGGCCGAGGAGTACGCCGAGCAGGAGGAGCGCTTCGGCACCCTCAGCGAGCAGCGGGCCGACGTGCAGCGCTCGATCCTCAGCCTGCGCAAGACGATCGAGGAGATCAACGCCACCTCGCAGGAGCGTTTCCTCGCCACCTTCGTCGAGGTCAACGAGGCCTTCGGCGTGGTCTTCGCCAACCTCTTCCAGGGCGGCGAGGCGAGCATGCGACTGCTCGACGAGGACGACCCGATCGAGACCGGCATCGAGATCGTCGCGCGGCCTCCCGGCAAGCGGCTGCAGAACATCCAGCTGCTCTCCGGCGGCGAGAAGGCGCTCACCGCCATCGCCCTGCTCTTCGCGCTGTTCCAGACCAAGCCGTCGCCGTTCTGCATCCTCGACGAGGTCGACGCGCCGCTCGACGACGCCAACGTGCTGCGCTTCGTGCGCACCCTGCGCGAGATGGCCCGCGACACCCAGTTCCTGGTCGTCACCCACAACAAGCTGACGATGGAGGCGGCGTCGTGCCTCTACGGCGTCACCATGGCCGAGAAGGGCGTCTCCAAGCTGGTCGGCGTCGACATCGACGACCTGCACCCGCAGTCGCTCACCGCGTAGCCTGCCAGGCGGCGCCGGCGGTGCCTCGACACGGGGCGGACGCGCACCGCTCGCGCCGAGCCGAACGCGCACGGGCGCCGAGACTCGCGACGGATCAGGCGCTGCCGCCAGCGCCGTCGACCAGCGCCCCCGGCGCCCGGTAGGTGGGCGCCCGGCGGTGCCGCGTCGCCTGCTCGAAGGCGTAGGCGATCCGCAGCAGCACCCCTTCGCTCCACGCCGGACCGAAGAACGAGATCCCCACCGGCAGCTCGCGCACGAAGCCGGCCGGCACGGTGACGTTGGGGTAGCCGGCGATCGCTGCCGGCGACGAGCTGCCGCCGCCGAACGAGTCGCCGTGCACCAGGTCGATCAGCCAGGCGGCGCCGCCGGTGGGGGCGGCGATGGCGTCGAGCCGGTGCTCGCCGACCACCCGGTCGATCCCCTCCTCGCGGGTCAGGCGCAGCACCAAGCGCAACGCCTCGCGATACTCGTCCTCCTCCAGCGATCCCTTCTCCTGCGCCGACTCGAGGATCTCCTGACCGAAGTACTGCAGCTCCCGGTCGGCGTGGGCGGTGTTGAACGCGATCACCTCTTCGAGGCTCTTCACCGGGGCAGCGGGCCCGAGGCTCTCCAGGTAGGCGTTCAGCCCCGCCTTGAACTCGTAGAGCAGCACCGTGAACGGTGCGCGGCCGAGCTCCTCGCGCGGCGCCAGGCCCTCGAAGTCGATCACCTCGGCGCCGCCGTCCCGCAGCGCCGCCAGAGCCTCCTCCATCGCCGCGTCCACCCGCGGGTCGAAGCCGAACGGATCGCGCCAGACGCCGATGCGCCGGCCGCGCAGCCCGCCCGCGTCGAGCTGGCCCAGGTAGTCGCCCGATCCACGCTCCGCCGCCGGAAGGGTCGACGGATCGTCGGGGTCGACGCCGACCAGCGCGCCGAGCAACGTCGCCGCGTCCTCGACGGTGCGCGCCATCGGGCCGGCGGTGTCCTGCGTGTGCGAGATCGGGACGATGCCGCTGCGTGAAACGAGGCCCACCGTCGGCTTGATGCCGACGATGCCGCAGGCCGAGGAGGGGCAGACGATCGAGCCGTTGGTCTCGGTGCCGACGGCGGCGGCGCAGAAGCTCGCCGACGTCGCGGCGCCGGAACCGGAGCTCGATCCACACGGGTTGCGGTCGAGGGCGTACGGGTTGCGGCACTGGCCGCCGCGGGCGCTCCAGCCGCTCGACGACTCGGTGGAGCGGAAGTTGGCCCACTCGCTGAGGTTGGCCTTGCCGAGCAGCACCGCGCCGGCCTGGCGCAGCCTGGCGGCGACGTAGGCGTCGCGCCGCGGGATCGATCCCTCGAGCGCCAGCGAGCCGGCGGTCGTGGTGTTGCGGTCGGCGGTGTCGATGTTGTCCTTGAGCAGGATCGGGATGCCGTGCAGCGGACCTCGCACCTGGCCTGCGGCGCGTTCGGCGTCGAGGCCCTCGGCGATCGCCAGCGCGTCGGGGTTGGTCTCGATCACCGCACGCAGCCCGACGCCGTCGCGGTCGTGGCGGGCGATGCGCTCGAGATACAGCTCGGTGATCTGGCGCGCGGTGCGCTCACCGCTGTGCATCTGGGCGCCCAGCTCGGCAATCGAGGTCTCGAGCAGATCGAACGCGGTCGGATCGGCGACAGGCTCCGGCGTTGCGCCGTCGCCCTCGTCAGAGGGCCGGACCTTCGAACCGCAGGCGAGCGCGCCGGCGGCGAGGGTCGCACCGAGCAGGGCGCGCCGATTCCAGCCAGCTCCCCCCACCTGCTTCGTGCCGGTGCCGGCTCCGTCTCCGGAACGAGCTGTCGGATCGTAGCGGCGTTCGACTGGCGGCATCGGCTCTCCCTCCCACTGCGGCTCCCGGCTCTTGCCTCGTCACTGCCTGGTCTCCGCGACCACCGGGCGTCGCACGCATTCTCGCCGAAGTGAGCCATCGTCAAGGCCCATGCGCCAGTCGACGTCGTTGCCCGTGCCGGCGTCGAGCCGCGGCGTCGAGGACTCCGTTCGCAACGCATCGGTTCGGTTCTCGGACCAATGGCCAGGAGCGCTGGGATCGCCGGACTTCGTCCGTCGGCACGAAGCGTCGTTCGTGAGCGGCTGGGGCGGTGGTCCAGCCACAGCTCGGGACAGGAGCCCGTAGGCCCTCGCTCGGCCTCGAGAACTGGGAGGAGGGCCTCCGACGAGTGCCCGGCGCACGCTGACGCGCCGCCTACACCCCGCGCGCTCGATGCACGTGCTGAGGAGCGCCCCCGTCGATCGGCCGAGGCCGAGAACGGGCTTGGACAATCCTCTTCGAGCCTGTAGACTCGCCTTCGTTCTGAACAACTGTTGGGCCTCGAGTCCTGTGGGATCGCGATAACGATCCCCGTGCAGACGACGGGTCCGTAGTATCCAGTGGCGACGGGATGCCGAACAGCGTCCAGCGCCGCGAGAGGGGAGTAGCATGCATCGTCTCCGTTCCTTCACGACCCTTGCCGCAGTCGTCTGCCTGACCTGCCTGCTCGCTGCGCCGGCGCTGGGCCAGCTTCCGGCCGAGAAGCAGGCCGAGCTGCGCGCCGCCGGCATCACCGACTGGACGCCGGGACAGAACCGCGCCGCCGGGGCCAAGTTCTCGACCCTCGCCAACCCGCGACCAGCTCCCGCCGGCCCGGTGCGCGACACCGCCACCATGCAGTACGACGACGGCAGCCTCAGCGCCCTGCCCACAAGTTTTGGCCTGATCTTCGGCAACCGTTTCAGCCTCGGGGTCAGCAGCGTGGCGCTGTCGACGATCACCCTGAACAGCTTCAGCTTCTACTTCATGGAAGACAGCCTCCCCGACACGGGCCTCTTCTTCCAGCCCGCCGACCCGCTGAACGCGACGTCGATCTCGGCCCGCGCCTCGGTGAACATCGGCGGGCTCGCCAACAGCGGCCCGTCGTTCAGCAGCCCGGTGCTCAACACCATCAACCAGACCGCGCTCGCCACCGCTGGCGTGTTCTCGAACACCTTCTTCCTCGGCGCCTGGTGCCTCAACAGCGCGACGACGTTCCCGGTCGACAACGAGACGATCGGGCTGTCGACCAACGACGCGCCGGGCGCACGGGCGTTCGCCGGCTACACCGCCTCCAGCGGCACCGGGCCCGTGGCCTTCGCCGCCGGGTCGTTCAACGCCATCCTGCGCGCCAACGTCACCTCGCCGAACACCGTGCCGGTCGAGCTGATGTCGTTCGGCGTCGACGGCGAGTGATCCGAGACACCACTCGGTCCTGAGCCATCGAGATAGAGGCCCCGTGCCGTCCGGCGCGGGGCCTTTCTCGTTTCCAGCGCGCGCCCCCCGGGCTGCCAGCGGATCGAAGCGACCAGGTCGATCGAGGAGCTCGCGGACGCCTCCCCCACGACCGCGCGGCTGGCGAGCCGCCCGCGAAGGCCGGGCAGCCGGTGCAGAGACGATTCCATGTGTCGACGACAGAAGAGCCCCGCTGCCGGCCGGCGAGCCTTCGTGCTCCAGGCCGAGGCCTCCGTGAAGCTCTCCTTCCTGCTGGTCGCACCGCTGGTCGCCCTGCTGGTCCTCGGCGCGCCCGGGCTGGCAGCCCGGCAGGCGACGATGCACCCCGGCCAACACGGGAGCGGCCAGCACAGCGCACCTTCGCCGACGACGGGCGCCCCCGACGGTCGTGTCGCACCCGCCGACGCCGTCGTGCTCGCCAGTTCGGCTCTCGGCGGCCTCGAGGCCCGCGAGCTGCTCTCGGAGCTGCGACACCTCAGTCGCGATGAGCGCCAGTTCCGCCAACACGCCGGCCATTCGCGAGAGCGCATCGCCAGCGACCTGCTGCGGAGGATCGCGCTGCGCCGGTGGGCCCTGACCGATCCTGCGAACGATCACGCGGGGCGTGCGGCGCGACGCGGCGCCGCGATCGCCGCGTGGCGGAGCGACTGCTACGGGCTCGAGCACGGCGTTCCCACGGTCGAGCAGCTGGTCGCCGAGCTCGAGCCGGTGAGCCGTTCGCGCCGGATCCGCCTGTCGCACATCTTCCGTCGCGCCGAGACCTCCGAGCAGATCGCCGCGGCAGTGGCCGAGCTCGAAGCCCTGCGTAGCGAGATCGCCGGCTACGAGCAGTTCGGCCGCTTCGCCAGGGAGCGCTCGGACTCTCTCACCGCGCGTCGGCAGGGCCGGCTCGGCACCCTGCGCGAGGAGTGGTTGCAGCCCGGCATGGAGGTCCTGTTCGAGGTCGGCGAAGGCTCGATGAGCGCCCCGCTGCCGCTGCGCGGCGGAGTGCACCTGTTCTGGGTCGAGCAGAAGCACCCGGCCGAGATCGTGCCGGCGCTCGGTCGGGCGCGACGGATCCACCGCGAGCGCGCCCTCGAGGCCAGGCAGCGCTGCCGCGAGACCCGCCTGGCCAGCCTCGCGCAGCGCCCCTCCCCGCCCGCCCCGGACTGGAAGGAGCTACGCGTCGGCGACTGGCGCATCGAGCGGAGCGAGCTCGCCGCGCTGCATCCTGAGCTCGATCCTGCGAGCGGGTCGGCGATCCTGACCCTGCTCGAGGACGAGGCGCTCTACCAGCTCGCGCAGCGACTCGGTGCCTTCGAGGGCGACGAGGAGGCTCGGCTCGACATCATCGCCGGCAACGCCGCCCTCGACGCTGCGATGGACCGCCGGGTCCAGGCCCGGCTGCAGCCGATCCCCGAAGCCGAGATCACGGCGCATCTCACCGAGAACACCTACCGCACGACGCGCCGGATCGCGGCGCGCTACCTCTCGACGCCGGTGCCGGACGGCGAGGACCCGATCGTCTTCCTCGACGAGCTGCAGGCCTTCGCGGCTGGTCTCGCGGCGGGCGAGTCGACGTGGGACGACGCAGGGGCGCTGCTCGCCGAGGGTCACCCGGTCCAGGAGCTGGAGCTGACCGACGTGCGCGACGCGGCTGCCCTCCTCAGCCCGGCGGTGTTCGACTCGATCGCCCGCCTCGAGGTCGGCGGCGTCGGTGAGCCGGTGCATCAGGACGGGCTCTTCTGGGTGGTGCAGGTCACCGCCGACGAGCCGGCCGAGACCATGACCGGCGAGGCGGCGCGCGAGCGTGCCCGCCAGGTGATGCGCGCCACCGAGCGTCGGCGGCTGCGGGCCCGCCTCTCGACCCTGGTGCTGGAGGAGATCGGCTTCGAGCTGACGGCGACGCCCGAGCAGCTGGCGGCTCTCGTCGATCGAGCGAGGGCCCTCGCGTCGGAATGAGGAGCTCTCGGCGGCACTCCCCGGTCGGTATCCGAGGCTGTATCCGAGGCGGTCCGAGTCCGTCGTGTCACCAGTGCCCTCGCGGGACGGGAGGCTAAGATCGCCCGCTCATGTCGATTCGCACCAGCAACCACCGCATCACGGTCGGCCCGACACCATGCGCGGAACCATGGTCGTACCGTTCCGCCCTCGTCGGCCGCCTCCCGCTCGCCGCCCTGGCGCTCTCGACCGCGCTCGCCTGCGGCGCCCCGGGACGCTCGCCGAACCTGCTGGTGATCACCCTCGACACCACCCGCGCCGACCGTCTCGGCGCCTACGGCTACCAGGCCGGCACCACGCCTCACCTCGACGCGCTGGCCGAGCGGGGCGCGGTGCTCGAGCGCCACCTCACCCCGGTGCCGATCACCCTGCCCTCGCACACGACCCTGTTCACCGGGCGCTATCCGCCGACCCACACGGTGCGCGACAACGGCGTCTTCACCGTGCCGGAGAGCGAGCTGATGCTGGCCGAGGTGCTACGTGACCGCGGCTACGCCACCTACGGATTCCCGGCGGCGTTCCCCCTCGACGGGCGTTTCGGCATCGATCAGGGGTTCGACCTCTACGACGACGACTTCCTCGACCAGGACCGCGGAGAGCGGGACATGCCCGGCCTCTACTTCGACGAGCGTCCGGCGGCCGAAGTGGTGCGGGCCGCCATCTCCGGCCTCGAGGCGCGCGATCCAGGGCGTCCCTTCTTCGCCTTCCTGCACTTCTTCGATCCGCACCAGCCGATGCAGCCGGCGCCGCCCTTCGACCTGCGTTTCCGCGCCGACCCCTACGACGCCGAGATCGCAGCGGTCGACCACCAGATCGGCAAGCTGTTCGAGTACCTGCGGGCGGCGGAGCTGCTGGACGACACGATCGTGCTGGTGACCGCCGACCACGGCGAGGCACTGGGCGAGCACGGCGAGCTCACCCACTCGATCCTGCTCCACCAGGCGACGCTGCACATCCCGGCGATCCTCGCCGGGCCGGGCGTGCCGGAGGGCCTCCGCAGTGAGGAGTGGACGAGCTCGACGCAGCTCTTCGCGACCCTGATCGAGCTGCTCGGCCTGACCGCGCCCGACGTACCGCTCGCCGGCGAGAGCCTCGTCCCGCTGCTGCGCAACGAAGGCCGTCGCCCGGCCTCGATGGCCGCCTTCGAGTCCTACTTCGAGACCCTGGCGCCACGCACGACCCAGGGCTGGGCGCAGCTCGCCGCCTTCATGCGCGGTGGCTGGCGGTTGGTGCACGGGCCCAGCGAGCGCCTCTACGACCTCGAGAGCGACCCGCGCGAGCTGGCTGACCGGCGCGCGGAGCAGCAGGACGTCGCGGCCGCCTTGCGCGGTGAGCTGCGCGACTTCCTGAACGAGCACGAGACCTCGAGCGCCGGAGCGGCACAACAGGAGATCGACGCCGAGACCCAGAGGCGGCTCGCGGCGCTGGGCTACCTGCAGAGCGGAGAGAGCGTCGCGGTGGGCGACTTCCTCGACTTCGAGGGACGCAGCGATCCCCACGACCTGGTGATCGACGTCGCGCTCTTCTCGCAGGCCAAGGCGGCCACCATCGCCGGCCAGCGCCTCGCCGCCAAGGCGCTGTGGGAGAAGGTGATCGAGCGCTCTCCCGGCAATCCCACCGCCTACCAGGGAATGGCCCAGCTCTACAGCGGCGCCGGCGACGTCGGAACGGCGATCGCGTGGGCGCAACGAGGTCTGCAGCGGATCCCCGAATCCGAGCAGCTGCTCGAGATGGCCGGTGTGCTGCTGATCGAAGCGAAGCGCTACCAGGAGGGAATCGACCACCTGCGAGCACTCCCAGACCCTGAGGAGGGTGTTCGCACCATCACCTGGATCGCCTGGGCCCTGCGTGAGCTGGGCGAGGTCGAGCAGGCCGAGGAGTGGCTCCGGAGAGGGCTCGAGGTGGCGCCCGAGGACCGCTGGCTGCGGCTCTACCTGGCCAACCTGCTGAGCCGCCAGCAGCGCTTCGACGAGGCGGAGGAGCTGTACACGGAGGTGCTGCAGAGCAGCCCCTTCTTCGCCCTCGCCCACTTCAACTACGGTTTGATGCTGCGCGACACCGGACGCACCGAGTCGGCGCTACGAAGGGTTGCGCGCGCCGCCGAGCTGGCGCCGAGCCACGAGCCGAGCCGCCGCCTCCTCAGCGAGCTGCGCCGCGCGACGGCGGGGGCGGGACCTTGACGCGCCGAGCGCTTGCGGGCCTGCTCGCCTGCGCTCTCGCTGCGTTCGCTGCCTGCGGCCCGTCCTGGGAGCCTGGAGAGCTGGCCCGCTACGAGGACGGCGTGATCACCAGCGCTGATCTCGACCGGCACCTGCGCACGCTGCCGCCGGAACAGCGTCGCCCACCCGACGGCCAGCCGCTGCAGCCCTGGCTCGAGGAACGGCTGTTCGAGGTCTTCTCCGGACGGGTGCTCGCCAACACGACCGAGGCGGAAGAAGCGGCGCGCGCCGAGGCGTTCGAGCTCGACGTGGCGCGGGCCGTCGACCAGCAGCTCGCACGCCGCTGGCTGCAGCGGCACAACGCCGAGTTCGAGCTCACCAGCGAGGAGATCGCGGCGGAGTTCGAGCGCTTCGCGCCGCAGATGCGAAGCCCCGAGCGGCGCGTGTTCCGCTCGCTCTACCTCGCCGCAGGGGAGGCTGAGCTCGATGAACGCTGCGACGAGGCCGGGCGGCTCGCAGAGAGGGCCCGCGGCGGTGAGAGTTTCGCCGCTCTGGTGCGCGAGCACTCCGAATCGGCCAACGCCCGGATCGGAGGCCAGGTCGGGCCGGTCGAACGCTCGCAGCTGCGCGGCGAGGCGGCGCGGGTCGTCTTCGCACTCGATCAGGGCGAGATCAGCCACCCCGTACGCACTCCGAACGGCTGCTTCGTGTTCTTCGTCGAGCAGATCCACCCCGCCATCGAGCCCGAGCTGGCACTGGTACAGAGCGATCTGGCGCAGATGCTGGCGGAGCGCAAGCGGGCCGAGTGGAAGCTCGGGCTGGTGCGCGACGCGGCCGAGGAGACCGGCATCGAGCTACCGGAGTGGCTCGCCCAGGGCCGTCTCCCCGATCTCTCGGCGATCGACTCCGACGCGGTGGTGCTGGAGACCGGGGAACGCGCCTTCCTCGGCCGGGAGCTGGTGCAGATGGTCCGTCGGAGCGGCCCCGAGGAGGGGATCGATCGCCTCCAGGCGTCGGTGCTCGCTGCGGCCTTCGCCCGCTCCGCTCCCGATGTCGCCAGCGTCGTGCAAGAACAGCAGCGACGCGCTCAACTCACCCGGGCAGCCCAGGAGGCGTTGTTCGAACGGGCAGTCGCCGAAGCGCCGGCCGACGAGCTCGAGGCACTTTACGCAGAGCGCCGCGACGAGCTGTTGACCGATGCCCGCATCGAGCTGCAGGCCTTCCTGTGGCCGATCCAGCCGGGCGAGCCGACGCGTTCACTGGCTCGGCCGCAGGAGTTCCTGGCGGCGGTCACGCAGCAATCCGATCCCGACACGGTCGATCGGGTCTGGGAGCGGCTGGGAGCCGGCGGACGCACCGTCTCGCTCCCCGAGACCGCGGTCCGAGAGCTCGAGCGCACCACCCCCCAGCTGAAGGAGATGCTGGCCACCGAGCTGACGGAGGGAGCCTGGCTGGGGCCTCATCGCATGGGCAACGAGATCGCCGTGGCCAGGATCGTGCGCTACCTGGAACCGCGGCAGCTCTCCTACGTCGAGGCGTCGTCACGCCTGCGCCAGCTCTGGTTCGAGCAGAACCGGGAGAGCGTCGAAACCAGCCTACGGCAGGAGCTCGGCGAACGCTTCGGTTTCGTCGTGCGACAGGTGCGGGCCGAGACGTTGGGTGAGCTGCTCGCGGCAGTGCAGGACTCCGGGCAGGGCGCCGGCGAAGTCCCCGCGAATCCCGACGCACCGTGAGTCGGTGGCGGCACCTGGTGGTCCGCGGCGCCGCACGCGGGCTCTCGGCACTGCTCGTCGGTCTGGCGGCGCTCGCCTGCGGCGATGCGGCCGTCGACTCTGCGGCGGAGCTGGCCCGCTGGCGGGGTGAGAACGCCCTCGCCGAGGATCGCGCCGATTTCGCACGGATCTACTTCGCCGAGGCGCGTAGCGCGAGCGACGATCCCCAGCTCCTGCGCTCGGAGGCTCTGGCCTGGCTGAGCGGATACCAGCAGAGCCTGTCGACCGGCGCGGAGCTTCTCTCGGCGTACATCGAGAAGGAGCCCGGCGACAGCGAGGCTCGTCGACGGCTGGCGGCGACGCTGGAGGTGCTCGGGAGGGAGCAGGAGGCGCGAGCGCTGCTGGAGCATCCGCTTTGCGACGGTTGCACGATGGAGCTCGCGTCGTCCTGGGTCGGCGAGGATCCGGCGCGAGCTCTCGGCATCCTCGAGCGGTGGCAGGCGGAGTCCGGCTCGGTGGCCGACTCCGACCGTGAGCGGGCAGCGCAGATCGCCGCCCGTGCCGCCGTGGCGCTGGAGCTCGCGGACGCACTCGAACGCTGCGAGGAGGCGCTCTCCGCGCAGCCGCTGCAGGTCGAGATCTGGTACCTGCTCGCCACCGAGGCACTCCGACGCGGCGACCGCGAGCGAGCCGCCCGCGCTCTGGAGGTGCAGCGCCACCTGCGGGTGCTGTTCGAGGACGGCACCCTGGGACAGATCCCGCCCGAGGAGACGCTGTCGACGGGCGCTGCCCTGCGCGAGCTGCTCGGCGAGCGCCCCTGGCAGCTGCTCCGACTCGAGATCCCGGCGCTGGCCGCGCTCGGCCGCGCCGACGAGCTGCGCTCGCGCGTCGCCGAGCTGTGGGGGCAGGAGGCCCCCTTGGCGGCCCGCCTCGAGGCGGCGACGGCGGCTGGAGACGTCGGGCTGCGCGGCTTCGCCCAGGAGCTGTTCGGCGAGGTCCTCGAGATCGAACCGACGCACCGCGGCGCCATCGCCAGCCTGGCCCTGCTCGAGATCGAGGCCAACGAGCTCGAGGCCGCCGTGGGACGCCTCGAAGCCGCCGTCTCGGGCGACCCCCACTTTGCCCGCTACCGCCTGCTCCTCGGACGTGCTCTCGCCAGGGGCAACGAGCTCGACGCCGCGGAGCGGGAGCTGCGCCTCGCGGTCGACCTGGCTCCGTGGCAGGACTCCTGGCGGCTCGAGCTGGTGGAGCTGCTGCGCGCGCGGGGCAGCCGCGACTGGCGGTCGATCCTCGAACAGGCGCCCGAGACCACGCCCGCGCTGCAGGCCGCACGCCGCCAGCTCGGCCTCGACCAAGGCGTCGGCAACCCTTGAGTCGCGCTGCCCGAATCCGCCAGCGTCAGTCGGACCCGTCGCGACGCAGCTGGCCGCCCTCGACGAGCTCGTAGGCGGTGTCGACCTGCACGTCGCGGAAGCGCTGGCGGAGACGCTCCCCGGATCTGTCGTCCATGGGGCTCGGCCAGTCGACGACCAGCTCGCCGACGGAAGCGGCTCTCCCGAGTCCGATCTCCACACGTAGAGGCGACGAGCCGAAGCTGAGGCCTGGGCCGACGACGCGGGAGAGAAGCCGCTCGACGCTCGCCGCCCCGTCGGCTCCACCTTCACGCCAGCGGACCGACACACGGGCTCCGATGGCGGAGCGGTTCGAGCGCATCCCGACCAGCCGCAGCCGCAGCCACGACGACTCGCCGCCGGGGTTCTCGAACAGGGCGTTGCGCGCTGTGTCGCCACTGTAGGCGCCCCCCAGCACCGCGTAGACGTCCTGATCGCCGTCGTCGTCGAAGTCGGCGAAGGCGACGCCGTGTCCCTTCTGCAGGTGGGCGAAGCCGCCACTGAAGGAGACGTCCTCGAAGACTCCGCCCTCGGTGGCGCGCAGCATCACGTTGGGCACCAGGGTGTCGAGCCCCGGGGCGCCGGTGCCGACATAGAGGTCGAGCCTGCCGTCGCCGTCGAGATCACCGACGTTGGTGCCCATCGCCAGCAGCGGCCGATCGAGCCGGAAGCGCGACGTCACGTCGAGGAAACCCGCTCCCCCTTGGTTGAGGTAGAGCCGCGGCAGCTCTCCGGCGTGCGGCAGGCCCAGCTCGTGGGCGAGGATCGGCGCGATGCCGGCCGTCGCGAAGTCCGCCGCATAGGGGAGCACCAAGAGGTCCTGCAGGCCGTCGCCGTCGGCGTCGAAGAAGCCGGCCGGGAAGCTCCAGCGCGGCTCGCCGACGCCGAAGGCCGCGGAGCGCTCTTCGAAGCCAAGATCTCCAGACGACCCGGTGCGGTTGATCCATAGCTGATTCGGCTCACCGAAGCGAGACAGGTAGATGTCGGGCCAGCCGTCGTCGTCGACGTCTCCCACGGTGACTGCCTTGACGAACCCGATGGCGTGCAGGCCTGCCTCGCGCCCGACCTCTTCGAAGGCACCGTCACCGCGGTTGCGATAGATCTTCGAGGCCACCGGCTCCGCCCCCGGCGGCGACTCGACGCCGACGATCAGATCCAGCCATCCGTCGCGGTCGAGATCCGACCAGGCGGCGGTCTGGGACGGCACCAGGTCGAGCAGGCCCGCCGACTCGGTGACGTCGACGAAGCGCCAGTCGCCTTCGTTGCGCAGCAGGGAGTTCGGCACCTGCCCGGCGTCCCCCAGCCAGGCGCCGCGCAGAACGAACAGATCGGCGTCGCCGTCGTTGTCGTAGTCGGCGTGCACCAGGTTGAGGCCGCCGGGCAAGCCGCCGAGCCCGGTGGTCTCGGGACTGACCTCGCAGAAGGCCAGGCCGAACTCGCCGCAGTTGCGGAAGAAGCGGATCGGATCGAGCAGGCCCCAGGAGGTCACCACCAGATCGATCCGGCGATCGCCGTCGAGGTCGTCCGCCACCACGCTCCCCGAGAGCCCGAGCACGTCGGCGCCCGCCTCGCCGGCTCGATTGGGGAAGAACGGGAAGCTCGACGCGTCGGCGAAGGCGGTGGCGGGGAAACGCAGGTCCTCGGGCAGCGCCTCGGGCCAATCCCCGAGCGCCATCGCCGCCAGGTTGGCCAACCAGCGCGAGGACCCTTCCGGAGGGTCCTGACGCGCGAGCTCGATGAGCAGCGGCAGTGCCCGCGCCGCGCCGCGCTGCTCGGCGTGCACTCCGTGACCGCGCAGCGGCAGGATGCAGCTCTCGGCCGTACCGACGAGGCAGTTGTCCTGCTCGCCCAGACGCAGGTTCGCCAGTGCGAGCAGCCTCTGCAGCGACAGCAGCCGCTCCGCATCGCCGAGATCACCCGCCTGTTCCGCGGCCGCGGAGAGATCCACCAGCGCGGATTCGGTGTCTCCCGCCAGCAGCCTCTCGCGGCCCCGCTGGGCCAGAAAGCGCAGCCGCTGCCGAGGGTCGTCGGTGTCGGGGACCTCACCTTGGTCCTCGCGCTCCGACAGGAAGTCGAGCCCCGGAGGTAGCCTCGAGACGATCGATTCGATCCGTACCTGCATCTCGCGGGTCTGCGGATCCTGCGCCGGCGTCGAGCCGCTGGCGCCAGACTCGGGTCTGCCCGAACAGGCGAGCGTGAGCGACGCCAGTCCGCCGAGGACGGCGATCGCCAACCGGGGGCTGGTGGCGCGGCCGGTGCCGCCGGCCCGACACCCGCCGGCTGCCCGTCCGAGCGCTGCCAGAGGCAGGGCGCGTCTCGTCATCTGACAGACTGCCCGACCGGACAGCGATGCCCGCTGCGGCTTCCAGCGCAAACAACCCGGTCGCGATGCTCCGATCCACCATCCTCCCGCTCCTGCTCGTGCTGTCGTCCGGCCTGCTGGCCGCGACCACGTCCGGGAAAGCATGGTTCCACGACGCGACCGCCGAGCTCGGCGTCGACTTCGTGCACGTCGACGCCCGCACGGGAGAGAAGTTCTATCCGGAGACCGCCGCCAGCGGCGGCGGCCTGGTCGACGTGGACCACGACGGTGACCTCGATCTGTACCTGGTGAATGGCGCGCCACAGCCTGGCTGGCGCGGCGAGCGCGACCTGCGCAACCGACTCTACGAGAACCGGGACGGCCGCTTCGTCGACGTCACCGCGGCTTCGGGAACCGGCGACACCGGCTACGGCATGGGAGTCTGCGCCGGCGACCCGAACTCCGACGGCCTGGTGGACCTGATGGTGACCAACTTCGGTCCCGATCGGCTGCTTCTGAACCTGGGGGGCGGAAAGTTCCGCGAAGCCGCCGCCGAGGCAGGAGTGGACGATGCGCGCTGGAGCGCGAGCTGCGCCTTCGGCGACCTCGACGGCGACGGCGATCACGATCTCTACGTGACCCACTACGTCGACTTCCACTACGAGCGCAATCCGTTCTGCGGCGATCGGGCCCGCAACCTGCGTGCCTACTGCCGCCCGTCGGCCTTCCAGGGGGTGACCGACTCGCTCTTCATCAACCGCGGCGACGGCACCTTCGTCGACCTGGCCAAGGAGCGGGGACTGCGGCAGGGCAGGGAGGAGAAGGGGTTTGGCGTCGTGCTCTGGGACCTCGACGCCGACGGCGACCTCGACATCTACGTCGCCAACGACGGCACCGAGAACCGCCTATACCAGAACGACGGCCGCGGCTCGTTCGAGGACGTCGGCCTGCTCGGCGGCGTGGCGCTCAACTCGGTAGGGCGGGCCGAGTCGGGGATGGGAATCGCCATCGGCGACTACGACGGCGACCTCCAGCCCGACCTCTTCGTCACCAACTACTCGATGGAGACCAACACGCTGTATCGCAACCAGACCGCGACTCAGCGATTCCTGTCCTTCGTCGACGTGAGCCGGAAGAGCGGCATCGCCGAGTCGTCGTATCCCTACGTCGCCTGGGGAGCCCGCTTCTTCGATGCCGACAACGACGGTGACCTCGACCTGGCGATCGTCAACGGCCACGCGATCGACAACATCGAGGTCTTCGAGGCAGGCCTGCAGTACGCCCAGCCGAACCAGCTCCTGCTCAACGACGGCAGCGGCCGCTTCAGCGACCAGAGCCATCTCGGCGGTCCCGCCTGGCAACGGCCATCGGTCTCGCGCGGGCTCGCCACCGGCGACGTCGACGACGACGGCCGCCTCGACCTTCTGGTCACCAACACCAACGCCCGGCCAGACCTGTTGCTCAACCGGAGGACTGGAGCGTCGAACTGGGTCCGGGTCGAGCTCGTCGACCCGCAACGCCTCCCGATCGGCGCCGCGGTCGAGATCGTCGCAGGAGAGCGACGGCAGATCGCGACGGTGCAAAGCGGCGGCTCGTTCCTGTCGCAGAGCGACCTGCGTCTGCACTTCGGCCTCGGGAGCTGGAACGGCGAGGTGGTCGCCACCGTGCGCTGGCCGGGCGGCCGCACACAGATCGAGCGCACCGACCTGCTCAACCGGACCTGGACGATCCGTCGCACGTCGGAGCGCTGACCACCAGGTTGGCGTTCGCGGTCAGACCCTCGATCCGACGGCGGCCGCAGCGGGTGCGGAACTCGACTGAAGCCTCCCCGGCCGCGCCGACGCCGACGTGCACTCGCTCGTCCGAGCTCGACTGGTAGCTGGAGCCGCGTCGAAGCCGACGTCGGACCGCGGACTGGGACGACTCCCCGGATCGCACCACGATCTCCGCGCCGAGGTGGCGGTCGTGGTCCACCACGCGCAGGGTGAGGTGACCGGACGCCGCGGTGCGGTTGGCGTGGATCTCGGCGCGGGAGTCGTTGAGGGCCAGCGCGAGATCGAGCCGGCCGTCGTTGTCGAGGTCGAGGACCACCAGGCCACGCACGACCTTGGGGCGCGACAGCTCGGCGACCCCCGGGGAGACCGCGAGCTCGAAGCGACCCTCTCCGTCGCCGGCGAAGACCTGGGTGGGTTGGCGATAGCGAAGGGCGTCGTTGACCAGCTCGACGTTGTCGATCACGTCACCGTTGCCGACCACGAGGTCGAGGTCGCGGTCGTTGTCGAGATCGGCGAGCTCGACGCCGAAGCCGAGCACCTGGCGCGACGCCTGGTGCAGGCCGGCCTGACGGGTGGCGTCGTCGAAGAGCACGCCGGCAGCATGGGCCCGGGCCATGTAGAGAGTGTTCGTCTCGAGGCTCAGGTTGGTGACCAGGATGTCCTCGAGTCCGTTGCCGTCGACATCGCCCGCTGCCAGGCCCATGCCGGCCTCGGTGCGGCCCTCTGCGTTGTGGGAGACGCCGTGGAAGAGCGCCTCCTCACGGAAGCTGCCATCGGGCTGCGCCACGAACAGGAAGTTGGGCGTCGAGTCGTTGGCGACGTAGAGGTCGACCTTGCCGTCGCCGGTGAAGTCGCCCGCGATCGCCCCCAGCCCCTTGCCGGGATCGGTGGCGAAGAGGTCCGAACGGTCGACGAAGGTGCCGTCCCCCTGGTTCGAGTAGTAGGCGTCGGCCGCGGCGGGATGGGTGTCGGGGTGGCAGTACACCTCGACCCCGACCGCCTGATTGCGACAGACCACCCTGCTCGCCGGGGAGTACTCGAGATAGTTCACCACATAGAGGTCGGGGTCGCCGTCGGAGTCGGCGTCGAACCAGACCGCGCTGCTGCTCCATTCGGAGCGTGCTCCGAGGCCGGCCGAGATCGTCACGTCCACGAAGGTGCCGTCGCCGCGATTGCGCAGCAGCGTGTTACGGCCCAGGTTGAGGAGGAGGAGATCGACGTGGCCGTCGCCGTCGTAGTCGCCGGCGAGGGCGCCCTGTCCGTAGCCGGAGACCTCTGGCATGGCATCGTCGACGGCGACCAGACGTCGGCCCTCGAGGTTGCGGTAGAGACGGCCCGCCGATCGTGCACGCGTCAGCTCGTCGGGCCGGCCCGACTGCACGAAGAAGAGGTCCGTCCATCCGTCGCCGTCGTAGTCGAGCGCGGCAACGCCGGCGCCCATGGTCTCAGGAAGCCAGCGCTCACCCCAGCCGCCGTGACGGTGCCGGAAGTCGACTCCGAGCTTCGTGGTGACGTCCTCGAAGACGAAGTCGCCGGGCTGGGAAGCCCCCGCCGAAGAGGGCCAGCCACCGCAGAGCCAGCCGGCTCCCCACAGCGGCGCCGCCAGCACCATGCCCACCGTCGAGCGCCGCAAGATCACCGAGCCGCCCCCGGCGCGATCTCCCGGTGGTCAGCGACCAGCTCCCGCAACCACGTGAGGTCGGCGACCGGGAGGGCCGCCTCCAGCTGCAGCAACCGCCTCGCCTCTACGATCGCCTCGTCGACCTCTCCGTGCTCGACCAGCAGGCGCACGAGCCGCACGCCGCGAGCCGCGTCGTCGGGATTGTGGCGCACGAACGCGCGGAGGTTCTCGAGCTCCTCCAGGCTGCGGCTGGCCTCGGCGAACTGGCGCAGAACCCGACGCCCCTCCTCGACCTCGCCGCCCTCGAGCAACGCGTTGCCGAGCGCCCGCAGCACCAGGGCACTGCGAGGCCGTTGCACGGCCGCCTGGCGCAGGACGTCGAGCGCCTCGGCCGGCTCGCCCTGCTGTTCCAGGCACCCGCTCCACCCCACGGCGAGACGCGCGGAGTCTGGCGCCATCCGGTAGCCGTCGCCGTAGTACCCGCACGCCTCCTCGCGGTCACCTAGATCGGCATGCAACTGGGCCAGCAGCTCGATCGCTCGCTGGTGGCTCGGCGAGGACTGCAACACCCTCTCCAGATCGGAGCGGGCCGCATCGAGCCGATTGTCCTCCAACTGGCAGAGCGCCCGGTTGAGCCGGTCGACCGGATCGTCCTCACGGCCGACGAGCTGGTCGAGCAGTGGCAGGGCGGCACGACACTGCTGCAGCGCGATGAGCGCCTGCACGTGCTCGCGCAGCCACCGGACGGGCGCCGGGCCTTCCTCCTCGGCGCTCTCGAAGTGGGGGAGCGCGTCGAGGTACTTCGCCTGCCGGCTCAGGCTCAGGGCGAGCAGGAAACTGAGTTGCGGCCCGCCACCACGCTCGACGGCTACGCGCAGCATCTCCTCGGCCTCGCTCCAACGGCCGTCGGCGAGCGCCGCCCGCAACTGCTCGGCCGGCGTCGGTTGGGTCGGCTGCACGGCGTGGGCACCGCCCACTGCCACCGCCAGCAGGCACGCCACTCCGGACCAGGAGGCGAGCGTGCGTCGCGGCCGGGTGCGGTGGAAAGGGCCGGTAGAGCTCATGGTGGGGGCGCGCGCCCGAACAGGGCAGACACGCGAAGGCGGATCCTATCCAGGGCGCCGCGTGGCATCGGCAGGCCGGAGCTGGCGCCGCGGCCGCCCGGCGGCTCGACGACTCGGCCGCCCTTGCCTCCGAATCACGTGGGACCGGTGGAGAGACGGTGGCGGGCCGCCGCCCCGGCCGACCGCTCCCTCGCGAACTCCCAGAAGTCCCCAGAAGGCTGTCCGCAGCAAGGCACCCGGAGGCACCGATGCGCCACCCCGAGACCCCGATCAGCAGAGGCGAGAACGCAGCCGAATCGCGAGCGACCGCATGGGGCGTCCGGACGACGTTCTGCGTCGTCGCCGCGGTATCGCTCCCTGCGATGGCTGACGCGCAGACCCGCTACTGCCGCGCCCTCGACTTCGAGTATCCGCCCCACTTCGGCGCCTGCTACCTGAGTGAGGAGGAGCCCGAGGGGGCGCTGATCGCCTGGGACGGGCGCTGGGGTTCCCGGCCCACCGGCGAACGCGCGACGCGCATCGACGAGACGATCAACGCGGTGCGCCAGTCGCTGCGCTACTACTCGGAGTTCGTCGACTTCGCGCGGCCAACGATGGTCTTCGTCACCGACCAGGAGTACGACCCTTCGATACGGCCGTCGATCCCGGCGAACCTCTACGCCTTCGCCTTCCCGCGCGAGGTCGCGGGACCGTGCTGGGTGGGAGTGAACCCGATCGGCTTCGACTTCGAGGGCTATCAGCAGTCCATCGCCCACGAGCTGGGCCACTGCCTGATCGACGACTACTCCGGCAGGGTGAGCGCCGACGAGGAGGAGCAGGCCCGCGACGCACTCTGGTTCGAGGCGATCGCCGAGTACCTGTCGAACCAGGTCTTCGTCTTCCCGGACAACGAGAACAGCTACGTCAGGGCCTACCTGTCGAGCCTCGACCTGCTGCACGACGCCTACCTCCCGGTCGCCTTCGTGCAGTTCTACGGCAACCGGCGCGGTGGGACCGGTGCGGTGCTGAAACTCGCCAGGGAGCTGGCCCTGCATCCCGACGACTCGGACTTCTATCCCGCCTTCGTGCGCCAGGCCGTCACGCCGGAGTTCTGGCACGAGTTCGCGCGTGCCAGCGCCAGTGGCGAGATCGCCGACCAGGGACGCTCCGTCCGCGACGGCAACCTGCCGCGCTCGCAGCTCGGCTTCTTCGCCGACGACCTCGTGCTGACGGCCGAGTCCGGCTCCCGCGACGTCCGGTATTCCGGCTTCGACGAGCCCGACACCTGGACCTTCTACGTCCAGCGCCTCGAGCTCGCCGACCCCGGTCGCTACCGGATCCAGGCACCGACCTCGCGACAGGGGGAGCTGCTCGCCTCGTGGCGACGCAGAGATGGAGCGTGGCAGGCGCTGGAGAGCGAGACCGAGATCGATGTCTGCGACGAAGGGCCGGTCGAGGTCGAGGTGCTGCTCAGCGTCACCTCCAGCCCGCGACCGGACCCGGTCGATCCGGGACTGGAGCTCGAGGTGGCCGGCGAGCCGAACCCCGCGTGCGGCGTGTGCATCGACACCGGCCAACGCGATCCCTGCCTGGTCGGGGCCTGGGAGCTCGACGCGACGTCGCTCGAGTCGTACCTGCGGAGCAACCTGATCAGCCGGCTCCGGCCGGGCGTCGACCCGTCTGTGCCGACCCGGCAGTTCGCCTCCCACGGATGGCTGCGCGGCGACGGCAGCGGCCGGCTGCTCAGCGAGATGACCCTGGTGGTCGACAATCCGGGGCCGCCGGGAGACATCGCGAGGATCACCACGGTCAGCTCCACCGACGTCGACACCACCTGGTCGACCCGCGACGGTCAGCTCTACAACTGCCGCGACAACGAGCACCGCGAGCTGGTGCAGACGATGAGCCTGTCCAGTCACGACCCGGTCACCGGCGAAGGCATGTCGGCGAGTACACGACGACCTACGTCGACGGCCAGCAGACAGGCGTCACCGGACACGTGACGATGACGCCACCTCGCGGCGCCGATCCCGACGAGGTCGCCGAGGTCAGACGACGCGAGCGGGAGATGAACCAGGCGCTGAGCTCGGGAGGACCGGGTCTCGTTCCGGGCACCGCGGCGTCTCCCGGGGCTCCCCAGCTACGCGATCCCTGGAGCGACCTCAGTCCCGCGAGGTACACCTGCTCCGGCGACCGGCTGGAGATCGAAGCGTTCCCGGGCGGCACTCTCGAAGCCGGAGACCGCGGCACCTTCCAGGTGCCGCCGCTGCGCTTCATCCTGCGCCGCAGCCAGCGGCCGGCGCCGCCCCCTGTCAGCTCGGCGCCACCCTGAGCGCCATCCGCAGCTCGAGCCCGGAGTCGTCCTGAGCCCGTTGCGGAAGGGGAACGGGCGATACCGGGCGAACGCGGCGCTGGCAGCTCGCGACGCTGGCCCGGTCAAAAAGGCGGCCGGCACCCGCCTGCGGCGATTGCTTCCGTTCCTGGCACTCCATGGCCTCCCTTCCCGGCTTCCGGCACAGGAGTCGGTGAAGGAGGCCCTCGATGACCGCAATGGCTCAGCTCACCCCGCCCGCCCGGCGAACCACCCAGCCGGTTGCCGACCGCGCCGGATCCGAGGGCGTGCGTTCGCCACACTGGTTGCCGCCGGCACTGGCAGCGATCGTTGCCCTCGCCATCGCGGCACTGCAGCCGACGGTCGGCTGGGCGAGTGCTCTGCGTTGCGGCGGCAGCCTCGACGCCTCGGCGCCGTTCCTCGAGCACAGCGCGGGCGATGCTCCGCGCATGGTCCTGGCGGCGGGCGATCTCGACGGCGACGGCCTCGACGACCTGCTGCACGGCTACCCGCACGACGACGCCAACGACATGGGACTGGCGATCGGGATGATCGCGGTCGGCGATCCGGTCGGCATGGAGTACGGCTTCTCAGGCGCCGGGGGCAACGACGTCCAGAGCGGCTGGGCCGTGGCGATCGGGGATTTCGACGGCAACGGCGTCGACGATGCCGCCTACAGCGCGCCCGGTGTGCGGAGCGACGGCCTGGTGCTGCTGTGGACCCGGGAGTTCGAGGCTGGATCCTGGCCGAGCCAGCTAGCCAACTCCACCACTCAGGACCGCTACGGCGAGGCCCTCGCGGCCGGAGACTTCGACGGCGACGGCTACGACGACCTCGCAGTGGGCTTTCCGGAAGCCGGGGTCTTCCCACCCGGTGGTACGACCGCGCTGCCGCGCGCCGGGACCGTTCACGTACTGCACGGCGGTCCGGCAGGCCTCGACCGCCTGGTGCCTTACCAGCGCTACTTCCTCGACCGGCGCATCCACGGTCTCGGCGGCGTGCAGGCCAACGAAGCCTTCGGCGCCGCTCTGGCGGTGGGCGACTTCGACGACGACGGCATCGACGACCTGGCGGTAGGTGCCCCCTTCCGCAGTGCAGGAGGCTCGCAGAGCGGCGAGGTGGTGGTCTTCTTCGGCAACACGGCGGGGCTCGACAGCGCCGAGCTCGCCAGGGTGGACAGCACCGACGTCTTCGGTACCGCCCAGTCCGGAGCGCGCTTCGGCGCCGCGCTGGCGATCGGCAACTTCGACCAGACCTTCGGCTGCCTGGTCTCCTTCTGCTTCGCCGACCTGGCAATCGGGGCGCCGGGTCTCGACCTGCCCGGCGGGCAGGACCAGGGCGCCGTGGCGGTCGTGCCGGCCGACTCGCAGGGCCTGCGACCCGATCAGTCCTACTGGTTCACCCAGGAGCAGCTCGACGGCGCCGGTGCTCTCTCGGAGACCGGCGATCGTTTCGGCTCGGTGCTGCACGCGGCGGAGCTCGACGCACGGCCGGGGGTCGATCTGGCGATCGGTGTCCCCGAAGAGGATGTCGGCGGCTCGGTCGACCAGGGCGTCGTGCACGTGGTGTTCGGCGGCGCAGGCGGGCTCAACACGGCGCGCGGCGCCGTCACACTGAGCAACGACCGTGGCGTCTTCGCCCCGGCCGAGCCTGGTGACCGCTTCGGGACCGCGGTCACCTCGGGCCGCTTCCGAACCGGCGGCCCGCGCGACCTGGCCGTGGCCGTGCCGCTGGGCGGCCCCGATCTCGACGTCGAGCGACGCGTCGAGTGGCTGCTCAACGTCCCCGGCTGTCTCTTCGCCGACGACTTCGAGAACGGCAACACCTCGGCCTGGCTGCCGATCCCGCCGTAGGACGGACTCCGAGCCGCATCGCAGTCCGCTCAGTCGTCGGGGTGCAGCATGTAGAAGCCGAACAGAGGATGCGGCTCCTCATCGAGGATGGCCACCATTCCCTCGATCAGCTCGAGGCCGTGGTCACCGTTGGTGAGGATCACCAGTCCCAGCCCGCGGTGGAAGTCGATGAGCGCGAAGCTCTTGAACCCCGGATTCGAGCCCCAGTGGAAGGCGGTCGGAGGTCCGGCGCCGGCGCCATCCAGCTCCAGCGCCCAGCCCAGGCCCCAGGCGAGACCGAGTGCCGCGTCGACCGTGGCCAACGGCTCGAGAACCCGCGGCCACTCGCCACCCTGACCCCGAGACCCGCCGGTGCTACCGACCGAAGGGGAGACCGAAGGGGAGATGTGGAGCAGGAAGCGCGCGTAGTCGAGCGCACTCGAGGACAGCGAGCTGCCGGCGTTCGCCATCTTCCAGGCCGTGCCTGGCAGCGCCCGGCCCGACCGATCGTGGCCCACCGCGTGGCCGCCGGGGTCGGCCGGCAGGAACGACATCGAGTCCAGGTCGAGCTCATCGAAGAGGTGCTCGCGCGCCAGCTCCTCGAGGGTCTCGCCAGTCGCCGCTTCGACCGCGCGCTGCAGCACGCCGTAGCCAGCCCCCGAGTAGCGCCAGCCACCACGGGCATCGGGGTCGAAGACGATGCGATCCGCGGCCTCGTCGAAGGACAGGCCCGAGCGGTGCGCCAGCAGGTCGGCGGCGCTGGTCGTGGCGAGAAGCTCGGAAGGCGCCACCGGCGACTCCCGGCCGACCCAGCGCGCCAGCGGCTCGTCCAGCGGCCATGCGCGCTCCTCGGCCAGCAGCTCGACCAGGCGCGCGAAGACCGGTTTGCCCAGCGAGGCCACCTGGAAGACCGTGTCCGCGGTGACGACCTCCCCGGCCCCCGTGACTCCGAAGCCACCGCTCCACGACACCGCTCCCCTCGCCACCAGCACCACCGTGACACCGGGCACCCTGTGCGCCCGCATCCGGGCCGGCATCTCCTCGACCAGCCGGGCGATGCGCTCCTGGCTCCACTCCCCGCTCGCGCTGCGGGACGCGACAGGAGAGGCCACCGCAGCGAGCTGCACCAGAGCGACGAGTCCAGCCGCCCACGCCAGGCGGGCGCGGAAGACGCGGGATCGCCTCAGCGCCCCGGATCCGGCGCCGGTACTCAGCGCCGACACCGGCGTCGGTCGCTCGTGCATCCCTCACTCCCTCCGTGCTTCGACTACGCGGGCCGCCCGTCCAGCGTTGCGACGATCCGGCTCGAGTCCCTCGGGCGGCGCGCGAGCTTGCCAACATCGCGGCCTGACGAGGATGATCGGCGGAGAAGGAGAGGTCCACGATGTCCGTCGTTCCAGATCCTGGCCACCGTCCCGACTGGGACACCTACTACATGTCGATCGCCCACGCGGTGAAGGCGCGGTCGAACTGCTCACGGCGACAGGTCGGCGCGCTCATCGTGGTCGAGCGCTCGATCATCTCGACCGGCTACAACGGCACCCCGATGGGAGTGCGCAACTGCAACGAAGGCGGCTGTCTGCGGTGCGCCTCGAAGGCGCCGCACGGGGCCGGCTACGACACCTGCATCTGCGTGCACGCCGAGCAGAACGCCTTCCTGCTCGCGGCACGGCATGGCAACGCCACCCAGGGAGGCTCCCTCTACTCGACCCTGCGGCCCTGCTTCGGCTGCGCCAAGGAGGCGATCCAGGCCGGCATCCGCGAGATCGTCTTCGAAGAGCCGATGGACTACGAGCCCGAGCTCGAGCGGGTCTACCAGCAGCTCATCGCCGAGTCCGGGATCCACTTCCGGGGCCACGGGTGGGCGGAAGGGGTTGGGGGATAGGGGTTGGGGGATAGGGGTTGGGGGTCAGGGGTTGGGGATTAGGGGTTGGGGGTTAGGGGTTGGGAGTGA
>ERZ869936.127-NODE-127-length-99232-cov-6.707644_pt1 | contig 99232 bp, 84 predicted proteins | sample MGYA00520876_ERZ869936 | MGnify/ENA primary metagenome ERZ869936 (study PRJEB32218, sample SAMN09650985) | biofilter metagenome | isolation source: enrty point of leading RO module | place: Saudi Arabia: Thuwal, RO plant located on Red Sea | collected 2016-02-17 ...
GTTGTCATTGCATGTGTTATCCCTGCAGCCTTTTCATATATTTCAGCCAGCTTTACCAGGGTTTTTCCGAATACATCCTGGTATTTGGGAGGAAGGGGTTTGGAAGAAACCGACTTGATGATTTCTCCGGTATCCTTATTGAACAAGCCGGGAGAATGCCATACGGTTTGGTTTCCTTCTTCTGAAAATTTATAGCCTTTGCCTTTTTGGGTTAGGCAATGCAGAATTTTGGGACCGGGAATATCTTTTAAGTCGCGAAGTACCTTATTTAAGCGGATGGAATCATGTCCGTCGACCGGACCGAAATACCGGAATTTGAGCGACTCGAATAAATTACTTTGTTTTAGCAGGGAGGTTTTTACGGCGTTTTCAATTTTGGAAGCAATTTCCTGGGCATTGGGCCCGAACTTGCTGATTTTCCCCAGGAGGTTCCAAACTTCATCCTTAAATCTGTTATAGGTATGCGAAGTGGTAATGTCGGTTAAATAATCTTTTAAGGCTCCTACATTGGGGTCAATGCTCATGCAATTATCGTTCAGTATTACCAGCAAATCGGCATTGGAGGTTCCGGCGTTGTTGAGTCCTTCAAAGGCGAGTCCTGCTGTCATGGCTCCGTCGCCGATTACCGCCACCACCTTGCGGTCTTTTTCTTTCTGAAGTTTGCCTGCTACGGCCATTCCCAGGGCAGCCGAAATGGAGGTTGAGGAATGGCCTACCCCAAAGGCATCGTGTTCGTTTTCTTTTATTTTTGGGAACCCGGAAATGCCCCCGTAAATGCGGTTGGTATGAAATACATTTTTCCGGCCGGTTAAAATTTTATGGCCATAGGCCTGATGACCAACATCCCAGATAATTTTATCGTATGGTGAATTAAAAACATAATGCAGGGCCACGGTAAGTTCTACCACGCCCAGGCTGGCACCGAAATGCCCTCCTTTTTTTGAAACTACATCAATAATGAACTGCCTGACATCGGCGCAGATGGCGGGGAGGTCGTCTTCGGAGAACTGTTTCAGGTCGGCCGGTGAATCAATCTTGCTGAGGTAGGGACCCGCAGGAAATTCCATGGTACAAAGATAAGGATATTATAGGCTTGGGGCGTAACGACGGAAAGCCCTGAATATTTCGGCAAGGGGCTGCTTTTTAGGACTTTTTAAGGATTGATCCCTTGCGTAATTATTCGAAAAAATGGAAAACCTGTGTTACCTTTGCAGGGATTGAGCGACAAAACAAAAAAATACCTGCGCTGGTTTTGGGGATTGGTTCTGAGCCCCTTCATTATTCTTTTTTTGCTCATTATTTCGGTTTCTTTCGGATGGCTGGGAGAACTTCCCGACACGGCGGAACTGGAAAATCCAAAATATTTTCTCGCTACTGAAATTTATGCCACCGATGGACAGGTGCTGGGTAAATTTTATGCTGAGAACCGGAGTCCTGCAACCTATCAGGATCTCGATTCCAATCTTATCAATGCCCTGATTGCAACAGAGGATGCACGATTCAGGGAACACAGCGGCATCGACTTCCGGGGCCTGGTTCGTGTGTTTGGGCGCACCATCATTGGTGGCGATCAAAGCGGGGGAGGAGGAAGTACCATCAGTCAGCAATTGGCGAAAATGCTATTTCCCCGGGAAAAAATTTCGAGTAAGTTAAGTCTCTCGGTTCGGAAAATAAAAGAATGGGTAATTGCCACCCGCCTTGAGAAGAAGTACACCAAGGACGAAATCCTGGCGATGTATCTCAACAAATTCGATTTTTTAAATCTCGCCGTAGGTATCCGGTCGGCCGCAAAAATATATTTCAATACCACTCCGGATTCGCTCCGTATTGAGCAGGCCGCCATGTTGGTGGGCATGGCGAAAAACCCTTCCCTTTTTAATCCCATCAGGAAACCTGATACCACCCTGCACCGAAGAAATGTGGTAATGATGCAAATGGTGAAATATGGATTTCTGACGAGGGAGAAGTACGATTCACTCAAAGTATTGCCACTGGGGCTGAACTTTAAACCCGAAGACCATAACGAAGGACTTGCTCCTTATTTCAGAGAATACCTGCGCACACATTTCCTCTCCGAATGGCTTAAAACCACGGTCAATCCTGAAACCGGAAAACCCTATGATGTGTATCGCGATGGCCTGAAGATTTATACCACGCTCGATTCCCGGATGCAGCAATATGCAGAGAATGCGGTAAAAAATCACATGGCAAAAACCCAGGAAAAGTTTTTCAAGGATGTGCAGCGGAAGAAAAATGCTCCTTTTGCCTACTACGTCCAAAAAACAGAAATTGAAAAGATTCTAACCCGCGCAAAAAAAGATTCTTACAGGTATAAAAAACTAAAAGGCGAAGGGAAGTCAGATGTGGAAATTGAAAGGGAATTCAATACGCCCGATACCATGACGGTCTTCACCTGGCAGGGCGAGAAAGACACGATCATGACGCCGATGGATTCCATCCGGTATTATAAATCCTTTTTACAATCGGGATTTATGGCTATGGATCCGCATACCGGATTTGTTAAAGCCTGGGTGGGAGGGATAAACCACAAGCACTTTAAGTACGATCATGTTAAGGTAGCTGCCCGTCAGGTAGGTTCTACTTTCAAGCCATTTGTTTATCTGCTTGCCATAATGAACGGGGTTTCACCCTGTGAGCGGGTTCCCAACCAACCCGTTACTATTTTTTACGATAATAAGGACTGGACTCCCCGGAACTCTTCGCATAAATCTCTCGATGGAAAAGTACTAACCCTGAAGTATGCACTGGCCCAATCCATTAATTTCATTACTGCCCATATAATGAAGCAATATAATCCCGAGGCTGTAATTACCCTGGCACGAAGGATGGGTATTACCGCGCCCATGGATCCTTACCCCTCTATTTGTCTTGGAACCCCCGACATTTCCGTTTATGAAATGGTGGGAGCCTACAGCACATTTGCCAATAAAGGAACCTGGATTGAACCTACCTTCATTACCCGTATTGAGGATAAGAATGGAAAGCTGCTTTACGAGTATGTTCCCCGAAGAACGGAAGTGATGAGCGAGGAGAAAGCATATATCATGCTTGAACTCATGAAAGGAGCAACACTTTATGGTACAGGGGCCAGCCTCAGAGGAGGCGACTATCGGTTTACGGCTCCCATAGCAGGAAAAACAGGTACCACCCAGCACAACGCCGACGGTTGGTTTATGGGAATAACTCCCGATCTGGTGGCCGGAGCCTGGGTGGGAGCAGAAGACAGGAGTGTGCATTTCTCAAGTATGGAAGAAGGGCAGGGTTCGCGATTGGCACTTCCCATCTGGGGCCAATTCATGAAACAGGTATGGAATGATAAGAAACTAAGCATTTCCCAGGGCGATTTTGAAAAACCCGCCAAACCTATTTCCGTAGAACTCGATTGTTCCAAATACGATAAAGAAGTAGAAAACATACCCGACTTCGAAAAATCGGGCGATTTCGACAAAAACCGCTTTGAGTTTTAAGGCTACACTCAAGCCCCTGATTTCCATTTACTTTTTTATCTTCGCATAAACTTTTTTCCATGAACAAAGTGGTGAAAAATGCCGACGAAGCCATTCGCGGAATAAAAGATAACATGACCCTGATGTTGGGTGGGTTCGGCCTTTGCGGAATTCCCGAAAACTGCATTTCCTCCCTGGTAAAAAGCGGGGTCAAAGGGCTAACCTGCATTTCCAACAATGCCGGGGTGGATGATTTTGGTATCGGCCTTATGCTGAAGGGAAGACAGGTGAAAAAAATGATTTCTTCCTATGTGGGTGAAAATGCCGAGTTTGAAAGACAATTGCTCAGCGGAGAACTGGAAGTAGAACTGATTCCCCAAGGAACGCTGGCTACCCGATGCCTTGCTACCGGATACGGAATGCCCGCCATTTTTACGCCGGCCGGGGTGGGAACCGAAGTTGCCGAAGGAAAAGAAACCCGAATCTTCAAGGGAAAGGAATATTTGCTGGAACATGCTTTTGAAGTGGATTTTGCCATTGTTAAAGCCTGGAAAGGCGATACCGCCGGAAATCTTATTTACCGTGCCACCGCCCGTAATTTTAATCCCCTTATGGCTATGGCCGGAAAAATTACCATTGCCGAGGTAGAGCATTTAGTTCCCGAAGGAGAACTTGATCCCGATGGAATTCATACCCCCGGCATTTTTGTCCACCGGATTTTCCAGGGAGTTAACTATGAAAAACGCATTGAACAACGTACCGTAAGAAAAAAGTAATCCCGCAACCATGCTCGACAAGAACGGCATTGCCAAACGAATTGCACAGGAACTCCAAGACGGGTATTATGTGAACCTGGGAATTGGTATTCCCACTCTGGTGGCCAATTATATTCCCGATAATATGGATGTCATCCTTCAATCCGAAAACGGATTGCTGGGGATAGGTCCCTTCCCGTTTGAAGGAGAAGAAGATCCCGATCTGATTAATGCAGGAAAACAAACCATTACCACGGTTAAAGGATCTTCCTTTTTTGATTCCGCCATGAGCTTTGGAATGATACGGGCCGGAAAGGTAGATCTTACCGTGTTAGGTGCCATGGAAGTGGCCGACAACGGTGATATTGCCAATTGGAAAATTCCCGGAAAAATGGTTAAAGGAATGGGCGGTGCCATGGATCTGGTAGCTTCGGCAAAGAATATTATTGTGGCCATGCAACAGGTTAATAAAGCCGGCGAGTCGAAATTGCTATCCCAATGCACTCTTCCCATAACCGGACGGAAATGCGTAAAGAAAATTGTTACCGAAATGGGCGTTTATGATATTACTCCGAAAGGATTTCAACTCCTGGAAAGAGCCCCCGGTGTTTCGGTAGATCAGATTAAAAACGCCGTGGCTGGCAGATTGGTGATTAAAGGGGAAATTCCTGAAATGAAGCTCTGAACCCCCGATGAAAATATCTAAACTTTCTGTTGTAATTCCGGCCTATAATGAGGAAAGAACCATTCATCTTATCCTCAATAAAATTCTTGCCGTCAACCTGCCCGACGGAATCAATAAGGAAATTATTCTGGTTAATGACTGCTCCAAAGACGATACCCGCGGAGCTATTGAGCGATATATTTCCGAACACCCCGGAACCGACATACGACTTTTTAACCAGCCCTTCAACCAGGGCAAAGGTGCCGCCCTGCACAAGGGAATTGAGCTGGCCACAGGTGATGTTCTAATCATTCAGGATGCAGATCTTGAATACGACCCCGCCGAATACAATATTCTCCTTCGGCCCATTATGGAAGGCTTTGCCGATGTGGTTTATGGATCCCGCTTCGCCGGCGGACGACCGCACCGAATCCTCTTCTTTTGGCATACTATAGGAAATCAATTCCTGACTTTCCTTTCCAACATGTTCTCAAACCTCAACCTTACCGATATGGAAACCTGTTATAAGGTTTTCAGAACCGATATTATTCAGAAAATAAAACTGAAAGAAAAACGTTTTGGTTTTGAACCCGAAGTAACCGCAAAAATTGCCAGAGTAAAAGGAATCAGAATCTATGAAGTGGGCATCAGTTACTACGGGCGGACTTACGAAGAAGGAAAAAAGATTGGTTGGAAAGACGGTTTCAGGGCCATCTATTGTATTTTAAAGTACAATCTTTTTCCCGGGAACTTTTACAAATAGATTTGGGTTTGACGCAACAATCCCCCACCGCACAGCATTCTAAGTCAGAAGCGAATTTTCTGAGAATCCTGTTTTTTTTGTTTACCGCTTTTCTTGTGGGGCTGATTTGGAGCCGAAACGTATTTGTCACTCTCGACGGACCGGCTCATGTGTATAATGCCCACCTTCTGGGGCAGCTTATTTTTGGCGGCGAATCTGTTTTACATTCTTTTTTTGTTTCAAATCCATTTCCTGTACCCAATGCTTCCGGACATATTTTACTCATGGTGTTCCAATCCCTTTTTTCGCCGGAAGTGTCAGAAAAATTATTACTTACCCTGATTGTTTGTCTGTTAACCTATGGATCCCGGTTTTTATTGCAAAGCGCATTTCAGGGTTTGTTTTTCGGCGCCTTCCTGATTTTCCCTTTTGTCTTCAGCTATATTTTTTTCCTGGGATTTTATAATTTTTCCCTCGGACTGGGAATCATGTTGGTGGCTTTGGGATTTTATTTTTCCCGAAGAGAACAGGGTGGGGGAAAGTTTTATATAATTCTTTTTCTTTTTCTGGCGGGCCTTTACTTTTCTCATCTGGTAATTCTGGGATTTACCCTGTTGGTTATTTTTCTGGCCGAACTGTTTTCTTTTCTCGGAAATCGGGAATTTAAGGGTCGTCATATTTCAGCGCTGGCTCTGGTAACAGCTCCGTGGGTTGTATTGTCCGTATTGTTTTTGTGGTTTTCTCCAAATGCTGAAAACGAAGCCGGCCCCGACACTTTTTTGCGGTTTACCAACCTGGTGAGAGGACGCCCCATGGTGGCTCTGAACTTTGAAAGGGAGCAGGTTTTTGCTGACCTTATCATGGCAGGCCTGATGTTTCTTACCGTGTTTTTTGTGTGGAATTTCTTCTCCGGAATGCTAAAGGGAATGAGTATTGGCTTTAAAGCCTTGCTGGCAGGTGCTCTACTTGCTTTATGCCTCTACTTTGCCTTACCCGATGGAATGGCAGGGGGTGGTTACCTCACCGACAGGCTTTTGCTGCTGTTTTTTATCCTGAGTATTATTTGTCTTTCTTCCCTGCGAATGCCGTTTTGGTTTGGTTGTTGCCTGATTCTTGTTTCCGGGATCTCCCTGGCCGGACGGGGTTTTTACTTTAAGCAGGTTACCCTGATCCATTCACGAGAGGCCGGAGAATTGCTGGAAACCGGAAAGCGTATACCCGAAAATTCCCTGGTGCTGCCACTTAATTTTTCCCATAATTGGTTTGAATCGCATTTTACCGATTACGTAGGCGCCGGTAACAAATCCATCCTCCTGAATAACTACGAGCCGGGCAATAATTATTTTCCCCTTAAATGGAAAACCGGAAATCCTGCAGAATGGCTTGGATACCCTCCGGGAACAAAGAATTGCGGAGATCTTTCAACCTTTGAAACCGAAAACAGAACTATTGATTTTGTGGTGTTCTGGAAATACAAGTCCGACGAAACTGATTCCTGCCGGAAAGAAACCGTAAGAAAAATTCTAAAAAATTTCAAGCCGGTCTACCTTTCCAGACACCAAAATGCTGTGTTGCTTAAGCGGATGCCATGAAGAAAATCTTTTCTGACTTTTCAGTGCTTTCCCTGGCAGGCGTAATGGTTTTTTGCCTGATCTTCAATTTTAATACCCGCTGGGAAGGAAATAGCTGGAACTGGAGCATTACCTCCGACGGCAAAGGCTATTATGCTTATTTACCCGCACTCTTTATTTACAATGATTTCCAATACAGTTTCGCCGAAGATATTGAGAAGCGATATTATGGCAACCATGAGCTGGGCGCATTTTACACCATCGAACACGAGGGAAAGCGGGTTAACAAGTATTTTGGCGGTGAAAGCTTGTTGCTACTGCCATTTTTTCTTCTTGCCACTTTTGTAGCATTTTTGGCGGGATTCCCTGTTGATGGGTTTTCTCTTCCCTTTCAGATAGGCGTGGGAGTTGCCGCTCTGTTTTATCTTTTCTGGGGACTTTATTTTTTGCGAAAAACGCTGCTTGGTTATGGGCTTTCCCCATGGGCCACGGGCTTAACGCTGCTGCTCCTTCCCCTGGGAACAAACCTGTTGTATTATGTAGCCATAGAGCCATCTATGTCGCATGTGTATTCCTTTGCCGCCATTTCCTGTTTTATTTTCCTTGTGAGAACCTTCGACCGTAAGGCAGAAGGAAAAATCTTGTTTTTGTTATTACTCGTTTATGGACTCATTGTTTTTATCCGACCTGTGAACGGATTGGTAGCGCTCTCGGTTTTCTTTTTGTCGGAACAACCCGGGGCATTTCTGAGAAATGTTTTTTCTCCCCGTATGAGAGTCTCGTTTGTGTCCGGAATGCTGCTGGGAATTGCCATTCCTTTTCTTCAAACGGCACTTTATTTTCTCCAAACCGGAAAATTCTGGGTTTGGTCGTACGGTGAAGAGGGATTTAATTTTTCAGATCCTCATGTGTGGGAAATTTTGTTCGGATGGAGAAAAGGCCTTTTTGTTTATTGTCCGGTTTTGCTTTTGTCCCTTCCCGGATTATATTTTTTTGGTAAGGGTCAAATGCGAAAAGCTTTACTTTTTCTTGCTTTTTTGCTCCTCGTGGCCTATGTGGTTTCGTCCTGGTGGTGCTGGTGGTATGGAGGCAGTTACGGCATGCGTGCCCTGATCGATTATTTTCCCTTTTTTGGTTTATTGCTGGGCTTTTCACTTGTAAAAATTAAACCCCGGCTGATTTATTTTTCCTTAATTCCCCTGGGATTCCTGGTATTTGTTTCTACGGTTCAAACCTGGCAGGCACATAAACTTATAATTCCCTGGGATGGAATGACCTTCCAGAAATACCAGCGTATTTTTTTAAAAACCGACGACAGATTCATTGGAATTTTTACTGACAATGCATTTATCCCCGAAAACGGAAGCCGGGAAGGGAAAGTGGTTTTCTTTAATGACTTTGATCCGGGTTACACCTGGTGGGATATGAATTCCATAACCGATAAAAGGGCATTTTCCGGAAAGCACAGTTCTGTAATCGGTAACGGAAACAAAAAAAGTGTTTCCTTTGGAAAATCCATCCGGCATTTGATTCCCGACTCAGTTTCTTCGGCAAGCGTATTTGCTTCGATGAAGGTTTATTCCGAGGATATAAATACCGATGCCGTTTTGGTAATCAGTTTTGAACGGGAAGGGAAAAGTTATTCCTGGAAAACCCGGAGATTGATTACAATGATTAACGAAACCGGAAAGTGGTTGGAAATTTCAGGTAAAGAAAAGTTCCCCGGGGATTTTCAGCGTGATGATATATTAACAGTTTATCTGCTTGCTGAAAAATCAGGACCTGTTTACATTGATGATTTCAGGATAGCCATTGATTATTGAGCCACCCGTTTGTAAACTCTCACCTCGTAAAAGGCGGTTCCCAGGCCCAGATCATGCTCTGAGCTTTTTGATTTGAACCGGGCAATACGGCTAAGCAGGCTATCGGCCTCCAGGGCATCTGCATCAATTCCGGCTTCGTATTTTCCGTAATGACTATCCCAGAAAATTAGTGTACCGGGTTTTAGGTGTGAACCGGGGTTATCCTTTGGTAAAAACCACAATTCCCGGCATAGATTTTCATTAAAGGGATCGCGATTCAGTGCGTAAGTAATTCCGGGATGCTGATAATATATAATGGTTTCCTCTCCAATGCCGGCACGGGTAGTTTCAACCGCGGCTTCAATCACTTCTGTTTCATGATCTTTTTGGAACCCGGGCCAGAATTGTTTGACCGGGTAAAAAAGGGCCCCAAGAGAGATTATTCCGGCGGCAATCATCCAGGATTTTCCGGAAAGCCGAAACAGATTGGCAAATGTTTGAAAACCGAAAACTCCGATCAGAGCCGTTAAAGGAGCAACACCTGCAAAAACACGGATCAAACCTATAGAACCACCATTTCCCAAAAACCAGAGCAGGGAGTGAGCCAGAAAGAAAATCAGAAACGGAACATATATCAGAAAAAGCAAATCGGAATTTATCCGGTTTTTTTTCCAAATTCCAATAATCGGGCTGACAAGCCCAGTAATCAGCAATACAAAACCGGGAATACCCCAAATGAATTCATTTTTCCCAATAAAATAAAACAAAGATCCTGCTCCGTAATAGGGGTTGTTTCCGGTATAGGGATTTTGATGTATGATCCAAAGAAAATCACCATAAACCAATCCCCCTGATATTGTGTAAACCACGGTTCCCACCAAAGGAAGCCAGACATATTTTGTTTTGTTTTTTGTCAAACAGTAAAAAATCCATACCGGCAAAAGCAAAAACCCCTCGGTACGGATGAAGGGCAATGCGCCAAGGAGGAGCAGGGCAGGTACGAATTTTTGGTAATACAAAAGATAAATTCCAAGCGATAACACGAATGCAAAAAAGGGTTCTGTTAATCCACTGAACAGAGTTCCGAAAAACACAGGGGCTCCAAACAAAAGCATCAGTCCCAGCCAGGGCGGAGTCATGGCCGAACGGCGCAGGAAATTCTGAATAATTATTCCTGAACCCATACCACAAATAAAATTAAATAAGAGAATCCCATTTATTCCGGCTTGCGAAAACGGACTGGAAATAAGGGTAAAAAATGGTTTTCCCCAATGGTGTAAAAAAAGTTCAGGGTGGTTCCAGCTGAAGCGTGAGATTTCGAAATGGCGAATACCATCAGAACTATCGAATAGGCCGTCTGAATTCAGGTAAAATAAAATAACAAGGAGGCCAACAAACAGAACAGGAACCCAAAATCCGGGTCTTTTCATGATTTAAGATTAACCGGTAGGAACCGATTTTTTCATCCGGGCCGATTTCCGGGCCATGGATGCTTTTATATCTTCCAGTTCTCCTTTGGGAATTGCACCAATTAATTTCTGGGTGTATTCGGTCTGGGGGTTGTTGTAAATAGAATCGGCATCACCCATCTCCTCAATTTTTCCTTTGTTCATTACCACCATCCTGTCGCTCATGAATTTTACAACGGAAAGGTCATGGCTGATGAAAATATATGTAAACTGAAACTCTTTTTTCAATTCATTGAGGAGGTTCAATACCTGAGCCTGAATAGAAACGTCGAGGGCGGAAACAGATTCGTCGCAAATGATAAACTGCGGGTCAAGAGTTAAGGCACGGGCAATACAAATTCGCTGGCGCTGGCCACCGCTGAATTCGTGTGGATAGCGGTAAAAATGACTTTCATTCATATTTACGCGGTTCAGCAGTTCCATTACCCTTTCCTTACGTTGTTTGTCAGTGCTGAAAATATTGTGAACCCGCATGGGTTCCATAAGGGCCTCTCCAATGGTAATTCTTGGATTTAAACTGGAATAGGGATCCTGAAAAATGATCTGGAGGTTTTTCCGCATCTCACGCATCTGGGTGAGTGGGATATCGGTAATGTTTTTTCCATTGAAAATAATTTGGCCTTCGGTAGGCTCAATCAAACGCAGAATAGTTCTTCCCAAAGTAGTTTTTCCGCAACCCGATTCTCCAACCAGTCCAAGCGTCTCGCCGGGATAAACATCAATCGTAACATCATCAACAGCTTTCACAAAGTCCTTCTGGCGGCCGAAAAGTCCTTTTTTGATGGGGAAATAGGTTTTGATATTTTTTAACTCAAGAATGGGGGGCTTTGTGTAAAGCTCTTTGTGAACCTTTTCCCGTTCTTCTTTGGTGTAAATAAACTTGTTGGTAGCTTCCTCAACTGAAACATGACTTTCGGTCATTACTCCTTCGCCATCGGTATTCATGAAATCGGCCACGGTGGGCAGCCAGTGAAGTCTTTTGTTAAGGGGAGGTCGACAGGCGAGAAGACCCTTGGTATAGGGATGCTGTGGATTGGAAAAAATATCCCAAACGCTGCCCTGTTCAACAATTTTTCCCTTATACATTACCACCACCTTATCGGCCAGTTCGGCAATTACGCCAAGGTCGTGGGTGATGAACATAATGCCCATATCGTAATCTTCCTGAAGTTGTTGCATCAACTCCAGAATGGTGTGCTGAACCGTTACATCAAGGGCGGTGGTGGGTTCGTCGGCGATAAGGATGGAAGGATTGCAGCTCATGGCCATCGCAATCATCACCCTTTGCTTTTGTCCACCGGAAATCTGGTGAGGATAGGTTTCAAAAATATTTTCAGGTCTGGGAAGCTGCACCTTTTTAAACAAATCAATGGTAAGTTCTTTGGCTTCCCGTTTGGTTTTTTTCTGATGCAGCATAATGGCTTCCATAACCTGGTCGCCACAGGTATAAACCGGATTCAGCGAGGTCATTGGCTCTTGAAAGATCATGGCAATTTCGTTGCCACGGAAGGAGCGCATTTCACGGTCCGAAAGTTTTACCAGATCAACTTCACCCCGGGTACGGCTGTGAAAAATAATTTCACCCCCTGCAATTCTTCCGGGAGGATTGGGAATAAGCCGCATGGCAGAAAGGGCGGTAACGGATTTTCCGGAACCGGACTCTCCTACAATACCAATGGTTTCGCCCCTGTTAAGGGTAAAACTGATGTCGTTTACGGCTTTTACGATTTCCTCTTCCGTACGGAATTCAGTAATCAGATTCCGAACCTCTAATAGCTTTTCTTTTTCCATATTCAGGGACGGCTAAAGTACATTTTTCAGCCAAACCGACCAAAAAATTGGGGGGCTTAAATACCTCATTTTTGACTAATTAAGGATTTTCAGGATCAGGAAGGACGGCATTGGGTTTGGGTGCTGTTGGTTCTTCGTGTTTGTATACAAAAAGCGACAATTTTCCCTGGCGGTATTCGCTGCTTTCGTCCTTGAGCTCACAATAAATTAACCGGTCGTTTTTCTTTAAAACCCACCCGGAAAACCCAAAATAATCCTCACCCTCACCATACCTGGATTCGAAAAATTCTTTGATTTCCAGAAATAAGGTCCGGGCATCGCCTTTGGCAATATAGTACCCATCGAGCCTGAATTCCTGTAGTATTCCCTGGTCGAAAACAAATTCCAGGGTGAACATTTCCCCGTTTTTCTCACGGTATTCATAAAAAAGGTAATCTTTTTCCTCCTGCACGGGCCTCCCGGGTTCGGCATTTTTTACGGCCTGAAAACTCATGCCCGGTTCATACCCCCGGAAAATCCCTTCATCAGCCCTGGCAAGTTTCCGGAAGCCTTCTGAATACTCGGAAAATTTTTTCTTTTCACCGCATCCGGAAATAAATCCTGCGAAAAGCGAAAGGGCAAAAAAGACAATGGGCTTCATGCCCCAAAGGTAGGGTTTATGTAATTACCATTTGATCCGGATCAAGGAGTTTTCCCCCTTTGAGTTTCCTGAAAATCTGAGCTACCGTAAACACATCTTTCTGGCAGTATACCACAATCCTGTCCAGGTCTTTTTCCTTATAGTACACATCATAAACCATGCTTCCGTCGATGTCGTCTTTGGGGGTGGGAATACCGAAGACAGTAGCCAGCAGATTCAGGGAGGTAAAGTTTTTAAAATCTCCGAATTTCCATAATTCCATGGTGTCGAGAAGTTTGACTTCCCAGGGTTTTTTCCCGGCCAGGTTAAGAATGGGAGGAAGGGATATGCCATGGATCAGCATCCGCCGGGCCATGAAAGGAAAGTCAAATTCCTTCCCGTTATGGGCGCAAAGCTGGGCGTCTGCTGAGGAATAATTCCGGGAAAGCAGGTTCCCAAATTCGTTGAGCAGGGTAAATTCGTCGTGACCGGCAAAAGATTTTACGCGGAATGAACTGCCGGAAATAAATCCCACCGAAATACAGATTATTTTCCCAAACTCGGCAAAAATACCTGCCCTCCGGTAAAGGGATGCCGGGGTAACTTCTGCCGTAACCTGATTTTTTACCTTTTCCGACCATAGTTTTTGGATGTTATCCGGGGCCAGCTCAAAGAGCTCATAGGTGGGAACCGTTTCAATGTCGAGAAACAGAATTTTTTCCTCGTTTATTTCATGCAGCATACCCAAAGGTAATCAGAGGGAGCGATTTTCCCCTGATTTCTTTAAAACCTCAGAGAATCATTACTCCGGGTTTGTTGATGATGGGAATATTGGTAAGGTGGTTTTCCGAAATGCTTTCAGCAACAAACACATATTTTTTGTCGTACATCACACGGTGCTTATAAAACGAAACCCAGTACTCGTTGGAAATGCCAAAGAGGTTTTCCATAATGGGTTCTATTTTTGCAAAATCGCCGGGCTCTATCGTGTCAAGAAAGTGCCGAAGCACCGAGGTTTTAACACTTTCTCCCCGCACTTCACCGTAGCCCTTTGAGGTTACCAGCACCCCTTCAATCAATTCCTGTCCGAGGTTTAAGAGGTACACATTCCAAACCTCAACATTAATCTCGTTGCGTTCCTTTACGATGGCCACGGCAACGTTTTCAACTTTGGGTGGATGTATGTCTTTTTTCATTCTTCTTTTTTCTTCTGCTTTCCCAGAAGGGCTTCAATTTTTGCGGCCTGGTCGAATGTGTCGTCAAGCACCAGAATCAATTCAGGGACAATCCGCAACTGGGTTTTTATTCTAACTCCAAGGGCTTTTCTGATTTCGCTTTTCCGGTCGTTTATTTTTTCCATGGCTCCCGCCTTGTCCTTTACGGGGTAAATACTCAGGAAAACCCGGGCAACGCTAAGGTCGGGACTTACCCTTACTTCGGTAACGGATATAAGTGATCCGGGAACAAGGGAACTGCCCCCCTTTTGAAAAATATCGCCCAACTCTTTTTGAAGAAGGCGGTTTACTTTTGACTGGCGGGTTGTGGTCATTATCTCAATATAAAATTATTCTCAAAGTTATCAAAATATGAAACCTTCTGCCCCGTTAATTTAACCCTATATTTGCCCCATGAAAGATGTTTTCAAAATTCTTTCGCTGGTCAGGTTTTATCGAAAACATGCGCTGCTTAACATTTTTTTCAATGTTTTGTTTGCCGTGTTTTCCCTTTTTTCCCTGGCGCTTTTAAAGCCTTTCCTCGATCTTCTTTTTAATACCACCGAAGTGGGCTACCAGGAGATTCTGTCTCGGGGAAAGCCTGATTTTTCGGTATCCGCAACCGGAGTAATTGATTCTTTTAACTGGTTTCTTACCCGCCTGATCGTTGAAGAAGGGAAATTGCAGGCCCTCTTTTTTATTTGTGTTTTGGTGGTGGTTATGATTTTTTTTAAAAATCTATCCAAATATCTGGCCATGTTTTTCCTCGCACCTATTCGAAACGGGGTGGTACGTGATCTGAGGAATAAGATTTACGGAAAAATTCTGGTACTCCCTTTATCTTTTTTCTCCAACGAAAGAAAAGGGGATCTGATGTCGCGCATGAACAACGATGTAAAGGAAGTGGAATGGAGCGTTATGAATTCACTGGAAATGCTTTTCCGGGAACCGGTAAACATCCTTTTTTTTCTTTCCTGGTTGATCTGGATTTCACCCCAAATGACCCTCCTGGCATTTCTGTTACTTCCCGTAATGGGATTTCTGATCGGACGGGTATCTAAGACATTGCGTCGTACTACCCAAAAGGAAAAGGAATTAGCCGGAACCCTTCTCTCTGTTATCGAAGAAACTCTTGGCGGATTAAGAATTATTAAGGCTTTTAATAATGAAAAAAGAGCCGAAAATAGATTTCGCGACCTTAATAGTACGTATACCGGATATATGATCAGCATTTATCGCCGGGTTGATCTTTCCAGCCCCATGAGTGAATTCCTTGGGGTCTTGGTTCTTGTTATTATCATGTATTTTGGAGGGGCCCTGGTGCTTGACGAACAGACCGCCCTTTCAGCCTCTTCTTTTATTACTTACATCGCCGTATTTTCCCAGTTAATTGGGCCTGCCAAGTCACTCACTACAGCCTATTTTAATGTCCAGAAGGGCATAGCCTCGCTGGAAAGAATTAAAAAAATTACAGAGGCTATTGAAGAAATCCACGAACCCTCAAATCCTATTCCTTTAACCCATTTTGATCACAGCATTGAATTCCGGAATGTTTCTTTTGCCTACACAAGAGGTGACCAGGGGTATGTTCTTAAAAATATTGAATTAACCATACCCAAAGGAAAAACCATTGCCCTGGTGGGCCAGTCCGGTTCCGGAAAGAGCACCATGGCCGATATGTTACCCCGGTTTTACGACCCCGACCAGGGGGGCGTTTTTATCGACGGTAAGAACCTTAAAGATTGTCGCTTGACAGATGTAAGAAACCTGCTCGGTATTGTTACTCAGGAAAGCATTTTATTCAACGACAGCGTTTATAATAATATATGTTTTGGCCTTGGAAATGTTTCCGAAAAGGAAGTGGAGGAGGCCGCCAAAATTGCCAATGCCCACGAGTTTATTGTTGACATGGAGGAAGGGTATCACTCAAATATTGGGGACCGCGGCGGAAAACTCTCAGGAGGCCAAAAGCAAAGGCTCAGCATTGCCCGGGCTGTGCTTAAAAACCCACCCATCCTGATTCTGGATGAAGCAACCTCGGCCCTTGATACCGAATCCGAACGCCTGGTTCAGGATGCCCTTGTTAAGTTGATGAAGAACCGTACCGTTCTCATTATTGCCCACCGGCTGAGCACCATACAACATGCCGATGAAATTATTGTCCTCGAAAAGGGGGAGATAAAAGAACGGGGTTCCCACACGGAACTTCTTGAAAAACAGGGGATATACCGCCGTTTATACGACATGCAGGCCTTTACCTGATAACCGCTCATCCTAAAACAAGGGAATTTCAACTGCTTTTATTAAATTTGCTAACCAAAAATTCAAACCATGAAAAAATCATTACTACTTTTTGCCGTTTCACTATCATCACTGGCCTTTTCCCAAATTACTCTTAATATGGGTGATATTGCCAATATCGGCTTTTCTATCCGCCAGGCGAATGATACTTTACCCACGGTGACTCCCGGTCCTTCCGGAGCCAGTCAAACCTGGAACTTTACCAATTTGAATAACCATTACATGGACACTCTGTTATTCACAAACCCCAATTGGACTCCATATGGAGGCAGCTTTCCGGGGTCTAACCTTTGTCTTATGTTTGGAACCTCAGGCTTTTATGCTTATCTGAGGAATAACTCAAACAGCCTTGAAATATTAGGCCAGGCCGGCGACTTCGGATTCGGCCCAATGGTGATTGACCTTAATCCTGATGAGCTGATTTTGCCTTATCCTTTTACTTATAATGGCACGTATAACAACACCTCCAAATATTCAGTTCAATTTCCCTTCCCGCAGCCGCCCATGGATTCCCTCCGGGTGAAAAATACCACCATTAAAAGTGGAAATGCTGATGCCTGGGGAACCGTAACAACTCCGCTCGCATCCAATGTTCAGGTTTTGAGGATTCGTGAGCAAAGAATTTCCATCGACAGCGTCTTTGCCCATATCACTTTCCCTGCACCTTCATGGCAGTTTATGCAGGAATCACGTGATACAACCATTGAATATTCATATTGGGCAAAAAACACAGGAAACAACTATGGATTTCCTCTTGTAAATATATCGACTGACGCACAGGGCCAGGTTACGAGTGCAAACTGGCTTCAGGCAGCCCCCGCACAAACAGGAATTGAAGAAAATGAGCTAAGTTCTATTTCTACCTATCCTAACCCGGGGGTTAATGAAATTTTCTTCGATTGCTCTAAAGGTAACTTTGCCAGAATTACCCTTGTGGATGCCACAGGAAAAGAAGTTCTTGCCGTACCTGCAGGGAATAAAGTGGTAAAGGTAGATGTTGCCCACCTCGATGCCGGAACCTATTTTTATTACGCCTCTGATAGAGAAGGCTCTGTCAGAAAAGCCGGAAAAATTTTGATCACCAGATAAATTCTCCTTCAGCCCGCCGGGTTTCACGGCGGGCTGTTTCGGAATAACCCATCTCTGTTTCTCAAAGTGATATTTTAAACCAATCACAAAAAACCAAAACCAATCTTCATGAAAAAATCATTACTTATTATTTCCGCTGTTGTTTTTGCCGCAGGAACTATGTTTTCCCAGGCATTAAACGGCGGCTTCGAAACCTGGGGATCTCAGGCCGGAGAACCCACTCAACCTACCGGTTGGGTTACGGCAAATGTTTTTGCCTCCCCCCTGGTAAGTTCTTCCAACCCAACCTCGGCGTTTCAGGCGGGTACCCCCAACAACTATATGGGAACCTACTCACTTCGACTTGTTTCGGTTAAGTTGGTTTCAAATCCCGATCCACAAAACATTCCGGATACCCTGGGGGTTGCTGTTACCGGAACAGTTACTTTTTTCCCGCAAATGACATTGCGTGACAGGATTCCATTTACCGCAAGGCCTGCCACCATGAATTTTGGCGCAAAGTACACGCCGATGGGGGTTGACACTGCTTTTATTTACATGGAGCTTTCAAAGTGGAATACATCAACAGGACAACGGGATATTATCTTTCAGGGAGGCCTCGAAGTTTCAGCCAGTGCAAACTATCAGAACTTTTCAATCCCTCTTTCAACCGGGTATTTGATGCCCGATCAGCCCGATAGTCTGAGCATTGGAATTTCCTGCACCAGCTATAACACTCCCAGGGTGGGATCTCAGCTGTGGATCGACAACGTTAGTTTTTCGGGTTGGGTTGGACAGGAAGAGTACGCAAACGATGTGGTTGTGAAAACCTTCCCAAATCCTGCCACCGAAACCATTACCATTGATGCCACAGGCCTCACGGCTGAGCTTGGCGGTCTTGAAATTTTCGACATGTCAGGAAAAAAAGTGTTCAGCACCTCCATGCGGAACGCAATGAATGTTTCCGTGAATGTTTCTGAATTCGCTCCCGGAAATTATACGTATTCACTGATTGGAATTCAGGGAATCCGCCTCCACGAAGGTAAATTCACCGTAACCCGATAATATCCGCCCTCTAATTTAAAAGCCCCGGTTATCCGGGGCTTTTTATTTTAACACAACACGGCCCAATACCTGGGCAATGTATGTTTTTGCACTTTCAATGTTTTTCAACTGAACCAGCAAGTCGTCTGTTTCAGTGTCCGGGGGTATTTCTTTTAAGCGTGCTTCCAAATCCCCTTTCATCTTTTCAAGCTTTTTTAAACGCAGGGTTAAAATAACATACTCCAGGTTTTTTTTCAGCTCAAGCTCTTCGGTTTTTACAAGAATGCCATGTCTTTCCCATTCCGATAACTCATAAGGACTGGAAAGCAGATTTATGGTCAGGCCGGAAATCTCAGGGTCAGGATGTCGGGTAAAATAATTGGCGTCGGGGACCACTCCCTCCTGGAGCATTTTTTCAATTTCAGAGAATATTTTTTTGTGAACCGGTACTTCAAACTCAATTTCATCCTGTGAAATTTCATGGTAAATGTATTCGGGAACTCCAATTTCCCCTGAGGCCGGATTTCCCTCCGGATCAGTTATCTCAAAAACAATGGACTTTGCACTGTAGCTTAATAACATCCGCAGCAATTCCTTTTCCTGATTTTCCTGGCTCGTGGTAAGGGGAATGATATCATCCTGGGAGGGCTTCACAGGAATATTAGGGAAATCGGATTTTTCCTGACGGTTTATTTTGTCATCGTAGGACTTTTTACGGATTTTATTTAGCTCCGTAAGGAGGGTTTGTTCTCCCACATCCAACAGGCGACTGCACTCTTTTACGTAAACAGTTCGGGTAATAAGGTCCGGGATCAGTGCTATACTCTCTACAATATCTTTAATCAGCTCTGCCTTTTTAATGGGATCCTTTCCTGCCTCTCCGGATAATATTCCCGTTTTAAAAGTGATAAAATCCTTTTTGTTCCCTTCAATAAACTCACGAACGGCTTCCGGCGAATTTTTTTTCGAAAAGGAATCCGGATCATCTCCCTCAGGAAACAGTAAAACCCTCACATTCATCCCCTCCTCCAAAATGAGGTTTATTCCCCTGAAACTGGCTTTTATTCCCGCAGCATCCCCATCGTACAGAATGGTAATGTTTTTTGAATACCTCCTGATCAATCGCACCTGATCCTGGGTTAGTGAAGTTCCTGAAGAGGCCACCACATTTTCAATGCCTGCCTGATGCATGGACATTACATCGGTATAGCCCTCCACCAAAAAACATTCATCTTCCCGGGCTATGGATGATTTTGCAAAATTCATCCCGTATAAAACCTTGCTTTTGTAATAAACAGGAGTTTCCGGACTATTAATGTACTTGGCTGTTTTTTTGTCGGAACGCAGTGTTCTTCCGGCAAAGGCAATTACCCGGCCCGTTAAATTATGAATGGGAAAAATTACCCTTCCCGAGTATCGGTCAAAAAAAGTTTTCCTCTGGTTCCCACCGTTATCCCCTTCCTGCCCTTCAGGACTTTCCTGGTTTTGATCCCCGGGAACTATTATAAGCCCCGCCTTTTCCAAAACTTTGGGATTAAATCCCGAGGCCAAAGCGTTTTGCGAAAACGCATCCCGTTGTTCCGGTGAATAGCCCAATTGAAATTTTTGAATTATTTCAGGCGTAAAACCCCTCGACTCAAAATATCCACGTCCCACCGATTTGCCTTCATCTGTTTCATGCAAAGAATGGGTAAAGAATTTCTGGGCAAATGAACAGGCCACCATCAGACTTTCTCTTTCTTTTTCCTCGGTTTCCCTGATTATCTGTTCTTCGGGTGTTTCCGGACGGTCTTCTTCAACCTCAATGCCATACTTGCCGGCCAGGTACCTCAGGGCTTCCGGAAAGCTGAGATGCTCGTGCTCCATAATGAAATTGACCGGGTTGCCGGCCTTCCCGCATCCGAAACACTTGTATATTCCCCGTGAAACGGAAACATGGAAAGAGGGTGTTTTTTCGTTGTGAAAAGGACATAGCCCAATCAGGTTCGCACCCCTTTTTTTCAATGAAACAAAATCCGAAACAACCTCCTCAATTCTGGCGGCTTCATGAATTTTTGCTATGGTTTCACGGGTTATCATAAGGATTGCTAAGGTACATCAATTTGCCCGCTTTTCATTCCTGAAATTTTATAAATATAAGCCTGGCGATTCTGATTTAAAACAAACCCGGGTTTAATTTAGAGCCCCCAAAATTTTTTCATCAAATAACCGGCCAATACTTTTGGCCCGTGAAAAAATTATTACTCATTCTTTCGCTTTCGTCCTGCCTGTTTCTGAAAAGCCAGGATTCTATTCCTGACCCGGCCCAGGGCATGGTTTTTGCGCTACTGGAAAAAATTGAAAACCAAACCCGATATACTGCCAATCTCGATCCCGAAAGCTTGTCAAGCCTTCCCGTAGGAATAATAAAGGAAATAGGCTCAATCCGTTATATCGTTGCCATCGACAGCGCCACCTTTTTCCCCGATGGGGCATATTTCAATGCCTATATGGCTCTTGAAATTCCGGGAAGCAGCAGAAAAATTGCCTTTGCCGGCAAAAATCTCAGGTTTAACCCTTCGGGAGTTATCGGAGGCCCGCAGGCAAGGCTGAAACTGGTGAGCCGGCATTCCATTCCCTTTGGCCCCGGCTTTAACCTGATTATTCCTGCTGACGGATCTTCCTATATTGACTGGAACTGCGCGGGTTTTCAATCCTTCAGCCTGAAAGGTTTTTTTGAAATTGGTAGGAACCGACTGCTCCCCGATAGTACCGCCACCTTCGATAAAAATGTAAAAATCTCATTCCAGGTTTCCGGTTCCAATGTGTCCGACATTATGGTAACGGCATCCATGACGCCCTTTTATGTAAAGGGTTTACCAAACTGGCGTTTTCATGTTAGTGAAGTAGTAGCAGATTTAAGCGATTTCAGAAATCCCCAGGGAATTGTTTTTCCTCAGGGGTATGCAGCTTCCGGCAATTTATGGAGGGGTTTTTATTTAAAGAGTCTGAAGGTGATTTTACCTCCGGAGCTTTCCAGGAATGGGCGACAAACGGAAATCTCAGTGGCAGGTCTCATTCTTGATAATGCCGGAGTTACGGGCACCCTTGCTGCAGGACCTGTTTTCCAGCTCGGGGATGGTAGCATGAGCGGATGGGCTTTCTCATTGGATCAGGTTTCCCTTTCCTTCAATCAGAACCGGGTTTCAGGAGGCGGAATAGCCGGAAAAATCTTATTACCTGCTTTCGACAGCACCCGTGCCGTAAATTTTGCAGGCACTATAACCTATAACGATGATTCCAAAGATCTGGATTACGGAATCCTGGTGTCGGCACCCGGCGTGCTTCAGGCCCAATGTTTAGGTGCAAAAATCCAATTATACCAGACTTCTTACCTCGAGGTCAGAAAGAACGGAAACACCTTTATGCCTAAAGCCGTATTGAATGGAAACATTCGATTCGACAGGGAAGAAATAAGTACTCAGGGTCTTAACTTCACAAACCTGATTTTGCTTTCCACGCCCCCTTATATTGCAGGAGGAATTTTTGCTCTTTCCGGATCCGGAAATCCCTCCGGGGTTGTGGGTTTTCCGGTCAGCATTTCGCAAATTGGAATCGGAGTTTCCAATGGGAACCCCGAAATCTTTTTCGATGTTCAGTTAAACTTTTCAAACCCCGGCGACAATTTTATTGGAGGAAGTACCCGGGTTGTTGTAAAAACTCAAATTCAAAAAACACTTTATCAGGGGGGTGGAGATTATCCGGTTAGCTATGAAAAAATCCGTTGGAAGCTCGACCGGGTTGCTGTAGGTAATATCCTGATTGAAGTTAACACGGCTCCTTTTTACCTTAAGACCATAGTTTCCCACAGGAATAATGATCCCGTTTATGGAAAGGGATTTTTTGGGAATGCAAAATTTTTGCTCAAAAATGTAATTAGGGATACTGCGATGGCTACCGTCTGTTTTGGCTCCACCACATTCAGGTATTGGTACGCCGATGTGTTTATTCCGGTTAATATTCCACTGGGACCCGCGCCGGCATCTGTAATGCTTAGTCGCATTAACGGTGGCTTGTATTACCGGATGAAACCTCAACGAATCCATGCCGGAGATTATATTGCCGGCCTTAACGGGAATTATTCGCCCGGTCAGCCAACCCAAACGTATATTCCCGATCAGAACTCCGCCCTGGGATTTAAAATAGGAGCTGCATTCAGGTACATTCCTTCCGAAAAAGCCATGAACGGGGAAGTCATGCTTGAGGCTTCATTCAGTTCCGGTGGCTCGCTTAATTCGGTGTTGCTTCAGGGAAATATTTACGCCATGGCTACCGTAAATGAAAGAGCCAGTCGCCCGGCTCCGGTAAGAGGTTTTGGCTCTATTTCTTTTTTCCCTCAGGAGAAAATTTTCGATGCCTCATTCACCGCCCTTCTTGAATCTGCCCCCGGCATTACAGGAAGTGGTACCGCCCGTATTTACATTGCTCCGGGTACCTGGTATGTATGCGCCGGAAAACCAACCCAGCCGCTTACGGTTTCCATCTTAGGGCTGGGGAATGCAAGCGCTTATTTTATGACGGGCAATCAGCTTGAACCCATGCCACCCCCGCCTCCCGCACTTTCAAACCTGGTAGCCCAATCGGGATTGGCTCACCTGAGAAATACAAATTCATTGACATCGGGATCGGGATTTTGCGCCGGCGCACGAATCAGCTCCTCCTTCTATAAAGAATTAGGCTGGGATTTTTTCACCATTTACGGAGGGTTTAACTTTCTGGCCGGATTCGATCTGATGCTTGCCAATTACGGACCGGGAGCCCGCTGTGCCGAAAACAATCAGGCTGCAGGATTAAACGGCTGGCAGGCGAGCGGACAACTTTACCTCCTGCTGCAGGGAAGCATAGGTGTAAAAGGTACATTGGGCAGTTCCATCTGCAACGCTGATTGGTGCCGACAGTCATTTGATATTACGGTTTTGAGCGGAAGTATTGCGGCTATTGTTTACGGTAAAGTGCCCAGACCCTCATACTTTTCCGGAAATGTAGCCTGTACCTATTCCATACTGGGCCTGGTGAATGGTAATTTTAATTTCGAGTTTAAGGTTGGACAAAATTGTACTGTGCAGGGATGAAAAACCAGGTTCTGATAATATTTTTGATTCTTTATAATGGATTGCTCTCGCAATCGGAAACCAAATTTTCCGGCAAAGCCTGTTTTTTCAATGACCGGGTTCTGGTAAGATGGATTCCACATTCCCCGGAAGCCTGGGAGAAAAGTTGTAAATATGGTTTTACCTTAAAGGTTGTCGATGCGGAAAATAAAGTTGTAAGGGATTTTCCCATAATACCTGCCCTCGAATTTCCCAATGAAGCCTGGGACTCCCTTTCCCGGAAAAATCCCTCCGCACTCATGTTGTTTAATTCCATGAAACAAATCCGTAAAGGGGAAAAAATAACTTCAGGAAAGGAAAACGCACACAATATTTTTTTTCTTTCCCTCGCAGCCCTCGATGCAGATACCGCTCTTGCTGCTATGGTGGGTTGCTTCTATTCATTCAGCCTATCACCGCCCCTGAACGAGGTTGAAATTACTCTTGAATTATGCTGGAATTTTTCCGGGGAAAAGGGTGCGATAAAAATAATTCCGGAACGAGCAACTCCTGCATTGATTTCGCCGGAATTAAAGGCGAATGGAAACGCCATTGCAATTAGCTGGCCGGCCCGCCAATATACAAGAACCTATCATGGATATTTTATTTTAAGGAGGGATGGTGAAACCACCAAACAACTGAATAAATCCCCTTTGGTTTATCTTGTAAACACCTATTCCGATTCGCTTATTCATTATCTGGATACCACGGCAGAAGCCGGGAAAACGTACTTCTACAAGATTATTCCAATGGATTATTTTAATATTAAAGATTCTTCAGGTCTTGAGAGGCGGATTGATTTTTTTCCACCGGGGGCCTTTCAGGTAATTCTCGATTCAGTTTCCTGGAAATCCGACTCCCTGGTTTTCAGATATAAAAAAAAAGGAAACCACGAAAATCTGAAAGCCTCTGAAATTTCAATACGAAACAAAGAAGGGAAAGTGCTGTTTTCACATAAGAAATCCTGTTTTCAGGAGGTCGTAGCCTGGAAACCTGATAGAGAAGGATTGGTTTTTATTTCGCAAGTCCTGCATTTCGGCTCCGGAATTTCAACCCCGTCTGAGGAAAGGGTTTATGAAGTTCCCGATATTTTTCCACCCGCCCGTCCCCGGCCTCCCATACTAAGTTCCCCGGGAAAAGGGCTTGTTCAAATCAGTCCTGATTTTGATAATACCGACCAGATTTCAGGAATCAGGATATTCCGGAGGATGGGATTAAAAGGGCTTTACCGGGATTTATATTCCGGTCCCTTAACGAAGGGTTTTTATGTGGACACATTACCCATGAACACCCTCGAAAATGTTGTGTGGTATAAGTACCAGCTTTTTGATGCAGCCTTTAACCATTCTTCTTTTTCCGATTCTGCGGTGTTTTTTCTTGAGGATACAATTCCTCCTATAAGGCCGGTAGTGTACCATGCCGGGAATGAAAATGGAGAAATCAAGATATGCTTTTGGTTTTTTCCGGAGGAGAATCTGAAAATCGGATTGTGGGATAAAAACGTAGCTCTGGATTGCAGACTTTTTACCCGTAGAGACTCTGGTTGTTTTCTGTGCCCGGAGGGACTACCCCAAACGGAATTTAATTTTGTGATTCGTGTCACGGACCCTTCAGGAAATATTTCAAACTCGCATCCTTTCAGGTTTAAGAAACCTGATGCTGTAATTCAACCGGGATTTGTAATCAGTCACCGGATTCAACACGACCCCGGCTTCATAACCATTTCATTGGATAAGTTTTCGCCACATGTTCAATGGCAGGTATTCAGGAAAAAGGCAGATGAACCCTTCCAGTTGATAAAAACAATTCCGGCCGGAACAACAAGTTTTGTAGATCGGGCGGTCTACATCAATAATACTTATACCTACTTTGTTTCGGGATTTGGAGTGGAGGGAGATCCTATTCCTCCATCAGTTCCGGTTATTGTAATCTATTGATTTAGGCGATTGTCTATTTTTGCAGGGATGGATCGAGCCTTTCCCTTGCTATTGTTGATTTTTCACTTTGCTTTTTTTCCATTGAAAGGATCCGAAGGGTTTTTATCAGGGCTTGAATCTGCGGAGGTTCTTCCCACAGCGGGATTTTCAAGCAGGAATACTTTTATATATGGCTTTAATGCCCCCGTATTTTCCTTTAAACTGGGAGCTGAAATGAAAGGAAAGCTAAGAATGGGAATCTCATACAACTATTTAAAACAACCCGAATTTAAAAGCTATAAGGACAAATTTCCTTTTGTTTATCTAAAACAAGTATCGGGGGTGAATGGAGTTGATACGGTTCCTGCTTTCCTTCGCTTGCGTTATATGGCCTATTATGGTGATTATACCTATTACAATAAAGACAAGTGGGAGTTCAGCATTCCCATTCATTTGGGGCTGGGAAAATCCTTTTACGAGTATTCAGAAGGTTCCAAAAAAGTCAGGGAGCGGGAGTCGATGGTATTTGTTTATGAACCGGCAACCTCGGTACAGTACCGGATTATTCCCTGGTTTGGGGTTGGAGTGGATATTGGATATCGTTTCATAATAGTGGATAATAAGTTCATAGGTAATAACTTTAACTCTCCCATTTACAACCTCAAAACCCTGATTTTCTAGGCATAAATTAACAGATCAATCATCAAAAAAAAAGCCCATTGAATTTAACCACAATTCTATATCTTTAACCGAGTAAAACAAATTAACAAGAAATCGAAAATTACACTTTTAACAGTTCTTTTAATACCCGTGCTTGGAATTTCTCAAAATTGGGTATGGGCAAAAAAGGCCGGCGGAAATTCCTACGATGAAGGTAACGCCATTGCGGTTGACCAAAACGGAAATTCTTATATCACAGGAACCTTTCAGGATACCGCCTATTTTGGTGCTACCATGCTGGTTAGTTCCGGCGACAATGATGTATATGTGGCAAAGCTCGACCCAAGCGGTAACTTCCTTTGGGCTAAGAAAGGAGGAGGCCAGTTTTCTGATGGTTCAAAAGCCATTTGTCTCGATAATAACGGAAACATTTATATAGCGGGATTCTATAACGCCGCCGCCATAACTTTTGGTAGCATTACCCTTCCCGCAGCAACCTGGGATGATATTTTCCTTGTTAAATACGACAATAGCGGAAATGTGCTGTGGGCGGTTAAAGCCGGTGGCAGCCAAAACGATTATGCCTACGGATTGGTGGCTGATGGAGCAGGAAATGTTTTTATGACCGGCAGTTTTCAAACCACCGCTTCTTTCGGTTCGAATGTAGTATCCAGTTCCGGATGGGGAGATATTTTTGTAGCAAAGTATAACGGATCCAATGGAACCTGCACCTGGGCCGTGAAAGGGGGTGGCAATGGCGATGATAACGGAAAGGCAATTACCCTGGGAGGCTCAGATATCTATATTACCGGCTTTTTCCGGAATACCGCAACCTTTGGTACACTTCCTACCGTTTCCAGCAGTGGAAATGAAGATGTTTTTGTGGCTAAACTGGATGGAAATGGAAACTGGTCCTGGGTTAGAAAAGGAGGCGGCACGCAAAAAGACAATGGACTGGCCGTTGTTGCCGACGGAGCTGGCGCTTGTTATGCTACCGGCTTTTATGACGGCAACGCAACATTTGGTTCGGCAAATCTTACGGGAGCTGGTGTTCAGGATATGTTCCTTGTTAAATACGACGCTTCCGGAAATCAGGTTTATGCCGTTACTTACGGTGGATGGGGAAATGACGGAGGGTATGGTATCGTCCGCGATGGAATAGGGGATCTCCTTATTGCCGGAAACTTTGAAGGAACTGCAAATTTTGGTCCCAACAATACCCTTCAGGTTGCCGGGATTTCAGATTTCTTTGTTTTAAAATGTAATCCCAACAATGGCTCGGTTATCTGGGCTGCAAAGGCCGGAGCAGAAGATGAAGATTTTTGCTGGGGAATTGGTGTGGATCAAAGTTTCGATGCCTACATAACCGGATATTATAGGGTTTCATGCGATTTTGCGTCCTTGAATTCGCTTACCGCGAATTTTTTCAATGAAATTTATGTTGCAAAAATTCAAAACCCTCTTGGTATTCTTGAAATGGAAAACCAGATTGGTTTGAATCTTTTCCCTAATCCTGCAAATGATTTACTTCAGGTTTCAATCCTTTCGACCCCCGGATTTAATCCCGGCGATAAATATGTATTTACCGTAATGGACATTTCTGGGAAGCAGGTTTTACAGGGAAATTTTTCAGGAACGCAGGCACGGATTAGTGTTGAAAATCTGGCCCCCGGTTCTTACACTCTGCTAATTAAATCCCAGGCAACCGGATTTACCGGAACCGGTAAGTTTTCAAGGATTGAATGAACCCACTGATCGACCCAACCGGTGAAAACCTGAGTCCTACTGAAAAGGAACTTGAAAAAGTTTTAAGACCGAGGGAGTTTTCAGATTTTACCGGACAATCGGGCGTAGTTGACAATCTGCTGGTTTTTGTGCAGGCTGCGCTTCAACGAAACGAAGCCCTTGATCATATTTTACTTCATGGCCCTCCCGGTCTTGGAAAAACCACCCTTGCCAACATTATTGCCTCTGAACTTGGGGTGGGAATAAAAGTTACCTCAGGCCCAGTTCTCGATAAGCCGGGTGATTTGGCCGGCCTCCTCACAAACCTTGAAAACCGGGATGTTCTTTTCATTGATGAGATCCACAGACTTAGTCCCGTTGTGGAGGAATATTTGTATTCGGCTATGGAGGATTTCCGGATTGATATTATGATTGATTCCGGCCCCTCAGCCCGATCGGTACAAATAAAATTAAATCCCTTTACCCTGGTAGGTGCAACCACCCGGTCCGGTCTGCTTACGGCCCCGCTTCGGGCTCGCTTTGGAATAAATTCAAGACTTAACTATTACGATGCTGCACTGCTCGAAAAAATCGTTACCCGTGCTGCCGGAATATTAAATATTGAAATTCTTCCTGAAGCAGCTTCCGAAATTGCCCGACGCAGCCGCGGAACCCCCCGCATTGCCAATGCACTGCTTCGCAGGGTACGCGATTTCGCCCAAATAAAGGGAAATGGCTCCGTTGACCTTGAAATTACCCAATATGCTCTTCAGGCTCTTAATGTGGATATCAACGGACTGGATGAAATGGATAATAAAATCATCCGCACCCTGGTCGAAAAATTCAAGGGAGGCCCAGTAGGCATAACCACTATTGCTACGGCCGTAGGAGAAGAGGCCGGAACCATCGAAGAAGTATATGAGCCATTCCTGATTCAGGAAGGGTATCTTGTAAGAACCCCGAGAGGAAGGGAGGTAACCGAAAAATCCTGGCGCCACCTTGGGAAAAACCCCTTTTCATCACCCGGAAATTTATTTGGACAGGATACCTGATGGATCCCACCCGGGCAACAAAAATTATTAAGGAAGAAAGCAAAAACCTGGGCTTCTTTTTCTGTGGAATCAGCAAAGCCCGTTTTTTGGAGCAGGAAGCACGGGATTTAGAGCAATGGCTCAGGAAAGGATACCATGGAGAAATGACCTACATGGAAAATCATTTCGACCTTAGGGTAAATCCCGAACGCCTGTTCCCCGGGGCAAAATCGGTGGTTTCGCTGGCGTTAAATTACTTTCCATCCGCGGAAAACAAAATGCCGGGAAAGGCCAAAGTTTCCAAATATGCCTGGGGGGAAGACTATCATCGTGTTATCCGGAAAAAAATAAAAAAACTGCTTCGGTTCTTAAAAGAAGAAATTGGAGAGATTCAAGGCAGAGGCTTTGTGGATTCTGCTCCTGTCATGGATAAAGTATGGGCCAAAAACTCAGGACTGGGCTGGGTTGGGAAAAACACCAACCTTATAAATCCACGCGCAGGATCATTCTTTTTTCTGGCAGAACTGGTACTCGATATTCCTCTTGTTTATGATGGACCCATAAAGGATTATTGTGGTACCTGTACCCGCTGTATTGATGCCTGCCCAACGGATGCGCTTACTGAACCCTATAAAATAGACGCCCGTAAATGTATTTCATATCTGACCATAGAACTCAAAGGTGAGATAGATAACAGGTTCAAAGGAAAAATGGAAGACTGGGTTTTCGGTTGCGATATCTGCCAGGATGTTTGTCCCTGGAACCGCTTTTCAAAAACGCATACTGAGCCGCAGTTTAATCCCTTATCCGACATACTCAATGGCAGGGAAACCTACTGGCTTGAAATTTCGGATGAACTTTTCGGGAAAAAATTCGGCAAAACAGCTTTGAAGCGATCCGGACTCAAAGGAATGAAAAGAAATGCTGCTTTTCTTAGGTCTTAGTTAATGTCCGGAAAGCATCCAATATTAACTCCTTATATACGTGCCCGAAAGTAGAAAGGCACCATACCTTAAGCAATAGTTTCTCATCATACCTGAGCCATTTTAGGGCCTTGGTAAGTTCTTTCTGAAAGAGGTTGGGATCAAAACTCACCCTTTGCAAAATCGTTTTGCTCATCTCCAGCATTGTCATGGTCTCGGATTTTACTGTCACTAAGATAACAACAGGATCTCAAAAAAACCAAGAATAATTTATTAACCATCACGGTTTAACATTTTCCAGTTATGCACATTTGCCTGATTTTTATGCATTTGCCGAAAAAAATGCCTTAAATTTGAAACCATTTCTAATCCGATTCAGTATAACTAAAATCCTATCCTTGAAATGAAAAATTTTCGGTCCCTGCTTCCCGTCGCTTATTTTTCCCTTTCTGCAATTTTTTTCTTTGCTGCCTGTGGATCATCCGAAGATGTGGGCGATGACAACGACTCCGGGGGCAACTCCATTACTACCGACGGTGGAAAAACTGCCCAGAATGTTTTTTATTCCATTCCCAGTCCAATCGAGTTGGCTACCCTTGTTCAAAAAGCCGGAGCCACCTATGATACCAAGGTTTTGAACGACCCCATGAATGTCTCCAAATATTCCACTTCTCTGGCCCAGGCCCTGAATCTTGGAGTGTATGGGGCCGATCTGAGCGTAACCACCATTTTCGACCAAACCCAGGAAAGCGTGATATATCTTAAATGCTCCCGCCGTTTGGCAGATGAGTTGGGAATAACCGGCGCCTTTTCGGATAATACTGTTCAGCGCATGGACAACAATAAGGGAAACCGCGATTCCCTGTTGAATATAATTTCCGATTCTTATTTTTCTACCGATGAATATCTGAAAGAAAATCAAAGACCCGGAATTTCCGCCCTTGTGCTCGCAGGTGGCTGGATAGAAGCACTTTATGTAGGAACCCAACTGGCCAAGTCCAGTAAAAATAATGCCGGAATTATCCAAAGAATTGCCGATTTAAAGGGCTCTCTTGAAAATTTGGTATCACTTTTGGAACTGTATAAAAATCAGGAAGGGGTAAATGAGTTGTTGGGACATTTAAAAGGCCTGATGGAAGTTTATAAAGATGTGCAGGTAAATGCAGGAGATAAAACTTCGGTTCAAACAGATGAAAAAACTAATGTTACTACCATAGGAGGCGGTTCTACCGTATCCATGACCCAGAAGCAATTCGAGGAAGTTTCGCTCAGAGCTGAAAAAGTCAGAAAATGGATTGTAACGCTTTAAAACAGAAAAAAATGAAACGCTCATTACAATGTAGCTTCTTGTTAATCCTGCTGTCCTTTCTTCCCGGCATGATGCATGCCCAGTGTAAAGGATTTGTTAAAAAATCAGGATTGCCAAAACTTACACCCTTTATAAGTAATGGACAGGTTCAAAGCTCCCAAATGCGACCCGGCGATAATGCCGAAATCGTTTTGAGTTTTTTTTCGGGTCAGGATTACCGTATTGTGGTAACGGGTCAACCCATTCTTGGAAACGTCAGGTTTAAGGTAAAGGATATGCAGGGGAATGTACTTTTCAATAATTCCGAATCCGATGATGTTGATTTTTTCGATTTCCGGGTAGCCAATTCCCAGCAACTTAAAGTTGAAGTTTTGGTTCCGGCATATTCCGGTGATAACAACATCGTACCCAATGGTTGTGTTGCGGTGATTGTTGGATTCAAAACCGAAAAATAAACCTAAACTTCCACGGTTCTTTGAATTCGGGTCAGTTTCCTTATGGGATACCAGCCCGCAAAATATCCTGTAATCAAAACCAGCCCGAGCGTTATCATTACATCAGTTCCCATTACACGGATAGGGTAGTGATCAATGATAAATCCTTCTGAAAACGGAACCAGTTTGTATTGGATTTGTAAATAACAAAGCAGCAGACCGGTAAAAATTCCAATCAGAGACCCCAGAAAAACTATCATTAACCCCTCAACCATAAAAATCTTTCGCAGGGTTTTTATGCCGGCACCCAATGAGGCAAGCACAAACATATCTTTTTGCTTTTCCAAAATAAGCATGGTTACGCAGCCAATTACATTGAAGGTGCCAATGATCATGATGAAAGCCAAAATAACAAGGGTCCACCACTTTTCGCTTTTCAGGGTTTTAAATAATACTTCGTTTTGTTCGAACCGGTTTTTTATCTGAAAGCCCGGCCCTGTAAGCGTCTGGATTTTTTTTCGGATTTCCGATTCATTGACATTTTTTTCAAGTTTTAATTCAATGGATGTTGCCTTGTTTTTAGCATCGGTAATGTTTCGAAGGTAATCCAGGGAAGTGATCAGATACCTGAAGTCGAAATCGTCGTTTAATGAAAAAATTGCGGATGGAAATAAATATCCGATATGAAATACATCTTCCTGGGTGGTGGCTGCACGGGCCTCTTTTCGGGGAATGAAAATCTGAATGAGGGAACCGGCATGAAACTGATTAACTACCAAATCCAGTTTTGCGGCAATGCCTCCGCCCGCCAATGCCATGGGCATAGTGTCGGAGCCAAGATCAAAATTTCCTGAAACTATGAAAGAATCAAGTCCGCTCATCTTCCCGAAATTCCCATCTACTCCTTTGATGGTGCCTATGTGTTGTTTTTCACCATGCTTAAAAAGTGCATTCTCCTGCAATACCTCCGAGTAATATAACACCCCCGGAATTTTCTGTATGGCTTTGAAGGGATCCGTAACCTCGAAAGTCTTTCCTCTTTCCGGGGTTATTTTCAAATCGGGATCAAAAGAATTGTAAAGGCTCAGCACCAGATCGGTCATCCCATTCATGGCGCTTAAAACAATAATCAGAGCGGCAGTACAAATGGAGATTCCGGTTACCGAAATCAGGGCAATGATGTTTATAGCCTGGGTTGATTTTTTTGAGACAAGGTACCTCCGGGCAATATAAAAGGGGAAGTTCATTCCGTTTTTTAACAAGAGCTTTATTTTCGGGCAATTATTACCAACCCGGTGCCGGTCGGGTGATTTCCTTTTACATCTGCAAGGTTCAGCAAAAAGGCAGGGGGGTAAAAAATCAGATAATAAAAGGGAAGGATAATGAAAAACAATTTGGAAACACCCAACATAACTATGGGCCATTTCATAGATATTTTCCAGGCAATTTTGCCGGGTGTGCCATATGCATATTTTCCCCGGGTTTCTGAAAAGCCTGCCCTTTTCAACTTGTCCTGTATGTCGTTAATATTATATCCATCCCTCACATGTTCCTCGATAAAACTACTTTCCTCATCATGGCCTACATCTGAACCTCCCTGATCGCTGGGTGTGGAAATAATAAGGGTCCCTCCGGGTTTTAGGGCTTTGTGAAAATTCCGGAACACCAGTTCATCCTCCAGAATATGCTCCATTACATCTACTGACAATATCAAATCATAGGTATCAGGTTCGTTGAGCCGGGTAAGGTCGCCCGTTTCGAAACGCACGTTTTTGAGACCTACCCTTGAAAAAAAATTACTGCAATCGGCGATTTGCTCCTCCTTTACATCCACCGCCTTTATTCGGAAGCGGGAATTCATTTTTCCCAGATAATAAGAATATTGTCCAAACCCAGATCCTGCATCCAATATCTCCGGAGCCGGGTTTTGCCGGTTCTCCCGGGCCCACCTTTTCAGTTCCGCATGCACATGCCAGGTTCTCAACAGCAAAAGATCGAGTAAGCGGTAAAATAATTTCCGCAACCATGGACTCTTATTGAAAACATTTCCTAATGACCTTTTTATGGGATCGTAATGCATAGCGGTTTTTAGTGGTTCGAAGTTACAAATTAATTTATGGCTGATTTTCCGGTGCGAACCTCAGTCCGTCCTGAAGAAACAGGTAGACATCTTTCGGGTGTCCATGTATGCTTTCCTTCTCGCGTTTTTTGCCAAGTCGCACGATTACCATGTCTTTTTGGGGAATTACAAAAATGTATTGTCCCAGAATGCCCCGTGCATAATACACATACAAGCCTTTGTAATCCGGAATAATCCACCAACTCAGACCATAGCGGTTATTTTTACCTCCATCGGGTTCCATCAGGGGAGCCGGCTTAACAGATTCAAGAAAATAGTCTAAAGGAATTAAGGTGTCGCCCTTCCAAACACCTGAATCGAGATATAATTTTCCAATCCGCGCAAAATCACGGGCGTTGGAATTAAAGCAGCAATAGGCCTTTTCCATTCCGTTTTCATGGTCGAGACTCCAGATGGCCTTTTGGGATGCCCCGGTTTTTTTCCAGATATTTTCCGAGAAAAATGCACTCAGGTTTTCTCCGGTTGCTTTTTGTATAACCATGGACAGCAGCGTTGTGTTCCCGCTTAAATACCGGAAGGTCTTCCCGGGTAATTCTTCAGGCTTGTAGCTAAGGGTAAGCGTTTTTAAATCATTGCCGTAATAAGCCCTGGCTGGGTAGGCGAATGGACTCTTATAATCTTCGTCGAAACCAATTCCGGAACTCATACTGACCAAATGGCGGATGGTTATTCCTGTTCCCTTGTATTCGGGCAAAAATTCTTCAATGGCCTGATTCAAAGATTTTATTTTTCCGGATTTTAATGCACAACCCAGGGCAACCGAAACAAAGGTTTTGGCAACACTAAACGAGTTGGAAAGAGAATTTTCTGAAAAGCCATCGAAGTATTTTTCATACCTGAGGCTGTCGTTTTGAATCACAAGAAAAGCAACGGTTTCTAATTCACGGTGGTAATTTTGGGAGGAATCAGGAAGGTCGTTTTGATTGTAATTGCTGCCCAAGACCCAGGGCTGAGGGGTTCCCGGAACCACTTCACGACCAGCGAAAATTTTATATTCATCAATGGAGGGCCCGGACCGACCCTTAAAATAGGTGTTCCAAACCGCTTTATATAAATGCGTGTTTCCCGAAAGAATAACACCTACATTCAAAACAAGGACTATTCCTCCAAACCAAATGAGGATTTTTTTACTCCTTTTTTTCATGCAATTGGGTCTTGATTATCCGGCACTCAAAAACTTCAGCGAAATGTATTAAAGCTTCCTGCGTTACTTTTGAAAAATCGGGAGCTTTGCCCAGCTCTTTTTCCATGGAAGTTACTTCCTTTTCCTTAATGCCACAAGGAATTATATAGTTGAAGCGGTTTAGGTCGGGCGAAATGTTCAGCGCCCAGCCATGCATGGTTACCCAACGGCTGGTTCGTACCCCAAAGGCACAAATTTTTCTGGCCTTTTCCGGATTTTTATAATCGACCCAAACGCCGGTTAAGCCCTGAATCCTTCCCGAATCAATGCCAAAGGTCTGTATGGTTCTGATGATTACTTCCTCAAGAAACCTCAAGTATTTGTGGATGTCGGTAAAGAATTGATCGAGATCCAGAATAGGATATCCAACCAGCTGACCCGGCCCGTGATAAGTAATGTCGCCGCCCCGATTGGTTTTTACAAATTCCGTTTTTTGTTCGGAAAGCTCATTTTCATTCAACAACAAATGCGACTCATTGCCTGATTTTCCCAAGGTTATTACATGAGGATGCTCACAGGTAATCAGGTAGCTGGATGGCTTTTCTGCACCGCCTGTTTCCCCTTTTCTTTGAGCAAGTTTTAAGGTAGTAACTTCATTGAATAACTGATCCTGAAGATTCCAGGCATCTGTATAGGAAATTTTTCCGGCATCAATATATCGGACCAGGGGTAGGGACATGATGAAAATTTACGGTTTTTTTTCCAGCTCTGACTTAAGGAAATCAATAACATTAACTTCCATCGGATCCACATTCCTGGCCCTGGCCAGATAAACAGAAGCCCAGTCGCCCATATAGATTAAATAAATCATTTTTTCCAGCAGGGATTTTCCCTGGGAAAAAACGTGAAAAACATTGGGGGTCCTTGATTGTAAAATTTCAAGGTTAATAGCAATGCGGGCTTCATTGCGGGAATATTCTTCCGTGTCTCGAAGCCATACGATCGCAATTTCCGGATGTTGGTCTTTCCATCCCACCAACTCATTATGATTCATTTCAGGCACTACATGATGCCAGCAAAGAATTTTTGCATTTTCGTTCAATTGCTGACGGAAGCGGATAGAAACTCCCTCAAACAGTGTGCTGGAATAGATAACCGGCAAAAACCCATTAATTCCCTCCGCCAGTTTTTTGGCCTCGGCTTTTATTTTGATTTCTTCTTTTTCCAATAATATTGCAGCAGATAAAACATCTTCCAAAACCGAATTTGGCAAGACTCCAGCCTTTACAAGAATTCCGGTCAACTGAACAAGTGAATATCCCAGGCAGGCTCTGGGGGGCATGCCGCCCGGCACCAGCGCAACCGGCAACTTTGCCTTTTCGGCCTTTTGGGCCATTTTACCCCCGGAAGTAATACAAACAACCCTTGCACCTTTTTCCAGGGCCTGATCCAAACAGGAAAGGGTTTCTTCCGTGTTTCCTGAATAGCTGGAAACAATTACAAGAAAATCCGGGGAAACATAGGGAGGGATAAAATATCCTTTGCAAACTTCTACCGGACAGGTCCCTGAAAACTGATTTACAAGCGAAACCAGGGTTCCACCGATACCACTTCCACCTAAGCCGCAGATTAACACCCCTTTAGGCGCAAAATCATAAGGCAGACTAAAAGACTTTTGAATCTCCAGTCCGACCCGTAATTGTTCAGGAAATTTTGAAACGAGTTCCTCCATTTTCAAGGGAGGCAAAAATACAATTTAATAGGGATTTTACCCCAGGAAATAGACTAAAATAACAAGGGTCCAGAACCCAATGGTGGTCCAAAAAACACCCATGTACATCGATCGATACCTGATTTCCGTGCGACTTTCCTTCTTTTCCATTCCCTTAATGAACTGATATAGCTAAAATGGTTTTTCAAAAGTAGGCCTTTTTGCCTTATTTGTCTACTCTTTAGCCCTGTTTTTGAGCACAAAATGACCCGGGAATGGATTTTCGGAATAATTTTGAAATCTTTAAAAATTCATACATTCGTAGAAACATAATTCCTTGAAAAAGGTATCTCTAAAAGATTTAGCCGAGATTTTAGGTGTTTCAAAAACCCTGATTTCACTTGTCCTGAATAACAAGGGCGATACCCATGGAATTTCTCCAGAAACCCAAAAACGGGTTTTTGAACTGGCCCGGAAATTAAATTACAAGCCCAATCTTCTGGCACGGGGACTTAGGACCGGAAAATCAAACATTATTGGACTTATTGTAGCCGATATTTCCAATTCATTTTACTCCCGGATTGCCCGGAGCATAGAAGACAAAGTAAGACAGCATGGTTTTCACCTTATGGTTTGCAGTTCGGATGAAGATGCCGAACGTGAGCGGGAATTATTCCGGGTTTTAAAAGACGAGCAACAGGTGAATGGTATTATCGTTTCCACCACACAAGATGATTTTAACTTTTTTAATCAATTGAAAAAGGAGGGTTTCCCCTTTGTCCTTATCGACCGGTATATTCAAAAATTCCAACCCGCCCAGGTGCTTGTGAATAATATGGAAGGCTCTTCCCATATGGTTTCCTTTTTGCTGGAGAAAGGATACCGGAAAATAGGCCTGCTTTCCATTTCTCCTACCCACCTTTCTTCTATTCGCGACAGGATAAAGGGCTATAAAAATGCCCTGCTTGCCCATGGTATCAATCCCGATCCGCAATTGATGCGCGAGATTCCCTTCAATAATATTTTTGACGGTGTTCGCAAGGAATTGAAACACCTGGTTTCTGAAAAAGTTAAAGCCGATGCCGTTTTTCTGCTCAACAACAACCTGGCTCTTGCTTTTCTGGAAGCGGCAAAACAGGAAAACCTGAAAATCCCCAATGATATTGCCATGGTTTCCTTCGATGATATCGAAGCCTTCAAAATATCCGACCCCCCCATTACCTCGGTCTCCCAGCCTATGGAGAAAATTGGCGAACTTTCCGTGGAGCGGCTGATGGAATTGATCGCAAACCCCCTTAGAAAAACCCTTCCCACAGATATCCTCCCTACGGAAATGGTGGTTAGGGCCTCCACACGATAATTTCCTGTGGTTTTTTCCTTCTCTTATCTTTGTAACCCTTATTTTTATTTTCATGGAACAACTATCAGAGCAGGAAATTGTACGCAGGGAAAAACTCAATGAGATTATCAGATGGGGTATTAATCCCTATCCCGCAGAATTATTTGAGGTAAATACCAACGCTGCCGACATCAAACAAAACTACGAGCGCGATAAACTGAATTATAAAACCGTATCCCTTGCCGGACGAATCATGAGCTTCCGCGATATGGGAAAAGCTTCCTTTGCCGAAATCCAGGACAGCACCGGACGAATTCAGATTTACGTTAAACGCGATGAAATTTGTCCCGGCGACGACAAAACACTTTACGATAAACTCTATAAAAAGGGACTGGATATTGGTGATATTATTGGGGTCTGGGGTCATGTGTTTACAACCAAAGTGGGGGAAATATCAATTCATGTTGCCGGATTTAAACTACTGGCAAAATCCCTTAAGCCCCTTCCAATTGTAAAAACTGATGCCGAAGGAAAAACCTTCGATGCAGTTTCCGACCCCGAGTTCCGGTACCGGCAACGTTATGCGGACCTGATTATTAACCCTCAGGTGAGAGACGTTTTTGTTCAGCGAACCCGTCTTATCAACTCGCTACGGAATACATTTAATAATCAGGGATACCTGGAAGTAGAAACCCCCATTCTGCAACCTATACCGGGTGGTGCAGCTGCCCGGCCCTTCATTACGCATCACAACGCCCTCGACATGCCCCTTTACCTGCGCATTGCCAATGAACTTTACCTCAAAAGGCTTATCGTGGGAGGGTTCGAAGGCGTTTATGAGTTTGCCCGGGATTTCAGGAATGAAGGCATGGATCGCACCCATAACCCTGAATTTACCGTGCTCGAAATTTATGTGGCTTACAAAGACTATTTCTGGATGATGGATTTTACGGAAGCCATGATTGAAAAAGTGGCCCTCGACCTCCATGGAACTACTAAAGTTCAAGTGGCGGACAATACCATCGACTTTCAGCGGCCTTTTCAGCGAATTACCATGACCGATGCCATAAAGAAATACGCCGGCGTCGATATTACCGGAATGGATGAGAGTGATCTTAGAAAAGTTTGCAAAGACCTGGGCATCGAAGTGGATCCCAAGTTGGGCAAAGGAAAACTTATTGATGAAATTTTTGGCGAGAAATGCGAGCACAACTTCGTGCAACCCACTTTTATTATAGACTACCCCGAGGAAATGTCTCCGCTTTGCAAAAAACATCGTTCAAAACCCGGACTTGTGGAACGCTTTGAGCTTATGGTTAATGGGAAGGAGCTTTGTAATGCGTACTCAGAATTAAATGATCCCATCGATCAAAAGAAAAGATTTGAAGAGCAAATGGCACTGATGGAAAGAGGCGACAACGAAGCCATGTTCATTGATTTCGATTTCCTGCGTGCCCTGGAATATGGCATGCCCCCAACCTCAGGTATGGGTATTGGAATAGACCGGCTTACTATGATCATGACCAATCAGCCTTCTATACAGGACGTATTGTTTTTCCCTCAGTTGCGTCCGGAAAATGTACCCGTTGGAGAATAAATTAAATATCGGGATTTTGGGATCCGGGAGTTGGGGAACCGCCCTGGCTAAAATCATTACCTCAAACGGTCATACTATCAAATGGTGGATTCGCGACCCCAAATCCTTAGCTCACCTGAACGAATATTATCACAACCCGAAATATTTATCCTCCGTTTCTTTTTCACCGGGCACCTTTGAGGCCCATCCGGAAACCCCGGAAGTGATTTCTTCCTCTGAATACATCATTCTGGCCGTCCCCTCTGCTTTCCTGGAAGAATCTTTATCAACACTGCCGGATAATGCCTTCGAAGGAAAAAAAGTTTATTCGGCCATTAAAGGAATAGTCCCCAACCACAATAAAATAGTGGCCGACTATCTTAAAGACAATTTTGGCGTATCGCCGGGAAATTTTGGTGTGATTACAGGCCCTTGTCATGCCGAGGAAGTGGCCATGGAAAAACTATCCTATCTTACCATTGCCTCTGAAAACGAAGCAAGCAACATCGCTTTTTCAAAAGCCCTTTCTTGTCGCTTTATTAAAACGGTTCTCAGCGATGATATTTACGGGACTGAATACAGCGCGGTTTTGAAGAATATTGTGGCTATTGCCAGTGGAATTTGCCATGGCCTGGGATACGGAGATAATTTTCAGGCCGTTTTAATTTCCAGTGCCCTGCGCGAAATAAAGAGATTTGTGGACGCGGTTCACCCAATAAACCGCGATATCAACGACTCGGCCTATTTGGGCGATTTACTTGTAACGGCTTACTCCCAATTCAGCCGGAACAGAATGTTCGGTAATATGATTGGAAAAGGTTATTCGGTAAAAATGGCCCAACTGGAAATGGATATGATAGCTGAAGGATATTACGCCTCCCGTTGTATTTATGAAATAAATAAAAAGTTCAAAGTAGACATGCCCATAGCGGATGCCGTTTACCGGATTATTTATGAGAAAATAGCCCCGGCCATTGAAATAAAGCTCCTTACCGATAAACTTGCCTGAAAAAGGAAAGGGCGTCTCCCCATAAGACACCCTTTCAATGGATCCGCCAATTAGCGGATTTTTTTTCTTTCGGGCCTCGCCACCCGAAAGTTAATTACACTAACTCTTGCAAATTCTTTGCCAAACTTTTACCAAAAGGCTTTTTTTTCCGATTGGGGGTTATTAAACGGGGCTGGTCTTTGTAAACCGGTTAGATTCAATTATTTAAATTTCTTGTTAAGGCCCGGATTTTGTGGTAAATTTGTTAGAATACCTTGTGGAAAAAGCAACATTTTGAATCTTTAGTAGCAGATGGATAAATCAGGAATTTCGGAAATTCGAATTAAACTGGATCTTTTTATCAGAAAGTTTTATAAAAACCTTTTGATAAAAGGCTTACTCCTGAGTGCCGGCATTATTGCCGCCGCGGTTCTTTTCGCCTTTGTACTTGAATTTTTCGGAAATTTCGGAACCGGAGTCCGAACCTTTTTCTTTTTCTCACTTGCCGGTTCCATTCTTGGTGTTTCAATAGTGTATCTTATTTCTCCGCTATTAAAATTAAACCGGATTGGTAATATCATTTCCTATGAAGAGGCCTCCCGGATTATTGGCAAACACTTTCCGGAAGTAAGCGACAAACTGCTAAATGTGCTTCAATTGGAAAAAAACCTTGACCACCAATCAGACTATAGCGCAGATTTGGTTCTGGGAGCCATTCGTCAAAAAACCATGGCCCTTAAACCCATTCCCTTTTCAAATGCCATTGACCTTAAGCGGAATACCCGTTACCTGAAATATGCACTACCTCCCGTTTTGGTATTTATTGCGCTACTCCTATTTTCCCCACAGGTAATCACCGGTCCGGCAAAAAGAATTGTTGCCTTTGGTAATTATTTTGAAAAACCTGCCCCTTTCTCATTTGTTCTTAACTCGGGAGAGCCTTTATCCGCTATTCAACTGGAGGATTTTAACCTTGATCTTAAACTTGAAGGAAATGAAATCCCCGATCAGGTTTTTCTGGAATGGGAGGGGAAATCCTTCCGGATGGAAAAAGAAAATCTGATCCGGTTCCGGTTTACCCTGAAAAACATTCAGAAAACCACCCGCTTCCGGTTTTCAGGAGGAGGTTTTCAAAGCAGGGAATACGAATTGGAGGTTTATCCCAAACCCATTCTGCTGGATTTTGAGGTAAAAGCCTTTTACCCCAAATATCTTGGCAAAAAGGACGAAGTAATTAAAAACACGACCGACCTTCTCGTACCTGCAGGTACCCGCCTGGAATGGAACCTGAAAACTAAAAATACCAGCCACCTTTCCGTAGTGTTTCAGGACTCAATCACTGAATTCATGCCGAAGGGCTCCGAAGCCATTGCCTTTTCAAAACGGTTTTTAAGCGATCAGAAACTCACCTTTAAAACACGCAACGAAAAGGTAGTCAATAAAGATTCCATGGTTTGTCTGGTGAATGTTATTCCCGACCAATATCCGTTCATTGAAGTTTCTGAAAAACGCGACTCCATCTCTTTAAAGAAAACCTATTTTTCGGGTCTTGTAAAAGACGACTACGGCTTTTCCAAACTGAATTTCTTTTTCCGGAAACTTGATGCTGATGGGAAACCGGATATGTCGGAACCCGGAAAGATCCTTCCCATTCAAATATCCAAAAACTTAAACCAGGAACCCTTTTTCCTTTACTGGGATCTCGAAAGTCAAAATCTGAAACCCGGAGATCAGATAGAATACTATTTTGAAGTGTTCGATAATGATGGCGTTGCCGGTCCCAAAGCCACCCGGTCGCAAAAACAGTTTTTGAAAATTCCCGGACTCGATGACCTTGCAAAACTGAACCAGAAGAATGCTGAAGAAACCAAAAAGGATTTGGAAGAATCATTGAAGAAATCCAAAGAGATTCAAAAAGAACTCGACGCGCTCAACAAACGACTCATGGATAAGAAGGAGATTTCATGGGACGAGAAAAAGAAAATGCAGGATCTCATTGAAAAGCAAAAAGAATTGCAGAAAAAGGTGGAAGAAATTAAAAAGGAAAATGAACTGCATAACAAACAACAATCCGAATTCCAACAGCCAAACGAAAGTATTCTTGAAAAACAAAAGGAGCTTGAAAAGCTGTTCCAAAGCATGATGAATGAGGAGTTGAAGAAAAAATTCGAGGAACTTCAAAAACTGCTGGATAAACTCGACAAAAACGAACTTCAAAAGCAACTCGATCAGATGAAGCTTGACAATAAGGATCTGGAAAAAGAGATGGACAGGGCTCTGGAAATGTTCAAACAACTTCAGGTTGACCAAAAACTGGAAAACAACATAAAAAAGCTGGAAGAGCTTTCTAAAAAACAAGAAGATCTGTCAAAGGAATCTGAAAATAAAAACGCCAATAAAGAGGAACTCGAAAAGAAGCAGGAGGAGTTGAATAAAGAATTTCAAGAGTTCCGGAAAGACATGGACGAACTCCACAAAATGAATCAGGAATTGGAACGCCCCAAAAACCTTGAGGATACCGATAAGCAGGAAGAAGAAATTCAGCAAGACCAGAAGAACTCCAGCAATCAATTGAACCAGGGGAATTCAAAAGGAGCATCAAAGTCACAAAAGAAAGCCGGGCAACAAATGAAACAACTGGCCAGCCAGTTGGCAGGTATGCAATCCGGTATCGAAATGGAACAGCAGGAAGAGGACATGAACAACCTCCGTCAGATTCTTACCAATTTGATTCAGCTTTCCTTCGACCAGGAAGCACTCATGAAAAAATTCGCAAAGGTGAAGTCTTCCGATCCTGCCTATGTAAAGAATGTACAGGAACAGAAAAAGCTGAAGGATGATGCCAAAATAATCGAAGACTCCCTGCTTGCACTTAGCAAACGGGTATTTCAGCTGCAAACTACCGTAAACAAGGAGATCAGTGCCATTAATATGAATATGGAAAAGGCAATAGCCGATTTCGGAGAACGGATGACTTCCTCGGGCATGACACGCCAACAATATGTCATGACCTCATTGAATAACCTTGCACTTTTGCTTTCGGAAGCCCTGAATCAAATGCAGCAGCAAATGCAGAGCAAATCGGGAAGCGCAGGAAGCTGTACCAAACCCGGCGGAAAGGGACAAAAACCCTCTTATTCTACTATCCGCAAAATGCAACAGCAACTGAACCAACAAATTGAGGAGCTGAAAAAAGCCCTTGAAAACGGACAAAAACCCGGTAATACGGGAAAAACCGGACAAGGTGGAGTAGGGGGCATGAATGAAGCCCTGGTTAAACTGGCAGCACAGCAGGAGGCCCTACGGAAAATGATGCAACAGCTTATGAATGAGCAAGGTGGAAATGTTCCCGGGGATATGAAAAACACCCTCAAAAAGATGGAAGAAACTGAAACCGACCTGGTTAACAAGATGGTAAATCTGGAAACCATGAAGCGGCAACAGCAGATTTTGGAGAAACTCCTGGACTACGAAAAGGCTGAAAAACAGAAGGATATGGAGGAAAGAAGGCTGGCTGAACAACCCAAAAAGGAAGAATTCCGTAACCAAAAGGAATTTTTAGAGTATAATAGGATTAAGCAAAGGGAAGCCGAATTGCTTAAAACGGTTCCCATTGGATTAAAACCTTTTTATAAGAATAAGGTGACCGAGTATTTTAATAAATTTGAATAAGCCTATTATTTACTAATGGTACTTTCTACCCCCGCAAAATTGACAATATCTTCAAAATCCGAAAATCTCACCCAGGTTGAAAAGCTGGTTGAGCAAATTTGTGCTACCCATCAGGTTCCCGAAGACAATTACGGAAATATCCTGGTAGCCGTAACCGAGGCCGTTAACAACGCCCTCTATCATGGAAACAAAGCCAACCCGGACAAATCCATAGACATCTCTTTTGAGGTTAGGGATAAACAGGTTTCTTTTACTATAAAAGATCAGGGAGATGGATTTGATTTTTCCAATATTCCCGATCCTACCGATCCCTTAAACATTGAAAAGCCTCACGGACGGGGCGTATTCCTTATGAAAAGCCTGGCCGAAAGGGTAACTTTCGAAGAACAGGGGAGTAAGGTGATTCTTGAATTTAACCTGGTCAATCCTAATTAATTAATCTTTCTTCCCTGCATTGAATTTCTACCTTTGCAGGGTGATTTCCATTCATTTTTTTGAAAAACGGGTAAAGTCCATCCTGAAAAAAAAGAAGTTTGAAAAGGACTGGCTTCTGTTTTCCCTGAAAAAGGCCGGGGTTAAGTCGGCCGAAATTAACTTTGTCTTTTGTTCCGATAGCTTTTTGCTCGGAGTCAATAAGAAACACCTCGATCACGACTATTATACCGATATCATCACCTTTGAATACAGTTTCGGAGGATCCATCATTGGTGATGTTTACATCAGTGTTGACCGGGTAAAGGAAAATGCCAAAACATATAATGTTCCGGTCGAGGAAGAAGCCGGAAGAGTAATGGCTCACGGTATACTGCATTTGCTGGGGTATAGAGACAAATCACCCAGGCAAAAAAGGGAAATGAAAGAAATGGAAGACAAATGGCTCGCAACAAGAAAAAGACTGAAAAATAAAGCGACCGGAATTAAAAACCCGAAAAAGCCTTAAGCGGAAGCTCTGATGTCTTTAATTTTCACTTGCGGACTGGAACGACCGTTATAAACATTTTCCTCAAGTGAACCCGCCAGATCGAAGGTTCTCCCGCCTGAAACCAGGGGAAGAAAAGTGTCCATCCCAAATCCAATACAAGCCACAAAATTACTGCCGTCATTGGAAATATCAATCTTTAAATGGTTGTTGCCTACCCTTCTTCCATACCCCTTTTCCCGGGCATTCATAAAGGCAAAAACAGGACTATGATTTGCCGGTCCGTGAGGTTCAAATTTTCGTAACTCCTCTATCAAACCCAGGGTGGCTTCCGCGGTACTTATCTCGGCATCGATATGTATACAGGGGGTTAAATTTTCAGGCGTTATGTTCTCAGAAACCACCGATTCAAATTTCTTTCGGAAAGATTCCAGGTTTTCTGTTTTTAGGGTAAGCCCGGCGGCATACTTGTGGCCACCAAATTGCTCAAGCAAATCGGAGCATTTTTCAATGGCTTCATAAACATCATAACCGGGAACCGATCTGGCCGACCCTGTTGCCATGCCATTGGAAACGGTTAAAACAATGGTGGGTTTGAAATACTTTTCGATAAGCCGGCTGGCTACGATGCCAACAACACCCTTATGCCAGGTTTCACTCCAGACAACAGTTGATTTTCTGTTTTGGAGATCCGGGTTCCCACGAATCATATTCAGGGCCTCTTCCGTAATCCTTTGGTCTTGTTCCCTCCGGTCGTTATTGTTTTGATTTATCTGGGCTGAAAAATTAATGGCAGCTTCAGGATTTTCCTCAATCAGCAGTTCCACAGCAAGCTTTCCGCTTTTCATCCTTCCTGCCGCATTTATTCGGGGGCCAATTACAAAAACCAGATCGGAAATACTCAGCGGTTTTTGATCGCTTTTGACCTTCATCAATGCTTCAATGCCCGGTCGTGGGGAAGAGTTGAGTTGCCGCAACCCGTAATGCGCAAGTATGCGGTTCTCACCGGTTATGGGAACAATATCGGCGGCAATGCTGATTACTACAAGGTCAAGGTAAGCCATCAGATTCTCTTTCGGTAATTCCATTTTTTCCGTCAGAGCCTGTATCAGCTTATAGCCAATGCCGCATCCTGATAATTCTTTGTATGGGTATTGGCAATGACTTTGTTTGGGATCCAAAATGGCAAGCGCCTCGGGGAGTTTTTCTCCGGGCAAGTGATGATCGCAAATGATAAAATCAATGCCGAGGTCTTTTGCATAAGAAACCAGGTCAACAGACTTAATACCGCAGTCAAGTGCAATGATCAGCTTTATGTTATTTTCTCTGGCATAGTCAATGCCCTTTTTGCTGATTCCATAACCCTCTGTGTATCGGTCGGGTATGTAAAATTTTACCCGGACTCCCTGTTTTTTCAGGAAGGAGTAAACCAAAGATACCGCCGTGGTTCCATCTACATCATAATCACCAAAAACCAAAATTTCCTCACCGCTTTTTCTAGCCTCCATTATTCGGTTTACCGCCTCTCCCATTCCGGCCATTGCAAAGGGATCGTGAAGCAGGTCAAGGCTTGGATTGAAGAATGCTCTGGCCGCTTCAACGGTATCTATTCCCCTCAGCACCAATAAACGGGCAACCAGATCGCTAAACACTCCTTCTTTAGCAAGGTTTTTGATCCGGTCCTGGTCCGGTGTTTTTATATCCCAGTTCTTTTTCATTTGACTATCACTGCAAATATGTTAAATTAATAATAGGAGCCCTAAATAAGTTTAAAACTTTTACACCCTTTCCTTAATGTCAATTTGTAATTTTGAAATAATGTTCAGATATATTTCGGTTCTTATTCTTACCTCAACGCTGATATTTTCTTGCGGTAAACCCTCTGTGCCTGAAGAGGTGCTCGTTGCTACTCCGCAGGAAACCGCTGAAAAACTGACTGCCATTCTCCGTGAACAACTGAATGATAATGATTCCCTGGAAGTTCTCGTGGCAGGAAAAGACTCCTTAAAAGCCTCCTTTTTGGTAAAGGAGTTTTATAAAAAGCGGAATTTTAAACCCCTCTATTCCGATACATGCCGGTTTACCGGATTTTATTACATGATGTTTCGGGTAATTCGCGATGCGGAACTTTTTGGACTTAACCCCGAGCATTATTACTACACTTCCGTTTCAAACCACAGCGATTCAGTTTTTGTTCCCGAAACCGGAAAATACAATGCCAGTCGTTTGTATAATATTGAATTGCTCCTGACGGATGCATTTTTCAAAATGGCGCACGACCTTCAGGCAGGCAGGCTTTCTGAAGATAGTTTGAAACCAAAATGGGAACCCCAAAACCTAAAACATTCCCCGCTTAATCTGCTTGAATCGGCTGTTGTACAAAAGCGAATTGCACCCCTGCTGGCATCGGTTGAGCCGGACTTTCCCCAATATATCGACCTTAAAACGGAATACCGGAAGTTTTACCGGGAATACAGCAATAAAAACTGGAATAAAATTCCAGAACCCTCCGATTCGGCTAATTTTCTCAGAGAGGTAAGAAACCGAATGGTGATAATGGGATATCTGGATACTACCCAAAAGGGAAACGACTCGGTATTACTTTCCAAAGCATTGAAAAAATTCCAAAAAAGCTACTTCCTCACCGAAGATGGAAAGATTGGAAAGGAAATGATTAAAGCTCTTTCTTATTCGCCTGAATTCCGGATACGACAGGTGGCCATTAATCTCGACCGCTGGCGTTGGGAATCGGCCAAATCGGATAAAGCTTATGTGTGGATTAACCTTCCCGGATTTAAGTTTACTTTGGCAGAGGCGGATACAGTAGTAATGGAGTCCCGTATCATTTGCGGCGACCCCAAACATCCTACCCCAACTCCTCTGACCAGCAAAATCACTTATTTTACCATTTATCCCTATTGGAATGTACCCTATAGCATTGCCTCCAAGGAAATTCTTCCCCGGATAAAATGGGATACCAGTTACCTTCGGAAAAACCGGTTTCAGGTGCTCGACTGGAACAACCAACTGGTGGACCCCACAACCATTAACTGGAAAAAATACAACGAAAAAAATCTTCCATATAGGTTTCGCCAGTTGGAAGGATCTGAAAATTCTCTGGGTATCGTAAAGTTTTTCTTTAACAATAAGGAAGGGGTTTATTTACACGATACGAATTCAAAACGGCTTTTTAAGAAAGAGGTAAGAGCCCTGAGCCATGGATGTGTGCGACTGGAAGAGTACTGGGAATTTGCAAAATTCCTGGTTCGCGATGATAGTGTTAAAATTCCGAGGGATACCCTGGCCGCCTGGTTCAAAAAGAATGAACAGAGAATCGTACGACTCAAAAAGCAGGTTCCCCTTTACATAAAGTATTTTACGGCGGAAGTCTTAAACGGAAACAGGCTGGTTATTTATCCCGACATCTATGGCAGGGATGAAAAAATTATTCGCAGGTTGTATTCGGAAACACAGTGGCTTTAATCCACCCAGAGGAATACTCCTTTTTTTTGTCGCAGGGCCTCTAATTTTTCTTTTCCCGAAAAAAGGATCACAAAAAAATCTATGGCCGGCAGAATGCCAAATACACCCACAGTGGCCAGATAAACCACCGGCACATAAGGATCACACCCAAGGTAAACGCTGTGCGCCCCTGTAACTCCAACCACCGGGAAAGACAAAACACAGGCCAGCCATTTTTTGATTTTGGGAAGTTCGGTTGTGTCGGAACCGGAAAAATCAAGGACTTCTTCCACCGAATGACAAACTTCAACCATGTAGTTTTTCGTAGGCAAAAGACCCTCAGTTTCCGCATTTGACCTGAGGAAACTAAAAAGGACAATTGTTAATAACAGGAACCGAAAGGTCATAAAAAAAGCCCCCGATAGGGGGCTGGATGAATAGCGTTATTTTATCCGAAGATTCAGACCCATGGCGGCATAATAGGGTGGACCAATGGCAACTTCCCCATTAAATCCCAGGAAGTCGTTGAAAAAATACCGGGCTCCGAAAAGTGCCTGAAATCTGAGTTTGCCCGAATTCCAAATGTCGGTAGAAGATCCTGTAACTCGTGGGTTGTTGGAGGAGTGATCCCAGAAAGTCATGCTTAACCTAAAACCGAAATAGGTATCAAGGTTTTCATTTTCACCAAAATGAAACAAAGGCCTAAGCCCAACATTTGTCCTTGATAATTTGTCTTTATAGTTGAAGGTTTGGTTGTTGGAGGTATCGGTGTCTTTGTATTCCAAAGTCATTTGCTGATAAGAAAAAGCCGCGCCAAGACTGAATTTCGAAGCAATACCATAATCATAATTTGCAATCAAAGCAGGAATAACGCTAACTTTTACGTCGGTGGCGGTATTCACGGCATCTTTAAACAGGTTGGCAAAAAGGCCGGCCAGCGAATAGGCGGCTCCTGCTGTAAATACATGTTCATTAGCCTCTTTCTGGGCATAAACACGGGTAGGGGAAGCCAATAACAATGCGCTCCCCAGCAGAACGAGTAGTGGTTTTTTCATGGGATGTTTTTAAGGTTGGATTTATATGTTAATTATTTCGAAGCATCAGCAAAGCGACGCGAAACCTCGTCCCAATTCACAACATTCCAGAAGGCTGAAATATAATCGGGTCGACGATTCTGATAATTCAGGTAGTAGGCGTGTTCCCACACATCAAGGCCTAATATGGGTTGGCCCTTGTAATCGGAAACATCCATTAAAGGATTATCCTGATTAGGGGTAGATCCAACGCTCAGTTTTTTATCGGTTCCAACACAAAGCCAGGCCCAGCCCGAACCAAAACGGGTGGCAGCAGCGGCTGCAAACTTGGATTTAAATTCATCCATGGATCCAAATGCCGCATTAATAGCTGCAGCCAGGGCATCAGAGGGTTTGCTTTTGCCCCCAGGCCCCATAATATTCCAGAACAGAGAATGGTTGTAATGTCCTCCTCCGTTATTCCGGATGGCAGGAGAAAATTTAGAAATGTTTTTACAGATTTCCTCCAGACTCAGCTTTTCTGCTCCGGATCCTTCCAGGGCATTATTCAGATTGGTTACATAAGCCTGGTGATGCTTGCCATGGTGAATTTCCATGGTTTTGGCATCAATATGGGGTTCAAGGGCATTGGTTTCGTAAGGAAGCTTGGGAAGTTCAAAGGCCATAATTGAAAAGTTTTAAAAGATTAACGTGTTTTCTCAAAGATAAAAAATTTGGAGTGAATTTCCTTATTTGTCCGGGTTTTAAAAAAATTCCTACCTTTGCCCCTTAAACCGAAAAACAAAATGAAAAAATTATTCTCCCTCCTGGCTGTATCGGGTTTGTTGTTCCTGACATCCTGTGGCGGCCCTTCTGAAGAAGAAAAGAAAAAAATGCAGGAAGACAGCTTGAAAGCCGTTCAACTTCTTGATTCGCTTTTTAAACAAGCTGAGCAAAACACTACTGACACTACTGCCAGCGATACTGCAAAGTAATCCTGTCTTTAGGTTCTGGTACTAACCCTCCGGATTTTTTTCGGGGGGTTATTTTTTGAACACCTCCATGCCTTTTTGAAAAGCCGGATCCTGATGGTTGAAAATGGGATAATACCCGTCGCCACCCCACATATTTCTCGCAATTCCCGCCTTTAGGTAAATTTTGATTAAGGGCAGAGACTTGCTAATTTCTTTTTCGTTGCGGGGAAGTCCGGTTCGCTCTCCGGATCTTACCAGATCTCGGACAATTTCGTCGGTTACAACAAACTTCTGTTTGAAGGATTCAATGCCTTCTTTTTCCAACACCTTACGGTTGTTGTCGGCATACTCAAAGCAGAACTGATTAAAAATACCCCTGTAAATGAGTTGATTCAGGTAGGGCGTTCTGCTGGAGGTGTCCAAAGGAACGAATATGTCAGGCATAATTCCACCGCCTCCGTAAACTATTTTACCACCCGGGGTTTTAAATTTTAAACTATCTGGAAATTTAATGCTGTCGGCATGTAACAACTCCCCTTTTTCAAAGCGGTCGTATTCCTCATTCAGATAGTTGGCGTAACCCTGGTTATAAGGCTTCTGAATGCAACGACCCGTAGGGGTGTAATATCGGGCGGTGGTTAATCTAATGGCCGATCCGTCGGAAAGCTGACTCTGACGCTGCACCAAGCCTTTTCCGAACGAACGCCGTCCCACAATAGTACCACGGTCATTATCCTGAATGGCCCCTGCCACAATTTCACTGGCCGAAGCAGAATTTTCATCCTGTAGAATTACCAGGCCGATGTCTTTTAAAGTGCCCCCCTTTTTTGCATATTTTTCTTCACGCTTGTATTTCCGCCCCTCGGTATACACAATCATTTTACCTTCCTCCAGGAACTCATTGCAAATCATTACGGCAATTTCCAAAAATCCACCGCCATTGTCTCTCAGGTCGAAAATCAGCTTTTTCATACCCTTTTCCTTCAGTTTGTTTACCGCCGTCATGAATTCATCATAGGAAGTCTGTGAAAACCGGTTCAGCTTTACATACCCGGTTTCTTTATCCACCATATAGGAAACGTCGACACTGTACAATGGAATTTTTCCCCTTTGAATGGTGAATGAAAGTAATTTTTTCGCCCCCCTTCGTTTAACGGAAACATCCACAGTAGTGCCTTTTTTCCCTCTCAGGCGCGAAACCACATCCTTGTTCTTTATTTTTATTCCGGCAACATTTTCATCCCCGATTTTTATGATCTGATCTCCGGGAAGTAAACCAACGGCATGACTAGGACCACCCGGAATCACGGCAACCACACGAATGGTATCCCGGATGATATTGAATTCAATGCCAATGCCTTCAAAATTCCCCTCCATGCTTTGGGCAACTTCCTCAAATTCAACCGCAGGAATGTAATTGCTGTGAGGGTCGAGCTGATGGAGCATCTCACTGATGGCCAGTTCCACCAACTCTTCTTTGTTTACCGTGTCTACGTATTCATTTTCAATGTACCGTAATACCTGGTTCATTTTATCGGCCGGATTTACCCGGTGGTCAAAAAAGGAAATATCCCCCAGAGAGCCACTGGAAATGGTCATTCCGATAAATATGCCAATGGTTACCACTACTGCAAATGCAAGCGGAAGTAACAGTAAAAAAATCCTGAGCTTGTCTTTTTTCATAGCTTATTATTCCCGGGCCATCACTTCTTTGGGTTGGAACCGGACCACCTCAACCCCAAATTTTTTGAGAAATTCTACCCCTTCATCTTTTTCCAAACCCTTAAAATCGGCATACGAATTCAGGTAAAATACTTTTTTTATTCCAATGGTGAAAATTACCCGGGCACAGGCAATGCAGGGTGATAAGGTTACATATAAAGTGGCACCCTCAATGCTTACGTTGTTTTTGGCAGCGTATAATATGGCGTTTTGCTCTGCATGCAAAGCCAGAGAGCAACTGCCCTTGCTGTCTTTCGGACATCCTTCCCCGGGCCACTCCAGATCGCAATTGTGTGTTCCTGCGGGCGGACCATTATAACCCAGTGAAACAATTCGGGTTTCTTTGGTGAGAACCGCTCCCACCTGTGCCCGAACGCAATGCGAACGCCTGGCCAGATTGATAGCCAGATCCATATATATGTCGTCAAAACTGGGCTTTTCCATATTATCTATGCCCCCAAAGGTCGGAAAAGAAAATTACACGGAACCTTAGGAATCCAAAATGTTGGCTTCTTTTTGCGGGTTTTATTTTTCACCTTTGGCCGTTTTTTGATATGCGCTATTACCTCCTGTTGCATTTTATTGTTCTGCTTTGGGGCTTTACTCCCATTCTCGGGAAGGCTATTTCTTTTGGTGAATTTAAATTGGTTCTCTGGCGTATTTTCCTTACCGCACCTGCCATTTTTGCTTTTGCCCTCTGGAAAAACTCCTCATTAAGGCTCCCCCTGCGTGATTTGCTTAAGGTGCTGGGTGTGGGTTTGATTGTTGGCCTCCACTGGATTTTTTTTTACGGAGCCATCAAGGTCTCTAACGTTTCCATTACCATGGCCGCCTTTTCCTGCGGAGCCTTGATTACGGCTTTTGTTGAGCCCTTGTTCTACAAGCGAAAAATAGACCGGATCGAAATTTTATTCGGAGCGCTTATTATTGGAGCCATAATATTAATTACCCGGGTTGAATTCGGGTATGTTCATGGAGTTATTCTCGGCGTGCTGGCAGCGGTGGGATCCGCTTTTTTTTCAGTTTTTAATGGTATGCTCGTTAAAAAGGGCCTAAAGCCCAGTGTAATTTCTTTTTACGAAATGGCCGGTGGGGGAGTGGGATTGCTGATCTATGGAATTTTTTCCGGAGATGTAAGCGGCGATACCTTCGTAATGAACCCGGAAGATCTGGGCTGGCTGTTGATTCTCAGTCTGGTATGCACTGCTTTTACATTCATCGCTTCGGTGGAAATCATGAAAGAAATAAACCCCTATACTATCAACCTCACGGTTAACCTGGAATCGGTTTATGCTATCATACTTGCCTACTTTATTTTTACGGATACCGAATCTATGTCGCTCTCATTTTATCTGGGAGCCGGCGTAATTTTTCTGGCCGTTCTTTCCAACGGCTGGATAAAATTCTACAGGAAAAAATAAGAAGGGATTATTCCAACTCGTATTTCTGGTCGAGAAACTCTCTGTAATCACCCAGATTGGCCATTACCTGCAGCTCACGATAACGGATATGATAGGTTTTTTCGTCCCTGATGGAATTAAGTTCCCTGATACGGTACTTGTCGAAATTTGTGAGCGCTCTACGCTCTTCCTGAGTCAGGGGTTTTCCCCGAAACTCTTTTTCCCGAATGTCAAAAATGCTGAATACCTGGTGTGTAGTACTCTGAACATCTTTTGTTGTGGACTTTTTCACGCAACAAAATTAGAATCCGAAACGAATGCCCGGACTACGGAAAATGAAATGTTATTAACAGGGGAAAGTGGGTTTTTACTCCGGAAGCTCTATCTCCTCATTTACAATAAAAGAGCCGGGAAATTGATCGGCAACGCTTTTCCAAAAGCAATAGGCTTCCATTTTTGTCCTGAAATTTCCAACCCTGACCCTGAAATAGGGAGCCTCAAACTGATCGTATGCCTTGATATCGGGATATTGGGTAAGGAACTTTGATTTTACCGAAAGAGCCTTACTCTTCTCGGCTCCAAAATGAAGCTGCACCCGGTAACCCGCCATTTTTCCTGAAGATGACTCCGTCAGCAACCGGTCCATCTCATCAATACGGGAATCTTTATGCAAAATACCCCCCTTTGCCTGGGAAAAAATACCCTGGGAAAGAAAAAGGAAAGTTATAAGGGGAATCAGAGCCTTCACTCCCCAAAAGTAACACTTTTCATGCCATAAACAGGGTCCTGAAACCTGACTAAAATCATCTTTTTTTCACATTTGTCTGAAAATCAAAAAGCATGGATGTGTTGTTTTGAGCGACCAAGCCAAGATCGAAAACGACAAAAATCGGGGGTTTCGTTTATTTTGAAAAACAAAGAGTTAGAGCGCTTATTTAGAACAATTCTAAATTGACACTTTCGTGACAATTTTTTTTCAAAACACATTCACCGATTTAGGTTTCTTATAAATTTGCCTCGCATTTGAACCCAATCTGATTTAAATAAATCAAGCGTATGATATCCACGCATTCCCTGCACCGCATTCTCCTCAAAAAAATCCTCCCCTCAATTTTTGTTTTTTTCCTCTCTTCAGCCGCGATTGCCGCTGACGGAAAAAAAGTTTTTGACCAAAACTGTAAAACCTGTCACACCCTCACCGACCAAACCCTCACAGGACCTGGTCTGGCGGGCGTAACCGACAGGGTTCCTTCGGATCAGTGGATGAAGGATTGGATAAAGAATTCTTCGGCAATGGTTAAAGCCGGCGATCCTTACGCTGTAAAGGTTTTTAACCAGTTCAACAAATCGGCCATGACCGTGTTTGATGGAGTTCTTTCTGAGGAAGAAATTGATGCGGTAATTGCCTACATCAAAAATCCTCCGCCCGACCCTTCAAAAAAGACTGAAACGGTAAGTGCCGGTGACGAGGGAGGTGAAGCGCCAAAATCTTCCGCGTCAAAATACTACCTCTGGTTTACCATTTTTGTGCTCGCGGTTCTGGTATTTTCTCTTCGATCCACAAAACGCAACCTTCAGAATGCCGTTCATCGGAAAAAAGGACTGGCCCCACTTCCCGAATACACAATTAAAGAATGGATGCAACACAACAAAAGAACGGTTGCCCTCATTTGCATTGTTTTATTTTTTGCCGGTTCTAAATGGGGCTGGGATTCTTTGATGGCCATTGGAGTTTATAAAGATTATCAACCCTCTCAACCCATTGAGTTCTCTCACAAAGTTCACGCCGGGGATATGGGCATCAATTGCGAATATTGCCACTCCGGTGCTTCAAAAAGTAAGGTTGCCGGTGTTCCCTCCGCCAATGTGTGTATGAATTGCCACAAGGCGGTTTCCTCAGGTACCATGACCGGTGAAAAGGAAATTGCAAAAATTTATGCCGCCGTTGGTTATAATCCCAAAACCCAGCAGTACGATCAACCCTCAAAACCCATCGAATGGGTTCGGGTTCACACATTGCCTGACTTCGTTTTCTTCAGTCACCAGCAACACGTTGTGGTTGGAAAACAGGACTGTAAAAACTGCCACGGCGACATGGAGAAAAAAGGGGTTGCCCACCAGGAAAATATTCTAACCATGGGATGGTGTATCGATTGCCACCGGAAAACCGCCGTCCCCGGAATGGGCGAAAACCCCTACTACGAAGAACTGCACAAAAAATTAGCCGAAATGTATAAAGGACAAGCCATTACGGTTGACAAAATGGGCGGAATCGAGTGCGGAAAATGCCACTATTAATAATATAAAGAAACCTACATATTAACTTTTATGGGTAACAATACCAAGTACTGGAAAAGCCTTGACGAACTGAACGAAACTCCTGAGTTTCTTGCCAACAAGGCTAACGAATTTCCTGAACCCCTGCCCTCCGAAGTATTCGGAATTGAATCCAATGAAAATTCCGGAACTAACCGGCGCGACTTTCTGAAGTTTCTGGGTTTCGGAATCGGGGCTGCTGCCCTGGCTTCCTGCGAAGCTCCCGTTAATAAAACCATCCCCTACCTGGTTAAGCCCGAAGAAATTACCCCGGGCGTGGCCAATTGGTACGCATCTACTTTTTCTGATGGTTACGATTATTGCTCTGTATTGGTAAAAACCCGGGAAGGTCGCCCCATTAAAATTGAAGGAAATCCGCTGAGCAAAATTACTCAGGGTGGCGTTAACGCCCGTGTTCAGGGAAGTGTGCTATCGCTCTATGATTCTAACCGGCTTCGCGGAGCTGTAAACGGAAAAGATAGTTCTGCTGTTTCCTGGGAGGATCTTGATAAAAGCGTAGTTGCAGGTCTTGAAAAAGCTGCTGCTGAAGGAAAAACCATCGCAATTCTCTCCTCAACTATTCTTAGCCCAAGCACGCATAAGGTTATTGCCTCTTTTGCAGCCAAATACCCCACCACAAAACACGTTTCTTACGACGCTGTTTCTCAGGCTGCCATCCCGGAGGCAAATCTTAAATCGTTTGGAAAGAAAGTTACCCCGTCCTACGATTTCTCTAAAGCCAAAGTGATTGTAAGTTTTGGAGCCGATTTTCTGGTTAACTGGCTTTCTCCTGTTGAATTTTCAAAGCAATACTCACAAACCAGAAAGGTTAGTAAGGAAAAGCCCGAAATGTCGAAACATGTGCATTTCGAGTCTCTGCTTTCTGTTACCGGCGCCAATGCCGATTACCGTTTTCCCGTTCAGCCATCTCTGATGGGATCCGCCCTGGTTCAATTATATAACGCCCTTACCGGAGGCTCCCTCCCTTCCGGCAATAAAGTACACGAGGAAGGCATCAAAAAAACTGCCGACTGGCTTAATGCCAACAAAGGGAATGCCCTGGTTGTTTGTGGCCTGAACGATGTGAATGCCCAAATGATAGTAAATGAGATTAATAAACATCTCAACAGCTACGGATCTACCATTAATCTGGACACCCCTCTTATGACCCGTCAGGGTAATGATATGGCCCTTGAGGCCCTGGTGAATGAAATGAAAGAAGGAAAGGTGGGAGCCCTGATCACTTATAATTGTAATCCTGCCTACAACACTTCATCAATGCTTGGCTTCGTAGCCGCCATGGGGAAAGTAGGACTTAAGGTTTCTTTTTCCGGTACCTTGAATGAAACGGCTTCCCAATGTGATTTCGTTGCGCCTGACCACCACTATCTGGAATCATGGAACGACGCTATGCCCAAAGCCGGTCACCTGAGCCTTTCACAACCTGCTATTGCTCCCTTGTTCAAAACACGCGCTGCCCAGGACTCCCTGCTTCGCTGGTCAGGTTCCAACTCCGACTACCAAAGCTTCCTTAAAAATGTTTGGGCTACCGAATTTTTCCCGCGCCAGTCTGCCTATGCCGATGCACTGACCTTCTGGAACAAATCATTGCATGACGGAGTAGCTGAAATTTCCAGTGGCACCGTGCCTGCCGTAGAAAAGGCACCTGCCCCAAAAGCAAAAGATGCTCCCGCACCGGAGTCAGGATCTGCCGATCTTTCTTCGGTAGCATCTGCTCTTACTTCTGTGAAAGGCGGAGAATTTGAAATTGTGCTTTATGAAAAAGCCGCAGTAGGTGATGGGTCCTCTACAGGACATAATCCCTGGCTTCTTGAATTTCCCGATCCTATCTCCAAAGTTTCCTGGGCCAATTATATTACCATGAACCCGGAAGATATGCGGGCAAAAGGATTCGGACTTCTGGAGCGCCAGGAAAGAATCGGAAGCAAAACCAAGCTTACCCTCGGCAGCTACACCTTCGAAAACGACATCCCTGTGTTCCCACTTCCCGGACAGGCTAGAGGAACCATTGGCCTTGCTCTTGGTTACGGACTGAAAGGAAGTAAAGCCGCTACCCATGCTGACGGAGTAAATGCTTTCCCCATTGTTCAATGGGTTAACGGAATGGCTCAATATTATGCGGCAGGAGCCAGCGTTGCCGGTGAAACAGGCGAATTTGAATTTGCCTGCACCCAGCAACAACATACCATGATGGGTCGGAAAATTGTTAATGAAACCGATCTTCAAACCTATAAGGAAAAAGCTCCTTACGATCCTACCACCAAAACCGGCTGGAACATCCCTACACTTGTTCCTACCATTACTAAGGATGGATCACACGCCCCAAAATCACCCGATGAGGTAACCTTGTGGGATGAACATCCAAAGCCCGGACATTTCTGGTCAATGGCCATCGACCTGAACTCATGCACCGGTTGCGGATCCTGCGTTATTTCCTGCCATGCGGAAAATAATGTTCCCGTAGTTGGAAAAGACCAGGTGGCCAAGACACGCGACATGCACTGGTTGCGTATCGACCGCTACTTCAGCTCTCCCATGAATAAAGAAAAAGGAAAAGCGGAAGGACTGGGGAAGGTTCAGACCTATCTGGAAATGGAATTCCCTGCTACCGATAATCCGAAGGTGGTGTTCCAGCCTATGATGTGTCAGCATTGCGATAACGCTCCCTGCGAAACCGTTTGTCCGGTACTGGCTACCAACCACAGTATGGAAGGGTTGAATGTAATGACCTATAACCGTTGCATCGGAACCCGCTACTGCGCCAACAACTGTCCCTTCAAGGTACGTCGCTTCAACTGGTTTAATTATACCGGAAAAGAAAAATTCGCCGACCTCAATCCTACGCATGAATCCAATGAACTTGAACGCATGGTGCTGAATCCTGATGTGGTGGTGAGAACCCGTGGCGTTATGGAAAAGTGCTCTATGTGTATTCAGCGTATTCAGGAAGGTAAACTGGAAGCTAAAAAAGCAGGAACCAAAGTGGAAGACGGTAAAATTCAAACCGCCTGCGCCCAGTCCTGCCCCACCGATGCCATTACTTTTGGCGATCTGCACGACGAAAACAGTGCCGTTGCCAAATTGTATAAAGACGAAAGAATGTATAAAGTGCTTGACGATATCGGAATCCAGCCTACGGTGTTTTACCTGACCAAGGTGAGGAACGACGAAGGAGAAGTAAAAATTTGATTTTAATTTTTTTCTAGAAATATATGCAGAAAGAAGCCGCCATCAGACAACCGCTAATCCTCGGGGATAATGTTACCTGTAAGAAAATCAGTGATGACATTATCAAACCCATCGAAGGAAAAGCACCCCGCTCCTGGTATATTGCATTTAGCATTGCAGCCGTAATGTTCCTCTGGGGAATCGGATGCCTTGCCTATACCGTTGGTGTGGGTATCGGAACCTGGGGATCTAATAACGGAGTTGACTGGGCCTGGGACATCACCAACTTCGTTTGGTGGATCGGGATTGGTCACGCCGGAACGCTTATCTCCGCCGTACTTCTTCTTTTCCGTCAAAAATGGCGTATGGCTATCAACCGTTCCGCCGAAGCCATGACCATTTTCGCTGTAATGTGTGCTGCCATATTTGTGGTATTACATACCGGACGTCCATGGCTCGACTACTGGCTCTTCCCACTTCCCAATGCCTTCGGATCGCTCTGGCCAAACTTTAACTCACCCCTGTTGTGGGATGTGTTCGCGGTTTCAACTTACTTCACCGTATCTCTGGTGTTCTGGTATATCGGACTCATTCCTGATTTCGCCATGATCCGCGACAGAATGGTTAAGCCCGGCATGAAGAAATTCTATAAGATCCTCAGCTTCGGATGGAGCGGACGGGTTAAAGACTGGAACCGTTTTGAGGAAGTATCACTGGTTCTTGCGGGTCTTTCCACCCCTCTGGTATTTTCGGTTCACTCTATTGTATCCATGGACTTTGCCACCTCAATCCTTCCGGGTTGGCATACCACCATTTTCCCTCCTTACTTCGTTGCCGGTGCCATCTTCTCAGGATTCGCCATGGTGCAAACCCTGCTGTTGATCATGAGAAAAGTTTTCCGCCTCGAACATTACATTACCATTAAGCATATCGAATACATGAACATTGTAATTATTGTTACAGGTTCTATGGTAGGGGTTGCTTATTTATCAGAGCTCTTTATTTCCTGGTACTCCGGCGTTGAATACGAGGCCTACGCCTTCCTTAACAGGGCTACAGGTCCGTACATGATTGCGTACTACGCCATGATGACCTGTAATGTGATTTCTCCACAGCTATTCTGGTTCAAAAAAATCAGAACCAACCTGCACCTTACTTTCATCCTGTCCATCGTAGTAAACATTGGAATGTGGTTCGAGCGCTTTGTAATTATCGTGCCTACACTCTGCCGAACCTTTATTCCTTCTACCTGGAACATGTATTCTCCAACTTTTGTGGATGTGGGAATTTTCATTGGAACCATAGGCATGTTCTTTACCTTCTTCTTATTGTTTGCCCGTTTCTTCCCGGTTATTGCCCAGGCAGAATTGAAAACAATATTGAAATCATCCAGCGAACAGGCCCATAAACAAAGCACGTCCGGAGGACATCACTAACACAGAAACTTCTTTCTTATGAGTAAGAATATAATAAATGCAATTTACGGCGATGACGAGGTGGTTTTGAACGCAGCTAAAAAACTGCGCTCTGCCGGAGTCACCATCCGCGAAATTTTTTCACCATACCCCATTCACGGTATTGAAGCCGTTTTGGGTGTTAAGAAAACCCGCCTGGCTACCTGTGCATTCCTGTATGGAATTACCGGTACCCTGCTGGGAACCCTTATGATGTGGTACATGATGATTAACGACTGGCCAACCATCGTAGGCGGTAAACCCAACTGGAAATATTTCTATAACATGCCTGCATTTATTCCCATCACTTTTGAGTGTACGGTTTTCTGCGCAGCGCATGGAATGGCTCTTACCTTTTTGCTCCGTAGCTGGATTCTTCCCGGTGTTTCCCCCAAAAATCCGGATCCCAGAACTACCGACGATAAATTTTGTGTGCAGGTGGAAGCTGAACCCGCTCAGGTTGACTCTGTAATTGCCAAACTGAAAGAGTCAGGCGCGGAAGAGGTAAAGGTTCAATCCTAAAATTGTTTAAACCGATTATGAAAAAAATAATTCGCATCGCCTCGTTTTTTGTCCTTACAGGAGTCATGGTTGCCTGTGGCCCCAAAGACAAAAACAGCCCCGGAATGGAATTCATGCCCGACATGTACCGCTCCACCTCCTATGAGACCAATGGAAAAACCAATGTTTTTGCCGACAGCATGGTTAACCGCCTTCCTGCAAGCGGAACTATTGCCCGGGGATACATGCCTTATCCCTATGCCAACGATAGCCTGGGGTATGAAAATGCCGGACATTATCTTAAAAATCCTATTGCCCCTACTGCGGAGGTGATTGAAAAAGGAAAAGAGCTGTACGGAAAATTCTGCGTACACTGCCACGGTTCAGGCGGACAAGGGGACGGAAAAATGGTAGAATCAGGAAAGTATCCTGCGCCACCGCCCTCCTATTCCGGTGCATTGAAAAATCTGCCCGAAGGAAAAATGATGCATACCCTTATGTATGGAAAAGGAATGATGGGATCCCACGCCGGTCAGCTTAATGCTGAAGAAAGATGGAAGGTTATCCGCTACATTCAAACCCTGCAGGGTGTTAATTTCCAAACCATGAATGCCGATTCAGTTTTCAATGCGCGGACTGGTTTGGCTGGTAAAACTGAAAAGAAAAAATAAACGATAATAAAGTTTCATTATGGATCTGAAGCTAAACTATACACTGCCCGACAAAACCAAAAGGTTAACCGTTGTTACCATGGCGGCCGGATTGGTAATTTTTGCCATCGGGATTATTTTTAATATGCTCGGACATTCTGAGGGTCATGCTGAAGGACACGGGCATGCCGGTGAATTGTCAACCCGTCTTTGGGCAAACCTGCTGGTGAACAGCTTTTTCTTTATGGGAATAGGTTTGGGGGCCACCTTTTACATGGCTCTTAAATACGGATCCGAGGCGCATTACGCCACCGTGTTTAAAAGGGTAGTGGAAGCCGTTACTAAATTTTTACCCTATGGCGCTGTGTTTATGCTAGTGGTTCTTTTGGCCGGCCAACTACACCTACATCATTTATACCATTGGATGGATTCCTCAGTTTACGATCCCACCTCCCCTCATTACGATGTAAAGATTGCCGAAAAGTACGCTTATTTCAATCCGGCTTTTTTCTGGGCCCGCTTTTTTGTCTTTTTCGGTGTGTGGATTCTTTGTCAGCGGAAACTGGTAAAGAATTCCCTGAATGAGGATTTATCTGGCGGAACTCAAACCCACTTTAAAAATGTGACTCTTTCTGCTTTCTTCCTTGTTTTCTTCGGATTTACTTCTTCCGTTGCTTCCTGGGATTGGATGATGTCGCTTGATGTTCACTGGTTCTCAACCATGTTCGGTTGGTATATCTTTTCCGGAATCTGGATCAGTGCCATGATTACCATTCTTTTGCTGGTTCTTTACCTGCGCAAAAACGGATACCTGGAATATGTTAACGAAAGCCACATTCACGATATCGGAAAATGGGTTTTTGCCATCAGCTTCCTCTGGACATACCTCTTCTTCTGTCAGTTTATGCTGATCTGGTACGCCAACATTCCTGAAGAAGTTACCTACTTTCAGAACCGGCTTGAAACCAACGGCTATAAGGGCCTGTTCTGGATGGTGTTCTTTACCAACTTTGCTCTCCCCATGTTACTCCTGATGTCGCGTGATGCAAAACGAAATTCGGGTCTGCTGGTAGGAGTTTCTGTTATAATTTTTGTTTTCCACTGGTTGGATATTTTCCTCATCGTTATGCCTTCCACCGTTGCCTCTCATTGGGGAATCGGAGGAATTGAAATCGGAATGTTCCTGGTATTCCTTGGTTTTATGGTGAACCGGCTGCTGGTTTTCCTCACAGAAGCACCCCTGTTACCAAAGAATCACCCATACCTCGAGGAGAGTATTCATCACCATGTTTAATTTTTGCTGAACTAGTATAACACAGACCGCATATGAGCTTTCTAACCTTATTAGCTATCGCCCTCGGAGTAATTACTCTCGGGTATATCGTCAGGATTTTCGAACTGAGCTCCGAGTTGAAAGGAGAACAGCAAAACTGGGTTATCCGCGACAAAGACAATAAAACACAGGGAACCCTTTTCCTTCTCTTTCTGATTGGGTTTTTCCTCTTTGTTGCCTGGCAGCTGGTTGCCTACAAAGACCGACTGCTGCCTGTGGCTGCTTCGGAAGAAGGCGTGGAAATTGACTGGCTGATGAACTTTAACTTCATCATCATTTTTATCGTGTTCGTGATTGTTAACTTCCTTCTTTTCTACTTCGCTTTTAAATACCGCTTCGATTCCAATAGAAAGGCGCTTTATTATCCCGTTAACCACCGTCTGGAAATATTGTGGACGGTTATTCCCGGTATCGCAATGGCCATTATCATCGTGCTTGGACTGAAACTCTGGTCAAGTCTTCAACGCGACCCCGTTGAGAATGGCGAAGAGCATATTAAAATCGAACTTGTTGCCGAACAATTCCGCTGGTCGGCTCGATATGCCGGCGACGATAACGAGCTTGGAAACTTCAACTACCGCCTTATTGCCGGTGCTAATAATCTTGGTGTTGACTCTACCGACGCCAACTCCTGGGATGATTTTACCCTGGCCAATGAGATTTACATCCCTAAAGGCAAAAGAGTTTATTTTTCACTCCGCTCCAAGGACATTATTCACTCCGCTTACTTTCCCCACTTCCGTATGCAAATGAATTGTGTGCCCGGATTACACACCATGCTTCATTTTATGCCTACCATTACTACCGACTCTATGCGGATGATTACGAAAAATGAGAATTTTGAGTATATTCTGCTCTGTAATAAAATTTGCGGTGCTTCCCACTTCAACATGAAAATGGTTGTTAAAGTTGTGGAAATGGATGAGTTCACGAAATGGTACGATGAAAAGAAAAAGAACACCATTTTTAAAATGGATGCTCCTGCCGCAATGGAAACTCCTAAAATGGAACCTGTTGCCGATACTACAAAAAAGGACTAATTAAAAAATTTGTAATTTTCTAAATAAGGAAATATGTCAGATCACAGCCACGACCACCAACACGATCACGATCACCACGGGCACCACGAAGAAACCTGGGTAACAAAATATGTGTTCAGCATGGACCATAAAGTTATTTCCAGGCAGTTCCTTATTACCGCCGTAATAATGGGCGTTGTGGGAATGCTTATGTCAACCCTTTTCCGTTTGCAACTGGGCTGGCCCGGTGAAAAATTTGCTTTTGTAAACTGGATGCTGGGCGATCATTGGGGCAAAGACGGCATTATGTCGCCGGATATGTATCTGGGTCTGGTTACCATCCACGGAACCATTATGGTGTTCTTTGTACTCACCGGTGGTTTGTCGGGTACCTTTTCTAACCTGTTAATTCCTTACCAGGTGGGAGCTCGTGATATGGCTTCTGGATTTCTCAACATGCTTTCCTACTGGTTTTTCTTTATTTCCAGCGTAATCATGTTGGTTTCCCTGTTTGTAGCCTCCGGTCCTGCTTCAGCCGGTTGGACCATCTACCCTCCGCTGTCGGCCCTTCCACAAGCTATCCCCGGATCGGGGCTGGGAATGACCCTTTGGTTGGTTTCAATGTCATTGTTTATTGTTTCCGCTCTGCTTGGCGGTCTTAACTATATTATCACGGTTCTGAACCTGAGAACTAAAGGAATGACCATGAGTCGACTTCCACTTACCATTTGGGCTTTCCTAATTACAGCCATCTTGGGCGTCCTTTCTTTCCCTGTACTTCTCGGTGGATGTCTCCTGCTTATTTTCGACCGGGGCTTTGGAACAAGCTTTTACCTCTCTGATATTTATATCGGTGGGCAGGCTCTCGATTATCAGGGTGGATCTCCCATTCTTTTCCAACACCTTTTCTGGTTCCTCGGACACCCTGAGGTGTATATCGTACTGTTGCCTGCTCTAGGTATGGCCTCTGAAATTATTTCTGTTAATTCCCGCAAACCTATCTTTGGATATAAAGCCATGGTAGGATCCATGCTGGCCATCGGATTCCTTTCCTTTATCGTTTGGGGTCACCACATGTTCCTTACCGGTATGAACCCATTCCTGGGATCGGTTTTCGTATTTACCACGCTTCTGATTGCCATTCCCTCGGCGGTAAAAGCATTTAACTATATTACCACCCTCTGGAAAGGAAACCTCGTGTTTACCCCAGCCATGCTTTTCTGTATAGGTCTTGTTTCAACCTTTATCACCGGGGGGGTAACCGGAATCATCCTTGCCGACTCGGCACTCGACATTCCTGTTCACGATACCTACTTCGTTGTGGCCCACTTCCACATTGTAATGGGACTTTCTGCTATCCTGGGTATGTTCGCCGGAGTTTACCACTGGTTCCCAAAACTATTCCTCCGGATGATGAACAAACCTTTGGGATATCTTCATTTCTGGATAACCTTTGTTTCCGCCTACGGCGTATTCTTCCCCATGCACTTTATCGGTCTGGCAGGGGTTCCCAGAAGGTATTATACCAATACTGAATTTCCGATGTTCGACAATCTGGTCGACATTAACGAATTGGTTTCTGTGTTTGCTATCATTGGAGCCATTGCGCAGGGTATCTTCCTGTTTAACTTTTTCTACTCTATTTTCCGCGGCGAGCGCGCTACGGAAAACCCATGGAACTCTACCACACTTGAATGGACCAATGGAGTGGAGCATATCCACGGAAACTGGCACGGTGCCCTTCCTGAGGTTCACCGTTGGCCTTACGATTACAGCAAGCCGGGTAAAGAAAAAGATTTCGTTATGCAGACAGTTCCTCTTGAACCGGGAGAAATTGACGGCGGAGAACACCACCGACCCTAATATCAATCTAGAGATAAAAAATGAGCCCCCTGAAAAGGGGGCTTTTTATTGAAGCTTATTGGCCAATTGTCCGCATGCCGCATCAATGTCTTTTCCGCGGCTTCGTCGTACATTCACAATTATTTTATTCCGCTCCAAAACATCAATAAAGGCTTTCAGGCGCTCAGGACTGGTTTGTTGAAACTCACCACCCTCAATTGGATTGTATTCAATAATATTCACTTTAGAAGGAACCTTTTTCGCAAATGAAACCAACTGACGGGCATCCGCAGGAGTATCATTAAAATCCCTGAAAACAATGTATTCGAAGGTTACACGGGTTCCCGTTTTATCATAAAAATAGCGCAAGGCCTCAGCAAGGGATTCCAAAGAGTTCTCCTCGTTGATTGGCATTATCTCGTTGCGCTTCATATCATCGGCAGCATGCAGGGATAATGCAAGATTAAATTTAACTCCATCATCGCCCAGCTTTTTTATCATTTTAGCGATTCCGGCAGTACTCACGGTAATCCGTTGCGGACTCATCCCCAAGCCCTCCGGCGAACAAATATGTTCTATGCTTTTTAAAACCTCTTTGTAATTCAAAAGGGGTTCGCCCATACCCATATACACCACATGGCTCAGATTGATGCCATATTTTTCCATGGCCTGATTCCGGATCAAAAACAATTGATCAAAAATCTCATAGCCCTCAAGATTTCTCTTTCTTCCCAGCCTTCCCGTTGCACAAAACTTACAGGTTAAGGAACAACCAACCTGGGTACTTAAACAGGCCGTCATTCGGCTGGAGGTGGGAATCAAAACCCCCTCTACCAGATTCCCATCGGGGAGAAGAAACGAGTTTTTTATAGTCCTGTCACGGCTGACCTGGGATTCTCCAATGCTTACTTTCCCGAATGAAAATTCATTTTTCAGTCGCTCCCGGAGCGGACCGGAAATGTTTTTCATCTCATCGAAATTTCCAACCCCCTTTTTCCAAAGCCACTCAAATATTTGACGGGCCCGGAAGGCAGGCTCTCCCCAGGATTTTATAATTTCCTGCAAATCAGCCTGGTTCAGACTCCTTATATCGGGCTTTTTCATGCCTCAAAGGTACTAATCCCATGGATTTGAACCGGCTTCGGGCCTGCCCGGGGAACGATTTTTGTGGATACAAAGTCGAATAAAATTCGTAAATTGGAGTTCTTATTATTGGAATGCTACGGGTAATCATTTTTATTCTTTTTTGTCTTTTTTTGCTTCCGGCCAAAGCTACACACAACCGTGCCGGTGAGATTACCTATCAATGGGTTTCCGGTTTTTCCTATCATGTTACTATTAAAACTTATACCCGACATGGAGGTTCTGTTGTTGCAGACCGATGTAACCTCACTATTTATTTCGGAGATGGTGACAGTGCTGTTTGTCCAAGGATAAACGGAGTTTCTCAAAGTTGCAGCCCACCTGAGAAAGACGGGCAGAATATCACAAACTCAATTCGATATAACGAATACAAAACTACAACCCCCCACGCTTATCCGGGGCCCGGTCTATACAAACTTTATATGTATGACCCAAACCGGAATGCTGATATTGTAAATATTCCCAACTCGGTAAATATTCCTTTTTATATCCAGGCCTATCTGGTTATTTCACCCATTTTGGGAGGAGGAAATAATAGTCCGGTTTTGACATACCCACCCATCGACAATGCCTGTCTTTATAAATGTTTTATTCATAACCCCGGGGCCTACGATCCTGATGGAGACAGCCTATCTTATGAATTGGGCCCTTGTCTGGGTTGGAACGGAGGAAATCCTATACCCGGATATTACATTCCTCAGGGAGTAACCATTAACCCTGTAACCGGCGACCTTGTTTGGTGCACTCCACAACCGGCTCCCAACCCACCCTTTAACAGTTTCCCCCAGGAGTATAATTTTGCCATTTACATTAAGGAATGGCGAAAATTCGGGAACCAATGGAATCTTGTGGGATGGACTGAGCGGGATCTCCAGGTGGAAGTAAAACAATGCTCCAATAACCCACCCGATATTTTAAATGTTCAGGATACCTGTGTAAAAGCCGGTGATGTTTTAACTTTTGTGGTAACCGCCAACGATCCCGATAACGATATCGTTACCTTGTCTGCCAGCGGAGCTCCCTTTCTGCTTAATCCTCAGGCAAGCTTTCCGCCCATAACCGGAATGCAGCCCGTAAGTCAGACTTTTTCATGGCAGACTACCTGCAATTTTGTGCGTAAGCAACCCTACCAGGTTTTGTTTAAGGCCATCGACAACGATCCCCAGGTTCCCTTGGTTGATCTTGAAAGTGTTTTCATTCGAATTGTTGCCGAAGGTCCCACCAATCTTCAGGGCACCGCCCAGTGTAATTCCATTAATCTGACCTGGAATCCTTCTTCTTGTAATCCCGCGAATAATAATGTCAAAGGCTACCGGATTTATGTAGATGATTTTTGTAACCCCTGGATGCCCGGAGCCTGCGAAACAGGAGTTCCGGGATATACCGGTTATTCCCAGGTAGGAACCCTGAATGGAATCAACAATACATCATTTACTATTTCCAATCTCTCCCACGGCATAGTTTATTCTATCCGTGTGGTAACGGAATTTGCAGATGGTGCTCTTTCTTATGCGTCAGACCCCGTGTGTGTTCAGTTGAAAAAGGATGTCCCTATTTTAACACATGTGGATATCACAACCACCTCAACCACGGCAGGAACTTTGGATGTAAGATGGGTAAAACCATCGGCCGGTCCCAACGGGCTTGACACAGTTCAATTCCCAGGCCCTTATAAGTACGATTTGTACAGGGGCGTAGGATTTACCAGCGCAACAAATCTGGTAACGTCTTTCACCAGTCCCACATTTTCAGGATTGAATAATCTCATCTATTCCGACAATTCGCTAAATACCGACGGCAACCCTTATGTTTACCGGATAGATTTTTATTCGGGAAACACACTTGTTTGTCAAACCCGAAGCGCCTCCAGTGTTTTTCTTACGCTGACTCCCTCCGACAATACCCTAACCCTGAACTGGTCTTACAATGTTCCCTGGAACAATACCCTTACCTATATTTGGAAAGAAATTCCTACAAGTTCCAACAACTGGGTAAAAATCGACAGCACCACAACAAACATGTATGTTGACGGAAATCTTGTGAATGGTGCAACCTATTGTTATTATGTAGAAACCAAAGGCCAATATTCGGATCCAACCCTTCCTGCACCTTTGCTGAATCGCAGTCAGCGCAAATGCGGAGTGCCTGTTGATCTTACCCCTCCCTGTCCACCTGTTTTATCTCTTGTTTCCGACTGTGAAATTTCTTCCAATGCCCTCAGTTGGACGAACCCTAATTTGTCATGCGCTGATGATGTAGTGGCCTATAATATTTATTACGCACCCATTGAAGGGCAGGATATGCTGTTGCTGATAACACTTTCGCCGGCCACCAATACCACCTATCTCCATGACAGCCTTTTGAGTATTGCAGGATGCTATGCCGTTACTGCCGTTGATTCATTCAATAACCAAAGTGCTTTGAGCAATATGATTTGCGTGGATAATTGTCCCATTTATGAATTGCCCAATGTATTTACCCCAAATGGCGACGGCCTGAATGATTTCTTTATTCCCTTCCCTTACCGCTTTGTGAAGGATATTGATTTGAATGTTTATAACCGTTGGGGCGAACTTGTTTTCAGTACAACGGATCCTGCCATCATGTGGAATGGTGATCACCAGCGCTCTAAACAGCCTTTATCCGACGGCGTTTATTTTTATACCTGCGTAGTAAATGAAATCCGACTCAAGGGAATTCAGCAAAGAACGCTTACCGGATTTGTCCATTTACTTCGCAATCCGGGAGGAAATTAAATTCCCGTTTATTATCTTTAGAAATTATGTTTACAGGCATTATTGAAACTCCGGGAACGGTGGATTCAACATTTAGAAATGAAAGCAATCTTACCCTTTGGATAAGAGCCCCATTTACCCATGAATTGAAAATTGACCAGAGTATTTCCCACAATGGTATTTGCCTTACGGTAACTGAAATCGAATCAGATAAATATGCGGTTGTTGCTGTTCCTGAAACCATTAAAAGGACAACCATTGGAGGTTGGGAACCCGGGTTACAGGTAAATCTGGAACGGGGAGTAAGTGGCAATGGCCGCCTCGACGGACATTTGGTACAAGGCCATGTAGATTGTATCGGGTATGTTGACCGTATTGAAAATCTGGGAGGAAGCTTTCAGTTTTATTTTTCCTATTCCGACCCTAAGTATGTAACCGTTGAAAAAGGAAGTATTACGGTAAACGGGGTTTCCTTAACTGTAGTAGATTCTTCGGACCTGGGTTTTTCCGTTGCTATAATTCCCTTTACCTATGAAAACACTACCTTCAAAGATCTGAAGCGGGGTGATGCCGTAAATCTGGAATTTGATGTAATCGGGAAATATGTTTCCCGGTACCTTGAAAAAGAATTTTCCCGAAAAAACAAAGGAAACTAGAAAATCTCAGATGCAACTCTTCGGGTTGCTTCAGAGGTTCCCATAGTATAAAAGTGGAGGCAGGGAGCGTTATTTTTTACCAGCTCTTTGCTTTGGGCAATGGCCCATTCAATACCAACCTCACGCGCCTGGGCATCGTCTTTGGCCTTTTCAATTTCATCAAGGAGCTCTTCCGGAATGTCGATTTTGAAAATTTTGGGAAGAATTTTAGCCTGACTTTTGGAAGTAAGAATTTTCAGGCCGGGCAGTATGGGAACCTGAATGCCCATCTCACGACATTTTTCCACAAAAGAAAAATATACTTTATTGTCGAAAAACATTTGCGTAACCACATACTCACCCCCCGCATCAATCTTTGATTTAAGATACTTCAGGTCGGATTTCATGTTCGGCGCTTCAAAATGTTTTTCAGGGTAGCCTGCCACTCCAATGCAAAAATTGGTGGGAGCCATATTTTCCACTTCTTCATGAAGGTATTTTCCCTTGTTCATCTGAACAATCTGTTCAACAAGATTTACAGCATACGGGTGCCCGTTAGGTTCGGGTACAAATGAGGGCTCAGATTTTATCTGATCACCTCTGAGGGCAAGTACATTATCAATGCCCAGAAAATGCAGGTCAATCAGTGCACTTTCCGTTTCCTCTTTGGAAAAGCCTCCGCAAATGATATGTGGAATGGCATCTACATGGTAGCGGTTAATAATGGCAGCACAGATTCCAACGGTTCCGGGACGCTTCCGGATGGATACTTTTTCCAAAAAGCCTCCTTCCCGCTTTTTATAAATGTATTCTTCGCGATGGTAGGTAACGTCGATGAAGGAGGGCTTGAACTCCATCAGGGGATCAATTCCGTCAAAAATGGAAGTGATGCTCTTCCCCTTTAAGGGCGGGAGTATTTCGATGCTGAAAAGGGTCTTTTTGGCCTTTTTGAGATGATCGATGACCTTCATTTTCCGTTAATTAAGGCCACAAAGGTAAATATTTGAGGCTTTTGTGGTATTTTTTTTTGCTTTTTAGGGGATTTAGCCTATTTTTGTGGCCTGAAAATATGGAAACGAAAAAGAGGGGTAGAAACCCCTCTTTTTTTTCCGGTAAATTATGATTGAAACCGGGCAAATATTAACCCTTCTGGAAGGCCCACTGGCTGAAACCGAAGCTTTTCTGGTAGATCTGAGTGTATCGAGAAAAAACAAAATCCTGATCCGGATCGACCACGACAAGGGCGTTGATTTGCACCTGTGTAAAAAGATTTCAAGGGCCGTTGAATCGGGCCTGAACAGAGATGCCGAGGACTTTGAACTGGAAGTGTCTTCCCCGGGCCTGGATGAGCCTTTTAAAGTTAAGCGTCAATACTTTAAAAACATCGGCAAAGCGGTTGAAGTGGTGCTCGCCGATGGCAGAAAACTGGAAGGGGTGTTGATAGGGGCAGACAATGAAGGCGTTCTGATTTCGGAACCCCCACGGAAAAAGAAAGAATTGCCCAAAGAACATAAAATAGCTTTTGAAAACATAATTAAAACACAAAAGAAAATAACCTTCAAATAACAAATCATGGACAACCTAAACCTGATCGAATCCTTTGCGGATTTTAAAGATGTAAAAAACATCGATCGCGTAACCCTGATGAGCATCCTCGAAGATGTTTTTCGCAGTATGCTTCGGAAAAAGTTCAATTCCGATGAAAACTTCGATATCATCGTAAATCCTGAAAAGGGTGATGTGGAGATCTGGAGACGCCGGGAAATCGTGGATGATGAATTTGCCGAAGACAGCTTCGATTATGATGAGAACAAACATATTTCTCTGAGTGAAGCTCAGAAAATTGAACCCGATTTTGAATTGGGAGAAGAAGTTACTGACCAGATTTATCTGGAAGATTTTGGTCGTCGCGCCGTGCTGGCCATTCGCCAAAATCTGGTTTCCAAAATTCTGGAAAGAGAAAAGGACAATATTTACAACAAATACAAGGATCGTATCGGTGAAATTGTAAACGGCGAGGTTTACCAGATCTGGAAACGCGAAATTCTGGTTCTCGACGACGAAGGAAATGAACTTATTCTGCCCAAAGCAGAACAAATTCCTTCCGATTTCTTTAAAAAAGGCGATAATGTACGTGCCGTGGTTGCACGGGTTGAATTGAAAAACAACAATCCCGTAATTATCCTAAGCCGTACCTCAACCTTGTTTTTGGAGCGATTGTTTGAACAGGAAGTACCCGAAGTTTTTGACGGACTCATCACCATTAAGAAAATTGTGCGTGAGCCTGGCGAGCGTGCCAAGGTAGCGGTGGAATCTTACGACGACAGGATTGACCCGGTTGGAGCTTGTGTGGGTATGAAAGGTTCCCGTATTCACGGCATTGTGAGAGAATTGAAGAATGAGAACATTGATGTGATTAATTTTACAACCAATCCTACCCTTTTCATTCAGCGTGCGCTTAGTCCTGCCAAAATCACCAACATTAAGCTCGACGACGATAACGGACGGGCAGAGGTTTATCTGAAACCCGATCAGGTTTCTTTGGCCATTGGGAAAGGCGGACATAATATTAAGCTGGCCGGTAAACTTACCGGATACGAAATCGATGTTTACCGGGATACCGACGAAGATAACGAGGACGTAGATCTGGAAGAATTTGCCGATGAAATTGAAGGATGGATCATTGATGAACTTAAAGCCATCGGTTGCGATACGGCTAAAAGCGTTCTGGAACTGGGCGTTGAAGATCTCGTAAAGCGTACCGACCTGGAAGAAGAGACCATCAATGAAGTGAGGAATATTTTGAAAGCTGAATTTGAATAATTACATTGAATTAATAGTATAACACGAATAGAGAAAATTAAATTCTTAATAGTATAAAATGACAGAAGCCGCAACAATAAGGTTGAGCAAAGTTCTTAAGGAATTGAATGTGGGAATGCCCCACATTATTGAATTCCTTGCATCCAAAGGGTATAAGATTGATAGTAACCCAAATACTAAAATTACCCCCAAGATGCATTCTCTTCTTTTGGACGAATTTCAGGCCGAAAGGAAGGATAAGGAAGAGGCTATGAGCATTTCCTCTCAGGTGAAAAACCGGAAAGACAACCTGAACCTGGATGAAATCAATGTGGTTCCTCCCAAGAAAACAAAGGAGGATGAGGAAGTGTTGATGATTAAGGACAATGCGGCTCCTGCTGAAGAACCCGTAAAGAAACCAAAGAAGAAAGCAGCCAAAAAGGAAAGTGAAGAAGAGGTTATTAAAGCCAAAGTTGATTCCGATGCCGTTAAGCTGAAAGTAAAAGGGAAAATTGAGCTGGCTGAAGAAAAAGAAAAACCTAAAAAGAAAACTACTAAGAAAACTAAAAAGAAAGAAGAGCCTAAGCCCGAAACTGAAAAGGAAAGCCCGAAAGCCGTAGAACCTCCCGTAGAGGAGAAAAAGGAAACAAAGCCTGCCGATGATGAAAATTTCCTGAAGACAGAGTACAAAAAGCTGGATGGACCGAAGATTCTTAAAAAGATTGATCTTCCGGTCGAGGAAAAAAAGAAACCGGTTGCCTCTTCTGCCGAAGGATTTTCCAAAGACAAAAAGAAAAAGCGGAAGCGGATTAAGAAAGAAGGTGGTCCCGAAACTACGCAACAGGGGGGTGCCGGAGGACGCGGGAAATTCCCTGCAAAACAGCGCGAAGAAAAAACCGAGCTTACGGAAGAAGAAATTCAGGCCCAGATTAAGGAAACCCTGGCCCGTCTGAGTGGGGGTGGTAAATCCAAAGCCTCCAAATATCGCCGGGAAAAGCGGGAAGAAATTAATAAACGACTTATGGAGCAGGCCGAAATTCAGGCCGAAGAATCCAAAATTTTAAAGGTAACAGAATTCGTTACAGCGAATGAACTGGCTACCATGATGAATGTTTCCGTGGCCCAGGTTATATCTTCCTGTATGAGTCTCGGACTTTTTGTGTCCATTAATCAGCGTCTGGATGCCGAAACCATTGTTATTGTAGCCGAGGAATTTGGATTTAAGGTGGAATTTGTGAGCGTTGATGTTCAGGGAACTGATCTTGAGGAGAAAGATGAAGAAGGAGATTTAAAGCCCCGTCCTCCCATTGTTACGGTGATGGGTCACGTTGACCACGGGAAAACATCTTTGCTTGACCATATTCGAAAGTCAAACGTAATTGCCGGTGAAGCGGGAGGAATAACCCAGCATATTGGAGCTTATAATGTAAAGCTTGAAAATGGGAAGACCATAACCTTCCTCGATACTCCGGGTCACGAAGCCTTTACTGCCATGCGTGCCCGTGGTGCACAGGTAACCGATGTGGCTATTATTGTAATTGCGGCCGACGACAGCGTTATGCCTCAAACCGTGGAAGCCATAAACCATGCTCAGGCAGCAGGGGTTCCTATGGTGTTTGCCATAAATAAGGTTGATAAACCCGGAGCTAATCCGGATAAGATCCGTGAAGCCCTTGCCGGAATGAATATTCTGGTAGAAGAGTGGGGAGGTAAGTTTCAATGCCAGGAAGTATCTGCAAAAAAGGGTTCGGGAATTGAAAGCCTTCTTGACAAAGTACTGCTGGAAGCGGAAATGAAAGACTTAAGAGCCAATCCTGATAAGCTGGCGGTAGGAACCATTATTGAATCTTCCCTGGATAAAGGAAGAGGCTATGTGGCTACCGTTCTTGTAAAAGCAGGAACACTTCGCGTAGGCGATACCATGTTGGCCGGTTGCTACAGTGGAAAAATTAAAGCCATGGCCAACGAAAGAGGTGTGCCGGTTGAAGAAGCCGGTCCGTCCATTCCTGTTCAGGTTCTTGGTTTAACCGGAGCGCCACAGGCCGGAGATCGTTTCAATGTAATGGCCGACGAGCGCGAAGCCAGGGAAATTGCATCCAAGCGTCTCCAGTTGCAGCGCGAACAAACTATCCGTACCACTAAGCATATTACACTTGATGAAATCGGCCGCCGGATTGCCATCGGTGATTTCAGAGAGCTTAATGTCATCGTTAAGGGTGATGTGGATGGCTCTATTGAAGCGCTTGCCGATTCATTGATTAAACTTTCAACGGAAAAAATTCAACTTAAAGTTATTCATAAGTCCGTGGGTGCCATTTCCGAGTCGGATGTTATGCTGGCCTCGGCCTCCAATGCCATTATCATCGGATTCCAGGTTCGGCCTACGCTAAACGCCAGAAAACTTGCTGAGACGGAACAGATTGATATTCGCCTGTATTCCATTATTTACGATGCCATCAATGAGATTAAAGATGCTATGGAGGGCATGTTGGCTCCGGAATATCAGGAAAAGATTACTTGTAATATCGAGGTAAGAGATGTGTTTAAGATTACCAAAGTGGGAACCGTTGCCGGATGTATGGTGCTTGATGGAAAAGTAAACCGCAATACCAAGGTCAGGGTTATCAGAGATGGAATCGTTATTTACTCCGGAGAGCTGGGTTCACTGAAGAGGTTCAAGGATGATGTAAAAGAAGTACAGGCAGGATTTGAGTGCGGGCTGAACATCGAAAACTTCAATGATATTAAAGTAGGTGATATTATCGAAGGTTATGAAATGATTGAAGTAAAGCAGAAACTTTAATTTTTCATAGCAAAACCAAGAGATGGGAAAACTCATACGCCTGTTATTTGTTTGCACGGCTTTTCTGATAGCCGGACTGTTGGCAGGTGCAAAAGTTCCCGAAGATAATCCCGGGGCAGAGGAGGTGGTTCAGAAAATGCTGAACGCCATCGGCAACCTGAAAACTTTAAAATTTCATCTAAAGAACTCCGAACGGATAAAGGGTAAGTTTTTTTTCACTGAATCGCAGGCCAAGCTTCAGATTTCACCCCGCAAGCTTTATTTGTATCTCCGGGGCCCCGAGCTGCTCTGGAAAGAGGGCTGGAACGGAGGAAATGCTCTGGTTAATCCCGGAGGCTTCCCCTATGTAAATCTGAACCTCGACCCCATGGGCTCCATCCTCAGGGAGAACCAGCACCATACCATTCATGAAATGGGTTTTGAGTACTACGGTGATGTTTTAAAATATGCCCTTCAAAAACTTAGCGAGGAGGAAATCAGCCGTAATTTTAAACTGGTGGGCGAGACCAAATGGAATCAACGCGATTGTTATCTGATATCCGTGGAGTATCCCGAGTTTAAGTTCATTGAATACAAAGTAAAGAAAGGAGAAAATCTTATTACCATTGCCCGCTCGCGCCGGATTGCCGAATACATGATTCTGGAACAAAATACTCCGAAGTTGAAAGATTATCATGATGTGAAGGAAGGACAGACGATTTTAATTCCTAATGCTTATGCAAGAAAGACCTTAATGTTTATTGACCGCGAATATTTTCTTCCCATCAACACCAAAATATACGACGACAAAGGATTATTCGAATCTTACGAATATCATTCCCTTGAAGTAAATCCCAAGATCAGCGACGAAGAGTTTACAAAAAGCTATAAGGGGTATAAATTCTAAAATAACCAGGCGAAACTAATTTTCGGGAAAGCGAACAAATTTGCCTGTCTGTATTTAACTATCGCAGTAGATAAGTTATTTAATCCTGAAACTCCCCATTCGGCCGAGTAGTAATAGAATGCATTATCTGTTTTAAATAAATTAACTACGGGTAGTAATAAATCCGGTTCCCGGAAGGCCGAGGGCGAGTCCATGGGTTTTACGGTTCCAAAAATTCCCCCTATTTCCAGGAGGAGGTCAATTGAGATTTTATTTCCAAGGGGAATACCCCTGCCATACAAAAATTTTAACACCACATTTCGGTGTGCGTAGGTATAGCCACCAGATGAATTGCTCTCGATGAGGGTTCCACTGTACCGGTCAAAGCCAAAGCCACGGTAGCTTCCCATGGGAATTGCGTGTGGCCTTTTTGGTGAACTCCAGATCATAGCCAGGCCCCAGCGGGAGCCGTTTGCATCGGCCTCACCCCGGACATATTGCACCGGATCGGGTGTAGAAGACAGATAACCGAATGTTTCCTTGTGATAGGAATATGAACCTGAAATTCCTATATTTTCAAAGATGGAACGGGTATATGTGACTCCGTATAGTTTGGAAAAAATGGTGGACACCAGATCAAGTTTAATTTGATTTTTTTGTCCGATATAGCCTAAGTTTTGAGCGGCACAAAAGCGAGACGCGAGTAGTAATATCCAAAATCCAACAAAGGCCTTATTCATCAGTTTAATCCGTACCAGACTTCATTCAAAAAATTGGACTTTGAAAATTTGTAATTGGTTACGTTGCCGTAAAATGATTCAAGGTAACCTGCATGGTTAAGTCGGGTAATCCGGGTAAGAAAAATGTGTTTATATTTTGACAATCCGTGTCGGGTTTCATCGGTGAAGGAAACAAAGTTCACAAAGGATATTTCACGGGTGGGATTTTCGGAAAATAATTTCCAAACTTCCGGATCAAACAGGAAAATATTTTTTCCGTTTAACCTGGAGGTGTCAAGATCATCATTCAGGGTTAATTCGGGTACAAAATAGTGTTCTTTGTAATTGGAAAGCAAGTGAAGGAGGGAAATATTCAATCGATAGTATTTTAGTTGGGTGGCGAACGATCCTCCATTCGTTACCGGCTTTAACACCTTTGTCGAATAATTTTTCTTTTTCTTTTTAAGGAAAGTCTCCAGTTCGTTTTTATAATTGAGTGTTTGTTCAAGGGCGTTAACTTTTTGAATGTGATATCCATAAATATGGTCCTCCACCAAAAGAAATTCATTTAACAGGATATCTTTTTTTTCACTCCCATTGGCAAGTGGTTGCATGTCCGATAGAATCCAATTGGCGTAATCTTTTCTTGCAGCATCCGGGTGATTGATATACTTTTTTATGAGATTGGTTGAAATTTCCTTTTTCTTAATAGCAAATAGAGCCTTAACGAGCATGATTTCAGGAGTTTCGTTTTCATCAATTAGCTCAGAAAAATGCCGGAATGCATCGTCATAATTTTCAACAGAATCTTTGAACAAGGTGTACCAGGGAGATTCTTTGGCTTTTTTTCTTTGCAAGGAGTCAGGAAAGAAAAAGTAAAGTTCCTTAAAGTATTCTTTTTTCTTTTTAATAGCGTAGGAAAAGGGATCGCTTAAAAATTGTTTTTTTCGGTCGGAAGGATCCAAGTATATTTTCCTCCTAAGACTTTCACATAAATAGTAAAAAGCAATATTTGGATTTGATCCAAGGAGGATGCTTTTAAATGACAGCCTGGCGCAATTATACAATTGGTTGGTTTCAAGAAGCAGCAGGAAAGATTCATTTCTCGAAAACTCTTTTAGTTCAGCCAGTAGTAGGGAGTCAACCAGGTATTCCTTGCCGGAATAATTTTCTTTGGAAGCAATAAATTTATTTAGCTCATGAAGCCGGTTTGCAGTTTCAGGATGGCTTGAAAGTAGCATGGTTTTTGCCGCTTCCGCTTCATTTTTTTCAGTTTTATCCTCTTCCTTGCCAACATTGACCAATTTTTTTGGGCTGGTTGCTTTGTTTATTTCTTCATCTTCTTTTTCAAAATTCAGCATTGAAAAAAAACTGGATTCAATGCCTTTTAAGGAGTATCCGGCTTTCACCATGAGCTCAAACGCGAGGCTGTCGGCTCGTTTTTCAGCAGTCTTGGATTCGTGGGCCTTTTTAACATGAAGATAAATGTTTGATGTTCGGTTCTTTTTAGCTGCAGAGCTTAAGTTATTAAAATAACCATTCAGCAGATCCTTGAAATAAAAGTGGGCAAATTCGTGGGCAAGGATGGCTGCAAGGGCGGCCTCGGAAGTTATTTCGGCCAGACATCCAACATTTACAAGAATAGTTCCGTCGTAAAGGGCAAAGGCATTAAACTCCGGTGATCTGCCAACATACACTCGGGCTTCATTTTTCCCTGGAAAATCATCCGGTATAATTTTATGAAGAATTTGATTCAGGTAATTTTCGAAAGCATCCAGCCCAAAGTATACATTTCCTAAAGAAAAAAGTTCACTTTTCGTAAATGCCACCGATTCGGCGAATCGGTCAATGGGCCCCTGAGAATGACCCGGAACTTTAATTTGGCGGATTTGTTGGTAATCTGCTATAGGATCGATAAAGTATTTCCCGGGAACAGAATTAGGAAACGCATATTCCTGTTGGGCTTTTTGAGTAAAAGCGATAACCGGAAAAGTGATAAGTAGAAATAGCAGTTTCTGCATGAAATATTAAGCAGCCAGACTATTGAAATGCAATCTTGTTAAAGTAGAAAACATTCCGCTTCTTTTTATTTGCTTCTGAGCTTTTTATTCGCTGGTACCCCCAGGTCAGAAAAAAATTGTCGTACCAAAACTCCATGTCGCTACCCCAGTTACTCCTTACTTTATCGTCACTATAGGCAGTTTCAATTTTCGTTACTTGTTTACGGTCGACAATCTGATTTCCGGAAATTACTTTTGACATTATAGCCCCTCCATTACTATAGGCCAAGACGATATTATCTCCTTCAAACAATACTCTTACCCTTTCTTTAAGATTATAGGTTAGGATATCCCAAATTTCAAAAGAGTTGTCCCAAATTTTTTCCCCATCCTTGTTAAATCCGGCAACGATTGCATGCGTATAGCGATACCCATCAAAGACCGTCCTGCTTTGTGTGACTACTCTTCCGTTGGCATCCGTGGTGGTGTAATATTCGGTATGGTACTCCGGATAATAGGCCTCCGCTACCATTACATACTCATTGTTTTTTTCAATAACGTTATGAACCAGAAGCTGATAGTTAACTTTGGACTCTTTTACATCTTTCTTTTTTTTGTTGTTTTTGTTTGAGCCAGAAGTTTGTGTTGACTTAATTTTTTTCCAAAAGGATTCAAATTTTGAAAATGGATAGTATTGAATGTATTCCTGCTCGTCGCCTGAAAACTTGGCAATGTACATTCCATTGGCATTGGGGATATATGCGGTTTTTCCAAGAGCCCTTGAGACTTTTTCACCGAATGATTTATTCTCCACCGGAACTGAATAGGTGCCAATTAATAATTTGTCGCTGGCTCCCGATAAGTTCATGAACCTGCCGGTCAATAGCTCGTTTTTGTTTTTTGGATACACCGGCAAATTACCTGAAATATCATTTCCAGCAAATTCTTTTATTTCCATTCGGGTCGTTTTTTTATCCGGTCGAGATGAAATAACGGCCTGGGCATTTCTTGTTTTTTCATCACTACTCAAGTCCATTACCGCAGCACTACCTTTATATTTTAGAACAATGGGTAATGATTTCTGGGAGCTAACATCGGTCATCACAAGTACGGGTTGATATTTTATTTCAGCAGCACCGAAAAAAACAGGAATGCAAAAAAGCCCATAAATAAAACAGGTTCGTCCCAGGATTTGTCCGGTTGTAGGCATGGTCCTTCCACCCAAATAGGCATATCCATTAATTACCTTAAAATCGTTGATAGCTGCATTACCGGGAATTTTTCCCCCGGCCGAAGTAATAGCTCCCCCTTTAACATCAACCATGACAATTTCAAAATCCGCAGTTTTCCCCCTTTCTTTTAGAAGCACATAAAGGTTATTGCCCTCAAAATCAAATTTTTCGAAATTCAAGCCCCTGGTTATCGGAAATGTTTTAGTCCAGACTTCCTTAAATTCCGTATCGTATTTAGTAAAACTGAACAGTTTTTTCCCTTTGGGTGCTTTTTCATCGGTTTCATTAAAAAGGATTAAGCCCTCTTTGCCAATAGGAACCACATAATATTGGTCCGAGGAAGATTTTGGTGTTATTTCCACCCGCAGCGGGGCCTGGGCAATAATCTGACTTGTTACAAGAACAAGGGCTAATAGAAGGCGCATATATTTGTTTACTTTTTTAAGGACATTAATTCCGTTTCAAAAATATTCAAATATTTCTGTTTTTTGGAATTATTTTTTTGGTTCGCCAGTTTTTCTGCCAGACGTGCACCCCCGGTCCAAAACCTTAAAAACAATGAAACCCCCGACAAGGTGCCTGTAAAATACAGACCCTGGGAATAGCTCAAAACGGCATATCCGGCCCAAACCGTTTGTATTAATAGGGAGGAAAGGCCTTTCCAGAAATACCCCGCATATACCTGCCCCGCCCCCGGAAAGATAAGGGATAAGCGCCTGGCCTTTTCAGGGTTTTTCAGATCAAGATCCCGCTCTGAACTAACCACCCTGAAGGCCCCCCCATCCCGGGAAAAGTACTTTTTGGCAGCCTCGTATTTTTCGGCCGACTCCGGGTAGTATTCACAATGGGCATACAAAAGCGCCTGCAAAGGTAGGGTAGGTATTAAAAGCAGACTGTCCTTTACCCAATAGTTTAAATGCTCAAGGGATCTGTGCGTTTCCTGTAAATTGCCGGCCAGGTAGGAACAAACGGCCTTGTGGTAAAGGACTTCAAACTTTTTTACCTCTGAAAGGGTGTCCACAAAAAGCAACTGAAAGGTATGGGTTGCCTCTTTATATTTTCCCGCGGCCTTTTGATTTAGTCCTTTTTTTATTCCTGCCGTAAAAGCCTCGGGACTTTCAGGATACTGAAAACGAATGCGCTCATATTCCAGATTCGCGAGGTCAAAATTACCCACTTCGGTCAGACTGTCGGCCCGAAGAAAGATGTTATTTTGCCCGGAACAAATCACGGACAGACAGCCGAAGATCAAGCTGAATGCTGGTTTGTAAAATTTCATTTTCTTCTTTTTTAATGGCTCTTACCGTTACCGCACTACCGTATATATTGCCGATGTAAAATATCGAGAACAGAGATCCGAATACCCAGAATCGCGGACTATCAAATCCTTTGTGCCGGTAACCTTCCCAGGTTTGAACTCCCAGAAATGCAATGGGAAAAAAGGAGGTAATTCCCTGTCTTGGTTTTCCGGCATATATTTTTCCTGCACCCGGTAACAGTGCACTTAAGGTTCCGGCCAGCAAGGGTGATTTTTTCGAACCCGACAAGACCATCTTTTCGTGTTTGTCAAGGGAGTTTTTGTAAAAATTATTTTGCTTGCAGGAACTGTTTTGAAATTTAACTCCCGTATCTTTTCTCGCCAGCATTAAGGAGCTTTTCCAAAAATCATACTCGGCTTTCAGACAATTTTCAGGAGGTAAGTACGAACTTAATAAGGTTTCGGCCTCGCTGAATTTCTTTTGCAAAGCCAACAGTGAAAGACGCCGGAAAACAGATTCATCAAAAAGCAACCCACCTGATTTTGAAACCCGGCCATAATAAAAAAGGGAATTCTCAACGTCTAAGTCCTCCTCATATAATTTTCCCAGACTAAAATGAAAACTGTCGGCATAACCTGATTCCGGATATAGCAACAGCAATTGCCGGTATTGCAAAATGGCTTCTTTATAAATTTTTTTGCCTTCAAGATAACGGGCAAAATTCACTTCCTCCATGAAGACCGGATCCTGAGAAAAAGCCTGATGAAAAAGTGTAAGGAATAAAAAAGAAAACCAGATACGAGCCATTACTTCCCGTACTTTTCAGGGAAATCCAGAATTTTCCCGTCCTGATTATAAAACAGCTCGTGGGTCTCTTTTAAGGCGGCTCCGTTACAACGGAGCAACCGGTCGCTACCCAGCAACACGCCTCTTACTATTCCCTTTTTTTCAATGCAATGCTTGGCATAGTTTGAACAGGTTATGGAATATATGCAGCCTGCAGAAAGCTGGGGTGAAATTATATGCTGGTAAAACAACATGCTTCCGGTCAGAGTAAGCGAAATGGGATTGTATCGGGCAAAAACCGATTTTCTTTTAAAGCCCAGGGCATTTGCCGAGTTTCCTTCGCCGGAATAATTGGAGAAACCGCTGTTTGAGTTCTTTGTCCGGCCGGAAATAAGTAAAAGGTCGGCCTGAGGATTGATTTGTCCGGCCACTGCTTTTAAAAGTAAAAAAACGAATAAAAAAATGAGGATCTTTCTCATTGTTCACTCAAAGTTAGGAATAAACCCGTATGCCAATATTAGTTAAATTTACGGGCAAATGGAAGGGGTTGTAAATAGTATTAAAGCACCGGTTGCGACGGAGTTGCAGGAATTTGAAAAGCGCTTTTCAGGTTCCATGAAAAGCACGGTGCCCCTCCTGGATAAAATCATAGGTTATATTGTGCGGCGGAAGGGCAAGCAGATGCGGCCCATGTTTGTGTTCCTGTCGGCCGGGGTTGCCGGCAATATCAACGAAAGCACACACAGGGCTGCTGCATTAATTGAGCTCCTGCATACCGCCACTCTTGTGCATGATGATGTGGTAGACGACTCCATGCAACGCCGGGGCTTCTTTTCCCTGAATGCCTTGTGGCGAAATAAAATTGCCGTCTTGGTGGGTGATTTTCTGCTCAGCAGGGGTCTTCTGCTTGCGGTGGAAAACAAAGAGTTTCGATTGCTGGAACTGGTGTCCAGAGCAGTAAAGGAAATGAGCGAAGGCGAACTCCTTCAAATTGAAAAGGCCCGCCGCCTCGATATCGAAGAGTCGGTTTACTACGATGTGATCCGTCAGAAAACAGCTTCCCTTATCGCCGCCTGTTGTGCTACGGGCGCTTCCAGTGCAGGAGCCGACGAAGACAGGGTTTGCCGGATGCATAAATTCGGAGAACTGGCAGGAATGGCTTTCCAGATAAAAGACGACCTGTTCGATTATGGATCGGCCGATGGAATCGGAAAACCGACCGGTGCAGATATTAAAGAAAGAAAATTTACCCTGCCTCTGATTTATGCCCTGGCTCATGCCGACCGGAAAAAAAGCAGGGAAATAATGAACATTATTCATAATTACCGGGAAAAGCATGACGAACTGGAAAAAATAATTTCATTTGTTAATGAAACCGGTGGCATAAAGTATGCCGAAGAAAAAATGTTGGCGTTTAAAAACGAAGCCCTTTCGGTGCTCGATACTTTTCCCGATAAACCCGAAAAAAAATCCCTCCAACTGCTGGTAGAATATACCACCACCCGAAAAAAATAACTCATGGCAAAGATGTTTTTTCTCTTTGCTGCTTTTTGGGTTTCAACCCTTTACGCACAACCGGTAAAAACATGGTTTCCCGACAGCACGCTTCAGTCTGAAGGAAATCTCTTGGCTGGACAAAGGTCGGGTCAGTGGAAATTTTATTACGATAACGGATGCCTTCAAAGTTTCGGTTCTTACCAATCAGGGCAGCCCGAAGGGGTATGGTATTATTATTTGCGAACCGGAGTCCTTCAGAAATCAGGTTCTTTTAAATCAGGAATCATTACCGGGGTTTGGGTTTTTTATTACGGTGATGGCAAGGTTTCCTCACGCCTGAATTACGAAAACGGATTATTGAATGGACCATCCTGGTTTTTTTATCCCAATGGTATTGTTTCCAAATACGGGTTTTACAAAAACGGAAAGGAAACAGATACCTGGCATTATTTTGATGAAAAGGGGAGGAAGACAAAATCCGAATCCTACCGGGACGGAGTATTGTGGGGAAAGAAATGTGAATTTGCGGGAGATAGTGTGTGTACCGAATTATCCCATTACAAAGCGGGTAAACTGCAGGGCCCTTATTTCCTGTATTATGAAGATGGCAAATTTAAAACAAAGGGTAATTTCAAACAGGGAGTAAAACGGGGAATTTGGTATTTTTACGATACAGAAGGTCGCCTGTCTATGAAAGCCGGGTTCGGTTCGGATGGAAAATGGAACGGAAGGTGGACTGAATACGGATCGAACGGTAGAATTCTTTCTACGGGAAAATACAAAAGCGACCTTAAAAAGGGGAAGTGGATTTATTACGATCGTTTCGGCAAGGTTAAGAAGGTGGAATGGTATAAAAATGGAAAAATTTATAAAGAGAAATTATATGTTTATTAGGTCTTGTTTATTAATGGCAGGTTTTTGTCTGCTTTTTGCCGGATGCGGAAATCAAATCGAGTCAGATTCCGGTTCCCAAAATAAAAACGATGTTCCTGAAAGCTCTATCGGTCTTCCGGTAGAGGTTAAGGAGGTTGCCCCGGATGATCCCAGAGTTAAGGAAGGGGTTTACACGGAAATGCATTCCAACGGGGTAATGAAAATAAGGGGAGAGGTGTACGGAGGAAAAAGGGAAGGGCAGTGGATGAGTTGGTATGAGGATGGGAAAGACTGGAGCCAGTGCATTTATAAAAAGGGCGTTTTGGATGGTCCCACAATGACCTGGTATGAAAACGGTCAGGTTCGTTATAAAGGCCAATACAAAGAGGGAAAGCGTTCCGGAGTTTGGGTTTTCTATCATGAGAATGGTCAGGTTCAGAAAGAAGTTGATTTTGACAAAACAGAAAGTAAGTAAATGCGCGTGCTAGGAATAATCCCTGCCCGCTATGCGTCTTCCCGGCTTCCGGGAAAACCACTGGCTATGATTGCCGGGAAAACCATGATACAAAGGGTTTACGAAAGAGCATCCCGGTCCAAAATGCTGAGTGATTTATTCGTTGCCACCGACGATGCCCGCATTTTTGACCATGTGGTTTCATTTGGAGGAAAAGCAGTGATGACTTCCAAAAAGCATAAAACCGGAACCGATAGGATAGCGGAAGCTTATTTTCAAAAAATCCGGAAGAAATACGATGTTGTTATAAATATTCAGGGCGATGAGCCCTTTTTAAGTGCGTCTCAAATAGATTTGCTGGCAGGATTGTTCCGCGAACCCAAAACGCGGATCGGAACCCTGGGTGTTTGGGAGAAAAGTCAAGAGGAGTACCGGAACCTGGGTGTCATTAAAATTGTACTTGACAAAGAAGGGAAGGCCTTGTATTTCAGTCGGAGTCCCATCCCCTCACCGGGCCCCTCAGGGCCCAACAAAGCTTTTCCGGGGAAGTTTTTAAGGCATTTGGGAATGTATGGCTTTCGCCCTGAAGTTCTAAAACAGGTCTCAGGACTGCCTCGCAGTCCCCTTGAAATTCAGGAGAATCTGGAGCAATTACGCTGGCTGGAAAACGGGATTCCCATCCGGGTAGGAATATCCCGGCAAAGGGCTTTTTCGGTTGACTTTCCTGCCGATCTGGCCCGGGCAAGGAAAATGGCAAAAAAATAAGGGTATCCGTTTCCATTGACCCGGAATAAGCCGTATTTTTGAGGTGTGAATACGACTCATCTTATTGAGGAATTATTGTTTGAGCACGATTGCGTAATCCTTCCCGGATTCGGGGGTTTCGTATGTAATCCTTCCCCAGCCTGGGTGAACCCCAAAACGCATACTTTTTTTCCGCCCAACAGAAAACTGTCGTTTAACCGAAATCTGAAAAACAACGACGGATTACTCATAAACTCCCTGGCCGGCCGGCTTAATCTTACCTTTTCCGGTGCCCGTGAGGAGGTCCTTCAGTTTGTTTCTTCCCTGGAAAAAATGCTGGAAGAGGGAACAAAAAAGGAGTTTGGTAACCTGGGGTCATTCACCAAAAACACCGATGGAAATATTGTTTTTGAACCCAATCCTTTTTTGATTTTAGAACCGGATTCCTTTGGGTTCAGCCGCTTTTCTTTTCCTCCCATTAAATCCGAAGGAAAGAAAAAGGAAGCAGAAAAGAAATTCAAAGACCGTCAGATCCCGGTTGAGAAAAAAATTAAAATCAGGAAAACCCGTAAGACAGCCCGTTGGGTAGCGCTGGCTCTGTTGCTGCCCATTATGGCGGGACTGATTTGGATTCCATGGCAAACCAATTTCATGGAGAATAACGGCCTGGCCGATTACAATCCTTTTAAATCATTGAAAGAAAGCCCGGTTTTTTCGGTGCGAACCGAGGGTGAAGTAAAAGCCCTTGGCGATTTGGTTCAGCCCTTCACCAATACTGCCGGAAACGAAGCAGGTGGCAAAATTCTTGTTCCTGACGAAAACGGGAAAGAGGTTGTGGTTAAGGAGTCGGCTCCTGTTTTGGCTCCTGCAGATAAAACCGGAGTTACCAATAACCTGAAAAATTCAATCTCCGGGAAACCCGGAAACTATAATCTTATTGCAGGAGCTTTTATGGTTCCTGAGAATGCCCATAACTATGTAAGCACCCTGAGGGAGCTCGGATTACAAGCCGAAATTATGGAGCTTCCCGGCAATCCTCTTAAATATGTAAGGGTAGGAACCTATAACGATTCACAGTCGGCTTTGAATGCGCTTGGCAATGCCCGGTCTGTAAAGCCGGAAATCTGGATCCTTTCTCTTTAGGAATTTTTATTCCGCTTTTTCCGGTAAATTATCACTGCTACATATAAGGCAATAGCCAGACCCAGCAAACCTGTAATAATCCAGATTATTCGGTTGTTTTCTTTGGGAACCGCAAGCAAAATAATTCCAAAAAGCAGCAAGGTGGCACCTTCATTGAAAATTCTGAGTTTTAAAGAATTCCAGGCAGGTTTGTTATTTTGGAATTTATTGAACAGGCGGTGACATTGTAAATGATACAGGACAAGAAGAAAGACCAGAAACATTTTTATAAGGAACCAGGGTTGGGTCAGGTAAAAGTCGAGATGAAGTACTGCAAGCCAGATTCCAAACGAAAGCGTAAGGATCATTCCCGGCCAGGTAATCCCATACCAAAGCCGTTTTTCCATGAGTTTATACTGGTTGATTAAAATACTTTTTTCAGGTTCGTTTTTTTCCTGGGCTTCTGCGTGGTAAACCAGAAGCCTAACAAAATAAAAAAGCCCTGCAAACCATGTTACCATGAAGATCAGGTGCAAAGCCAAAATGTAGCGTTCCTGCATTTAATAGGATTTAGCCCAAAGTTAATTAATAACTTTACCCAAAAATTTCCCGATGACAAAAACCAAGAGAGCCGCTGAAACCCTGGCGGTGACAACTGAGATTGTATTACCCAACGACACCAATGCTTTGGGAAATCTTGCCGGGGGCCGTTTGCTGCATTGGATGGATATAGTTTCTGCCATATCAGCCCATAGACTTTGTAAGCGGGTTGTGGTAACCGCGGCCGTTAATAATGTAACCTTTTCAGAGTCGATAAAGCTTGGAAGTATTGTAACCCTGCAGGCCAAGGTATCGCGCTCCTTTAATTCGAGCATGGAAGTTTTTATTGATGTATTTGTGGAAGATGCCGTTTCGGGCGAAATGAAAAAACACAACGAAGCCATTTATACATTCGTTGCGGTGGATCAAAACGGGGCGGCTCTTCAGGTTCCCAAAGTAATTCCTGAGTCGGAAGAAGAAAAAGCCAGGTACGACGGGGCCCTTCGGCGCCGTCAGTTAAGTTTAATTTTGGCGGGCAAAATGAAGCCCGATGATGCTACCGAGCTAAAAGCGCTCTTTCTAAAGGAGTGACAAAGTTTTGGCAACTTCTTCCGTGGAAATATTTTCCATGCATTTGAAGTGCTTTTTCGGACATTGAGCATATCCCAGTTTGGAACAGGGGCGGCATGAGAGGTCTTTTTCTTCAAACAGAATGCCGGCATTTTCTTCCCCGAAGCCGGTTTCATACGGGTACATTCCGAATTCAGGAATAGTATTCCCCCAAAAGGAAATGATTTTTTTCTTCAATGCGGCTCCGATATGCATCAGGCCGGTGTCGTTGGTAAGCAAGGCATCTGCATTTTTAATGCACAGAGCCGATTGGGGCAGGCTCAATTTTCCGCACAGGTTCAGGCAGCGGCCTCCGGTGCCGGCCTCAATATTTTCTCCCTCTCTCTGATCTTCAGACCCGCCCAGCAAAATAAAGTTGTTGGAACCGGAATTAATTACCTCAATTATTTTTTTGGACGGGAATCGTTTGGTAGCAAATTTTCCTCCTATTGCCCAGGCGAAATATTTTTTGCCGGAAGCAAATGAATCCAAAATGTTTTGCGGGATGGCTGTAGATTCAGGAATAAAAAAATCGAGGCCCTTTTGGTCGTTGGAAATCCCAAATGACTTCAGCGTGGAGAAATAACGGTCTACTATATGGATGTCGGGCAGGCGGTTGATTTTAAAATTTACCAGGAGCCACTTTTCAAAATTTAATTTGGGAAATGAGGATGATTTTTTGCCCAGGGTAAATTTTGTTCTTAACGATCTCAGGTTGTGATGAAGGTCGATTACAAAATCGAAATTTTCTTTTTTTAGGTTCTTAAGAGAAGTTCCCTCAGGATTGGTAAGGATATGAACCTTTTCGAGATAAGGGTTAGGCTCCAGAATTTCTTTATAGGCAGGTTTGGTAAGATAATGTATTTGCGAACCGGGCAATTGAAGTTTCAGGCATCGGATCAAGGGTGTGGTTAATACTATGTCACCAATGGAGCTGAAGCGGATAATAAGGAATTTTTTTCCCAATGGATTTAAAAGGGTAAAAGGGTAAACTCTTTAACTAACCCGGAGGGGGTGGTTTCCGAAACTTTTAATTCGGTTTCTTTTAAGCGAATAATTTTCCAGGTCCATGTACTGCTTCCCGGACTGGTTTCCGTAATTATTAGTTCGGTTTTGTCGGAATTGAACTTCCATGTTCCGCTTTCGGTCTGGTCAAGGGTTCCGTTGAGTTTGTAGGTAAATAAATATACCCCGGATTTTGAAAGGGTAATTTTCCCATCCTGATAATAGAAGTTAAAATCGCTGGTAAAATCAACCCCGTTTTCAAGGTATTTGGCAACCCTCCAATCGTTAGCCACCCTGGCCTTTTTTGAACGAAGAGAAAAGGCCGGACCTTCCTCGTACTTTTTACAACCCGAAAAGGCGAAAAAGAAAATAAACAGTAAAAAAAAGGGGGTGAGGCAAATTGATTTTTTCATGCTTCAAAAGTACGAAAGGAAAAAACATAAAAAAACCCCGCATTTGCGGGGTTTTTTTATGATGAATAAAAGCCTATTGTTCGTAGGTGGATTCAGTGGTGTTTGAACCATCAACATCCTTAAACTTAAGCATTTTGTTTTTTAGCATAAGAATGGTGGTGGTGTCCTTGCTGGTAGGCGAGGCATCGGGCGTTGTAATGAGCTTTGTTTTCTTGTCATAAAACTCCCATTTTCCGGTTTCAGTTCCGGAAAAAGAACCCATGGTATAAGTGGAGGTGTATTTGCCGTCTTTTTCAATTTTCATTTGAATGGTCATTCCGCTGATATTTTGCACGGCACCATTTACTTTTACTTCGGTTAGTTTCCAGTCACCGGCCAAACGGCCTTTTTTGGAACGAAGTGACATAGCCGGACCTTCTTCGTATTTATTACAAGAGGCAAGGGCCAGTACCAGAGTTGCGATGGCGAAAACGCCTAAAATTGAATTTTTCATTATTGGTTTTTGTTTTATATAATTTGCTTATTGAACAAAGGTCATGTTCATTTCAAGAGATTCCGTTCCGGAAGCATTTACTTCAGTTCCTTTTGACTTTACAACCATTTCCTTATTCTTAAGCATATCAATATACCAGATTTCAGAAGGAGCGGAATCACCAGTGTAAGTAGTTGTGCTGGTGCTTGAAGGGTTGCTGTTGGTAGTAGTAGAACTGAGGGTACGGAAAACTACATGATCCTTGTTTTTGTATTCACCCACTTTTCCTGTAAAATTCCACACTCCTTTGTCAGTGGTAACTACAGTGTTGTTGGTGAAGGTTTCAGTGGTAATTATTTCATAAGTTCCGTCTTTTTCAATTTTCAAAGAAACCGTGTGGCCATTGCTTGAGGTGAAAGTTGAAGAGCCAATTGTGATGGTAGTGTTCATAGTGGTTCCATCCCATGTGTAGGTGTAGGTTGTGTTACTAGACCCATCCACATACTTGCCATCTCCTTTAGAACCTTTCCATTCTCCGGCCATTCTGCCTTTTCTTGAACGAAGAGATAAAAAAGGATCATTTTCGCCTTTTTTACAGCTATCAAGTACTAGAACAGCGCAAAAAAGAACTAAGGTTGTGATTGCGAATTGTTTTTTCATTTGTTTGGTTTTTGTTTGTTTTATTTTAAAAATGGCTTTTTTCGGGAGGCAAAGGTAGGAAAACAACCCTATTAACCCAAAAGAAACCGAATACCGGGCAGGGGAAAATCAATTTTTATGCCCTTTTTCCCAATTTACATTTGCTACCTTTGGTTTTGCGATGATTACCGACACCCATTGTCATCTTTACCTACCTGAATTTCAGGATGATATATCTGATGTTGTGGCTCTTGCCCGAAAAAAAGGGGTTGCCCGGTTTTTTTTGCCCAATATTGATTCAGGCTCAATTCCCACCCTTAAAAACCTTTGTTCAGCTTACCCCGGCGAGTTTTTCCCGCTCATGGGATTACACCCCTGTTCAGTTAAGGAAAATTACGCTAATGAGCTGGAAACCATTAAAAAAGAACTTTTTTCAGGAGGGTATTACGGAGTAGGGGAAATTGGCCTTGATTACTATTGGGATAAAACCTTTACCGATGCGCAAAAGGAGGTGTTCAGAACCCAGATCTCCTGGGCCATTGAACTAAAGCTTCCCATAATTATTCATACCCGTGACTCACTCGACGATGCACTCGAATTGGTTGAAGCTATGAAAACACCCGAACTGAAGGGAATTTTCCATTGTTTTTCAGGATCCCCTGACCAGGCAAAACGCGTCATGAATTTAGGAGGGTTTAAAATGGGAATTGGAGGGGTTCTTACCTTTAAAAATTCGGGACTGGATAAAACGGTAGCCCAAATACCCCTTGAATACCTGGTATTGGAAACGGATGCCCCATACCTGGCTCCTGTTCCCTACCGGGGAAAAAGAAACGAACCTGCCTTTCTCGACGAAATTATCGGGAAACTGTCCGAGGTTAAATCTCTGTCCAGGGAGGAAATTATTTCAGTTACCCACCAAAATTCTTTGGAGGTTTTCGGGGTTTAGTATTCCTTTGTGCCCAAACTATGGCGAAGAAATCTGAAATTTTACTCATTTATACCGGTGGTACCATAGGCATGATGCGCGATGAGGCATCAGGAACCCTTCGGCCTTTTGATTTTAAGAATATGAGCCGACATATTCCTGAAATTAAAAAAATTCCGGCCAATATTTCTACCCATTCCTTTAAAAATCCCATCGATTCATCAGATATGCAACCCAAAACATGGGTTGAAATTGCGGAAATTGTTTTTCGAAACTATAAAACATACGACGGGTTTGTGATTTTACACGGTTCCGATACCATGGCTTACACCGCCTCGGCACTTAGTTTTATGTTTTCAAACCTGAGCAAGCCCATTATATTGACGGGTTCCCAACTTCCCATAGGTATTCTTAGAACCGATGGTAAAGAGAATCTGATAACCGCCATTGAAATGGCCTGCCTCAAAAACAAAAAAGGATCTCTGCTGAAAGAGGTATGTATTTATTTTGAATACAAACTTTTTCGGGGCAATCGTTGCTTTAAGTTTAATGCCGACCAGTTCAATGCTTTTCAGTCTCCTAATTTCCCGGAGCTTGGAAACGCCGGTGTGGAAATTGTAATTAACGAAAAACTCCTCCTTAAACCCGGCAAAGGAAAACCTGGGTTGTTTTCAGAATTAAATGACCGCATCGGAGTATTAAAAGTATTTCCTGGCATGCGTCCTGATTTTGCCGGTTCTGTTCTTGAAAATAAAAACCTGAATGGAATTGTTCTTGAGACTTTTGGGGCAGGTAATGCCACCCGTTCCTCCTGGTTTTTGAAAATGCTGGAACAAACAGTAAAAAGAGGGGTTCCCATTCTGAATATTTCCCAATGCCCGGCAGGAAAAATTGAACCGGGAAAATATGAAACCGGGGAGGGCTTGAAAAAAGCAGGAGTATTAAACGGTTCCGACCTCACTTTTGAAGCGGCCGTAACTAAAATGATGGTAGTCCTGGGATTGAAACTCAGCTATAAAAAAACCTGTGCTATGCTTACTGAAAGCATCCGCGGAGAAATGAGCTGATTTCTTTAATAATCACCCATGATGTTGATGGTTTCCATCAAATAAGGGTCCTTCTTCAGATTTTTGTGCCAGTCCCGGTTTCTGTTTATCTTGATGGTATCAGTACCCCAGGTTTTTAAATCAGCACCCGGAGTAATAATGTCCATTCCTGAGATTTCTTCAAAAGCAGGATCGTACTTTTTATATTTTGTTTTCCTTTCTTTTTCCTGTTCGCGAAATTTGGAAAAATTCAGGGAATAGCTTGATAAATCTCTGTCCTTTTTCAGTTCAAGGGCCCATTCTTCAATAAGGCGGAATCGTTCTTCCTTATTAACCCGCTGCTGACTTTGCTTTTTTAATTTTTGAATATCAGGCCCGCCTTTTACCGGAGCATAATTAGCTTTTGAAATCTCATCCCAGGGCAGGGGATAGTTTAAATCTTTTTCTCCTTCTTCCACATATTTGAAAACGTCAGGAAGAATAATGTCAGGTTCAACCCCCCTCAATTGCGTGCTTCCTCCGTTAATGCGATAAAACTTCTGGATGGTCAGTTTTACAGATCCTAATGGTTTCAGGGAATCGAAGGCGGCCATAAGGTAATCGTCGAGGTTCATGAACTGCTGTACGGTTCCTTTGCCAAAAGTTGCTTTACTGCCTATTATTATTCCCCGCTTGTAATCCTGAATGGCAGCAGCCAGAATTTCCGATGCGGAGGCACTGTTTTCATTTACCATAATAGCCAGAGGACCTCCATAAACTATGGAGGGATCTTCATCGGCATAAACGAGAGGAGTACTCCGGTCGCGCTGCATAACCTGTACTACGGGACCCTTGCCGAAAAACAATCCGGCCATGCGGATTACATCATTCAGGGAGCCACCTCCGTTGTTGCGAAGATCAATGACCACCCCATCTACATTTTCACTTTTTAATTTTTCAAGCTCAATTTTTACATCACGGGAACAATTTCTGGCTCCCGACTTTCCAAAATCCGCATAAAAAGAAGGAAGGTGAATGAGTCCGATTTTCTTTTTTCCCAGAGTAACAATGGCTGAACGGGCATAGGTTTCTTCCAGAATCACCACATCCCGGATTATGGGAATTACTTTGATATCGCCGGAAGGTTTTTTAACCGTTAACCTTACCTCTGTGCCCTTTTTTCCTCTGATCAACTCAATGGCATCATCGAGTCGCATATCGGTAATATCAACGGGTTCTTTGTTTCCCTGGCCTACTTTCAAAATGATATCGCCGGCTTTAAGTTCCCCCTGTTTATAGGAGGCCGATCCGGGAACGATACTTGAAACCCGAATGAATCCGTCACGCTCCACCAACTGGGCTCCAATGCCCTCCAACTGACCGCTCATTTGAATGTCGAAATTCTTTTTGTCTTTCGGAGGGAAAAATTCGGTGTGCGGGTCGTGTAAATTGGCAATGATGCTCAGGTACTGATTAAACCGGTCGTTTTTATTCAGCCGGGTAAGCCGGCGGAAGTAGTCTTCATTGGCTTTTAAAACTTTTTCCCTGGCATTGCGTTCCATTTCACTGAACTCTTCCGGTGTAGGAACCGTGGTGCCCAGGGAGTCTTTTTCTTCTATGGTATTTACGATACGGTTAAGAACCTGGAATTTCAGGGCCTTCCTCCAGGCTTCTTTTAACTCAGGAAGGGTATTGCTGTATTCGAGTTTTTTGGAATCCGTTTCAATGTTTTCGTCCAGGGTAAAATCAAAGGGCTTGTCCAGAATTTCCCTGAAAAAGCCATTAACATCATTAACTCTTTTGGTGATTAAATCATAACTGGTATGAAAAAAGGAAAACTCCCCCTGTGATATTTCGTCGTCTATTTTGTGCTTGTAAGCTCTTAGTTTTTCAACATCTTCTTTAAGGAGAAATTTTTTATTTACATCCAGTCTTTCCAGGTAAAGCTGAAGGAACTTTTCCGAGAAATCATTGTTGTAGACTACGGGTTTATAATGAGCCTGGCTGAGGCTTCCGGTGAGCATCTGAAGCATAACTTCTTCCCGTACCGAACCCTTAAAAGGTCCAAAGGCTGCAATAAGGATTCCAAAGGCAAGTGCCGGAACCAGAATAAAATAGGTGGCTTTCTTTTTCATACAATCTTTACAAAGGTAGGGATATGCTAAAAACTGCCGGAATAAAGGCAACTAAAAGTGCCCTAAACCCGTCTTATCCAGTAAAATACCATATTTTGCCTATATTTGAAAAGTTTAAAGCAAAAACCATGCTCAAATCTATACTTGCAGCTCTTTTTCTCCTTGTTTTTACCCTTTCCCCTTCCCAGGTAAACATTCAGTGGTTCCAAACCAACACCAGCACCGGCAACAATACCGACCGGGCTATTGAAATGGTGGTGGATGCAGCCGGGAACTCCTATGTAACAGGCATTAAATGGGGAGGCTCCAATTTTGATATTGTCACGATTAAATACAGCCCGACCGGAACTCTGCTTTGGGAAAGGACATATAACGGTGCAGGAAACGGACTCGACGAGGGCAGGGGAATAGCCCTTGACGCTGCAGGACATGTTTATGTGTTGGGCTGGACAGCTGGAACCGGAAACAATTATAATTATGTAACTCTTAAATACCACGGTGTTACCGGAACTCAGATTTGGGCAAGGATTTTCAACGGCACCGGAAATTCCACCGACGATCCGTACGATATTGCAGTGGATGGAAACGCCAATATATTTGTTACCGGAGGAAGCGTCGGAAGTGGAACAGGCGAGGACTATGCCACCCTGAAATACGACTCGGCAGGAACCCAACAATGGGTTCGCACCTATTCCTTTACCGGTGCCAATATAGATAAGGCAAAAGCTCTGGCAGTTGATGCCTCCGGCAATTGTTATGTTACGGGATTTAGTTCAGCCGGAGGTTCCAACTTTGATTATGCCACCTTAAAATATGATCCCGCCGGAACTATGATGTGGGCTTCTGCTCACCGGTATAACGGCCCCGGAAACAACGACGATCAGGCCACGGCAATTGCGGTTGATAATGCCACTGGTAATGTTTACATCACAGGATATTCCCGGAATATTCCCATTGTGGATTATGATTATGCCACCCTTATGCTGAATTCTTCCGGAGCCCAGCAATGGGTAATGCGCTACGGCGGAACTGCAGCCGACCTTGACCGTCCTACCTCTATTGCCCTTGACGCTGCCGGGAATTGCTACATTACCGGAAAAGTAAAAAACAACGGAACGCTGGAAGACATGACCACGATTTCCTATTCGAATTCGGGTGCCCAGCGCTGGATTAATGTTTACAATTTCGCCAATAATTTTGATGAAGGGAAAGCACTTCGTCTGGATCCCACCGGCACTTATTTATATGTTTCAGGAACCAGCAATCACCCTTCATCCAATAACGATTTTATTACCATGAAGCTGCTTACCTCAAATGGTAATTCGGTTTGGTCTATCAGGTATACCGGACCCGGCATTGGAGGTGATGTAAATTTCGATTTAAAGATCGATGCCCAGGAAAATGTATTTGTTTGCGGACAGGTTACCAATCCGGGTTCAGGATCAGATATTATTGTAATTAAATATTGCCAGCTTTTGGCAGATGCAGGTCCTGATGTTTCCATTTGCCTCAATGCATCAACCCAACTCAATGCCACGGCTCCTAATGCTGTTGCCTGGTCATGGACACCTGCCAGCGGATTAAACAGCACTACCATTGCCAACCCTGTTGCTACTCCTACGGCAACTACCACCTACATTGTTACCATAACGAACGCAAACGGTTGTACCGATTCTGATTCTGTTACCGTTACGGTTAATCCTTTGCCGGGTCCTTCCATTAACGCCAGCGGACCCACTACCTTTTGTATAGGGGATAGTGTTACACTGAGTGGCCCTAATAATTACAATTATTTATGGAGCCCGGGCGGAGCCACTACCCAGTCTATTTTGGTAAATACCTCCGGAACGTATTCCCTTACCATTACAGATTCCAATACCTGCGCTGCTCAAAGTACCATTACCGTTACAGTTAATCCCCTGCCTACCGTAAGTGCAGGTGCGAACGACACCGTTTGTTTAAGTCAGACCGCCCAGCTCAATGCCAGCGGAGCCCAAACTTATGCCTGGACTCCGGGCAGCACGCTCAGCGACTCTCTCATAGCCAATCCTCAGGCCGGAATGGTTACCACAACCACTTATACCGTGGTGGGAACCGATGCTAACGGCTGTTCCAATACCGCCTCTGTTACCATAACGGTTATGCCTAACCCTCCTGTTCCCTCAATATCCTGGGCTAACGGAACCCTGACCTGTTCTCTTGCCGGTTATTCGTATCAATGGTATACCATGGCTCCGGCAACTCCCATTCCGGGAGCTACCTCACAAACCTATATCCCAACGGTAAATGATACTTTTTTTGTCACGATTATCGACAATTTCGGATGTTCTACTTCATCTCCCGTAATTATTATTACGGATGTGGGAATCAGTGAAAGCGCTTTTGCGATGGGAATGAATTTGTTTCCCAATCCCAACATGGGACAATTTACCTTAACTTGGAATCAGAATTATTCCGGAAATCTGTTGTTTGAAATTTTCTCTATTGAAGGAAAAATGGTTTATCAGCACCGTGACATATACGGCAGCGGACAACAGTCTGAGAATATTTCTGTTATGGATTTGGATGCCGGACTGTATTTTATCCGACTTTCTGCTGAGCAGGGCTCAGGCACTATTAAATTCAACTTGAAAAAGTAGCTACAGGTTTTCCAGCATTTGAACAACCTCTGCCCGTTTCCTTACCGAGACGGGCACGCTTTTTTGATCTGAAAGAAGTAAATATCCTCCGTCGGTTTTTACAAACTCCCGAATGTGCAAGGTGTTCACGAGGTGTGATTGATGTACTCTGAAAAAACCACTTTGCGACAGCAGATCATCAAATTCTTTCAGGGTTTTAGACTGCAAATGGGTTTTTCCGCCGGCCAGAATTACACGGGTGTAATTTCCGTCGGCCTCAAAGCGAATGATTTCTTCCAGCGAAACCATTATTATTTTTTCTGTGGTATGGAGTGCAATTCGGCCCGGTTTGTTCCGAAAATTAAACAGGGCATCCTCCAGCCGACCCAGGGGGTTGTCGCTTCCCTTTTCTTTTTTGAATTTTTTCAGAGCCTTTTCCAGGTCATCGCTGTCGATGGGTTTCAGTAGGTAGTCAAGGGCGGAAAACCGGAAAGCCTTGACAGCATATTCATCAGAAGCCGTTATGAAAATTACACCGAAATCCCGGGACTTTACTTTTTCAAGTAAATCAAATCCGTCGCCATCGGGCATTTGAATGTCAAGAAACAACAAATCCGGTTTTTCGCTGTTTACCAGAGCAATACCTTCTTTCACATTGGCTGCTTCTCCAACGAGATCAATTTTATCTTCCAGAAGTTCAAGCTCCCTGCGCAGAAGGTCGCGGGCTTTTTTACTGTCGTCAATGATAACGCAACGGATCATATCGTTTAAATCTGAAAGCCAAGTTTAGCCAGTATGGTCGGAATTTTCAGGCGATTCTGGTCTACTACTCCCGGGTTATATTCAAATTTTAAGGTGTCGTCGTCGAGTGTGGCAAAACTAATGGCGGCTCCTTTTTTGGCCAGGCCCTCCCGTTCGGCTACCAGCAAAATTCCCTTTCCTTTGATTACCTCATTTAGGCTTTTTAACTGACTGCTTTTAGAACCGGGAAGAAAAACCAAATGACAGGCGGAAGCTTCGGCAGGTGCATTTAATTTTTTAATGATGATTTGCTTTCCTTTGGCTTTTTTGTTTTGAGCCATTTGCTCCAGTTCTTTGATGATCGGGCTATCACCAACTACTCCTATCACAAACGGGTCGTTGATGTCGGGCCATTCGATGTATTTTATAAAGTTGTAAATAAACAGGCTGTAAGATTTATA
>ERZ869936.128-NODE-128-length-98910-cov-52.806252_pt1 | contig 98910 bp, 66 predicted proteins | sample MGYA00520876_ERZ869936 | MGnify/ENA primary metagenome ERZ869936 (study PRJEB32218, sample SAMN09650985) | biofilter metagenome | isolation source: enrty point of leading RO module | place: Saudi Arabia: Thuwal, RO plant located on Red Sea | collected 2016-02-17 ...
TCAGGAGTCAGAAGTCAGGAGTCAGAAGTCAGGAGTCAGAAGTCAGGAGTCAGAATAAGAACCCGGAGCGCAATCGACGAGCATAACTAGAAGCCAGGAGTCAGGAGTAAGAAGTCAGCGAAAACACTGCGTCCTCAATGATCGTATTGGTGATCCTTTTGCGCTTCGTGCGGTAATCTATTAGTGTCGCTAACCGCTTAATCCGCATCGCAAACGCTGCTCTAAACATCTCCCAACTCACCAGCTCTCCTTATCTGGTCAATGGTCAATGTTCACTGATTAACCGCTTTCTCCACCGCTTCGTCCAGCCTTCGCTTGACCTCTTCATCATACGAAACAAGCTTCACCACCAATTCGCCTTTCCGGTCGAAAACAAGGGTCTGCGGGATGCGTGAATCATCTCCAAGCAACTGATAGATCAGAGCGTCTTCAGGAGTGGCCAAAGGGTAATCGATGCTTAGGCGTTCTTTGAATGCGGGTACCTTGGGACGGTCCTCATCTCCGCCAACGTGAAGCCCTATCACCTGAAAACCTCGGTCGCCGTATTTTCCCTGTAGCTCCCTCAGGTGCGGGATCTCCTCGATACAGGGGGGACAGTATGTCGCCCAAAAATCGAGGACAAGCACCTTGCCTTCAAAGTCGCCGATCGTCTCCATTTCGCCGTCAAAGATCTTCCAGCTCAGTTCCGCTGTCGGCTTTGGGGGCCCGGCAGGGATCGACGTCCTCGGCATGCGGTATGGCTCGACCGGGCGATCGGATATCGATACCGGCGCTGCAGCCGGTCGACATCCCGAAGCTACAACGAGAATGCTTGCGGCAAGGATGATCAATATGTCAGATCTTCTTGTCTTTTTGGGGAATTGCATACACCTGGTGATCTACTTGCCTGGGCTTCGAATTGCCGGGAACGATTCAGGTTCGACACTGCGAACACCCGTTTCGCAACATTCTACACGAATTCATTTTTCGTTTCATTCGTGCTATCAGTGAGCAGTGAGCCGTTATTACCCCGAAAAAATCGATGGACTGCTGAGATCTTCAGATCACGCTGGTTCTCCGGATTCGTTCGATTGTGCGGGCACTGCGGCCAGTCTAGATTGCGGAGTGCGTGTAAGGATCTTTGTTTCGATTGCCGGAGAAGACCGTCTTGAATCCTTGAGATTCGTTTCGAACGGATGCGGATACGCGGTCGCGGCCGCCGAGGCTCTTTGCCGTTGGGCCGACGGTTCGAAGCTTCAGGATCTTCACGGTCTGGCCCTTCTGGAAGAAACGGTTACACGAACGCTCGGGGAAATTCCGTCCTCAAGGAGAAATTGCACCGCGCTCGCGATCGAAGCATTTCAAAAGGCACTTGCGGAGCTCAGGGATAGACGTGTAGCGAAATGGAATGGAGATACAGCCCTGATCTGCTCGTGTTTCGGCGTTTCCGAGGAGACGATCGAGGAAATTGTAAGAAGCGGCAGTGCATTGACCGTTGAAGCGGTCGGCGACGCCTGCAACGCGGGCACCGGCTGCGGAAGCTGCCAGATGCTCATCGGGGAGATCGTGGAGAGTACTGAGAGATGAGAGCTGAGAGATGAGAGATAAGAGATAAGAGATAAGAGATAAGAGATAAGAGATAAGAGATGAGAGATAAGAGATGAGAGATGAAAGATAAGAGATAAGAGATGAGAGATGAGAGATGAGAGATGAGAAATGAGAGATAAGAGATAAGAGATGAGGACTGAGAGCCGAGAGCTGGCACTCATCTCTCAGTACCCAGTACTCATCTCTCAGTACCCAGTACTCATCTTTTCCGCTCATGCTATAATCCCGCATTGTCGGCAAGCGCGTTCTCGAACCAATAGTTTCCGCACTTCCGTGCCTTAAAGGCTGCCGGCATTTAATACGATGGACGACCCTGCGAGTTTATCCTTCTTCCTTTTGGCCGAAGCTGCTGCCGATGGGGCTACCTTCAGTGCAGTCTCGGTACTACTAAACATCCTGCTTGTACTCGTGCTTGTGCTCTGCAACGGATTCTTCGTTGCCACGGAGTTCGCCTTTGTAGCTGTACGCAAGTCGCGAATCGAGTCTCTCGCCGCCGAAGGCAGCCGAGCGGCAAAGCGCCTGCTTGAGTGCATTAACAACCTCAATGCGTACATTTCCGCAACGCAGCTTGGGATCACGCTTTTTTCCCTTGGTCTAGGCTGGATCGGCGAACCCGCCGTTGCAATGTTCATTGAGCCGCTTCTTGTCTGGATTGGACAGATCACCGGCGCGACGTTCCTTGCATCGGGTGCGGTCCTTCACACCATCTCGTTTGTCATAGCGTTCTCGATCATAACTTTTCTGCATATCGTGCTCGGCGAGCTGGCGCCAAAGACGATGGCGCTCGAGCTTTCGGAGAGAGTTGCGCTCGCGGTCGCACTTCCGATGCAGATTTTTTACAAGACCTTCTATTATCCGATCAGGATGCTGGACTGGACGGGTGCAAAGACCGTCAGGCTCTTTGGCCTGCACCCGACAGGCGAAGAAGGGTCTGTCTATTCAGAAGAAGAGATCCGGCACCTGATCGACGTTTCAAAGAAAAGCGGACACCTCAACGAGGAAGAACAGAAGCTCATCCACCAGGTCTTCGAGTTCTCGGAAACGACGGTTCGCGAGGCGATGGTCCCGAGGACCGAGATCTTCGCCATTCCGGTGACGTACGACCTGAACGAGATCGCCGAGGCATTTAAAGAGAGCGGGTTCTCGAGGTTTCCTGTGTACAGGGAATCGCTCGACGATATGGCGGGCGTAATCCACAGCAAGGACGTGATGAGCTACCTGCTCAATCCGGACTCGTTTCGAATAGAGAAGATATTGAGGAGGCCGAAATATGTCGTCGATACGGCAAGGCTCGAGGACGTCCTCCGCAAGATGCAGGCAGAAAAGTTTCATTTCGGCTTCGTGGTCGATGAGCACGGCGGAATAGAGGGAATAATTACTCTTGAAGACCTCTTGGAGGAGATTGTCGGCGAGATCGCGGATGAATACGACGAAGAGGTTGCGGAGCAGATCCACGAACAAAAGGACGGCAGCTACATTCTCGACGGCGGCTTGGCGGTTAGGGACCTCAACAGGCAACTCGGCCTTAACGTTCCAATGTCTGAAGGCTATACGACGATCGCGGGATTTTTGATGGCGGAGGCGGGCCAGCTTCTTGCGGAGGGCGAGAGGGTGAGGTTTAACGGGCACGAGTTCGTAGTGGAAGAGGTTGAGAAACGAAGGATTCTGCGGGTGAAGATGGAAAAGGTGGCGGTATGAAGTATCGGGTGATCGCAATCTTGGTAGTCGTTTTCGGGTTATGTTCGTTTGTAGCCGGTCAGGAGAGGAAGTTCGATGTGATCCTGACTCTCGATCAAATCTCTTCCAGGGTCGACCGCGCAGAGGCTGCAGCGGTCGCCCGTATAGTAAACAGATCCACAGAAAGTCTCAGGACCTCGACTCTCCCGACTTTGAACGTCTACTTTTCAGCTTGCCAACCTTCTTATCCAACCTGCCTGGAGTCGAGCACGTACTTCGCTAGTGTGGAGATCCCGTCGAAGGTCCTTGCTGAAAATGAGTCCCACGAGTTTCGCGTAAATCTTTCACGCTTAAACTGGGTGGATTTCAAGTATTCGAGGAAAGAGAGCGGAATAATCACGACAAACCTGAAGGGTGTGCCGAGGGACAACATCTTCCTGTATGCCGATGTACGTATCCCCGACGGCTACGAGAAAGGGAAGGACGGAAGGCGTATTCCGAAGTACAGGAAACACCTGTCGAATGTGATCGTAGTAACGTTAAACTGACTGTTTGAACATGAGGTGAGTAGATCCGGTTCCTGGGCCGGGTCTTTTCGTTTTAAACCTCCGATTGTTTTTGAAACGGCAAGGCGTTAGATTTAGCTGAAAGAGAAGCAATGATGTGGCTGTCCATGGGTTGTGCCGATCGTAACGGGCTGAAGAGGTTTGGTTCGTTCCAACAAGAATATGCGGGCAAGCCCGCCGCTAAACAGTTCTCAATTCACGATCCACAAGTTGATACCTGATCATTGAAACCTGAAAATTGAAAAAATGAGCATAATTGAAGACATATGGGCACGGGAAATACTGGATTCCCGGGGAAATCCGACGATCGAGGCCGAGGTCATTCTTGCATCCGGAGTGACGGGCAGGGCGGCAGTTCCGAGCGGCGCTTCGACCGGCGAGAACGAGGCGGTCGAGCTCCGCGACGGCGACAAGTTCCGGTATCTCGGAAAGGGCGTCACCCAGGCAGTTGCAAATGTAAACGACAAGATCGCATACGAGCTTGAAGGGCTCGATGCACTTGATCAAACGGTGATCGATCAGGCTTTGATCGAGATCGATGGAACCGAGAACAAGTCGGAGCTTGGTGCGAACGCGATTCTCGCCGTATCGCTTGCCACCGCACGCGCGGCCGCGATGCATCTCGAAATGCCGCTTTACCGTTACATCGGCGGAACTAATGGAAGGACCCTTCCGACACCGATGATGAATATCATCAATGGCGGCGCCCACGCGGACAACAATGTGGATTTTCAGGAATTCATGGTAATGCCCGTCGGGTCCGAAAGCTTCAGCGAGGCTTTGAGAACGGGTGCCGAGATATTTCACAGCCTGAAAAAGGTCCTCCACGACAGGGGCTATTCGACAGCTGTTGGAGACGAGGGCGGGTTTGCACCAAACCTTAAATCGAACGAAGAAGCCCTGGAAACGATCCTCGAGGCGATTGACAAAGCGGGATACAAGGCCGGCGTGAACGTGATGATCGCACTTGATCCAGCTTCGAGCGAGTTTTACAAGGACGGAAAGTACGTCTTTAAGAAATCCGACGGCCGCGAGCTATCGAGCAGCGAAATGGCTGAATACTGGGCCGACTGGGTAGAACGCTACCCGATAATCTCGATCGAGGACGGGATGGCGGAAGACGACTGGGAAGGCTGGGTGAACCTGACCACCATGATCGGGGACAAGGTCCAGCTGGTGGGCGACGACCTGTTCGTAACAAATGTGAAGTTCCTGCAGAAGGGCATCGATCAAGGCGCCGCAAACTCGATTCTTATCAAAGTGAATCAGATCGGGACCCTTTCGGAGACACTTGATGCTATCGAACTTGCGAAGACGAACAATATGACCGCGGTCATTTCGCACCGGTCCGGAGAGACCGAGGATTCTTTCATCGCTGATCTCGCGGTCGCGACCAACGCAGGGCAGATCAAGACAGGTTCTCTTTCCCGCTCCGATCGCATTGCCAAGTACAATCAGCTTCTAAGGATCGAGGAAGACCTGGACGGAGCTGCAAGATATCTCGGGATGGGAAGCTTCTACCAGCTAAGGTCGTAGAAAGAAGTACGACCACGGAGAACACAGAGAGCACGGAGATTTTTCGGATTTCCAATTCCTGACTTGGAACTTCAAGCTTGAGATAGAGCAAATCGACGAGGGGTCCATGTCACGGGTGAAGTGCTCGGAAAAGACAGAAGAAGATGGTTCTGTGAATAAACGCATTCCGAAAAGGTCTCTGCGCGCCCTGTGCTCTCTGTGGTGAAAATCGTGTCAATGGAATGGGAGAAAAACGGCTACTCGATCTCGACCGACCGTGAACAGCTTCAGATCGAGGTAATCCACGAATACCTGTCGGAAGAATCGTACTGGGCGAGGGAACGTTTAAGGGCCGAAACCGAGACTGCCATCGAGAATTCACTTTGTTTTGGTGTCTACGAAGGTGGATCGCAGGTCGGTTTTGCGAGGGTCGTGACCGATTTTGCCACTTTCGCCTACCTTGGGGATGTCTTCATTCTTCCCGGTCACCAAGGAAAGGAATTGGGAAAATGGCTGATGGAGGTGATCATCGGCCATCCCGACCTCCAGGGATTCCGCCGTTGGGTCCTTGCCACCCGCGATGCCCATAAACTCTACGAGAAATACGGATTTACAGGGTTGAAACACCCCGAGAGATGGATGGAAAAAGCGGCGCCGAACGCCTATTGATCCGAATCCGCCACCTTCAGGGAAACGAATCCGCAACCACAAACGTAAACCTGTAGACGCCGTTCTGTGTGCTGAGGTCGTGGGATCTTTTGCTTTTCGAGCCGAATCCCATTTGGTATCATTCTCAATAGGCAGTTGATCGCCCAGTCCTCGCATCACATCGGTTGACCAACATTAAGAGAGACATTTTATGGCAGATATCGAAGCTTACAAGGACAAGTTCAGCGACAGTGGCAGGAGGATCCTGCAATCTGCGCTGGATGAGTCTCAAAGGCGCGATCAGAATTACGTGTCTGTCGGGCATATTCTGCAATCGCTTGCCGATGAAGAAGAAGACCTGTTCAACTCTACAATGCGTGACCTTTCGGTCGACCCGCGATCGGTAAAGCTCCTGATCGAAAAACGAGTTGAGGGAGGACGCCAGCATACGGGCAAGGGCTTCCGGATCGCTCCGGAAACGACGGAACTATTCAAACGCGCGATGGATCGCGCCCGCTCCCAGGGTCGAAGGGTCATTGAATCCAGTGACATCTTTTACGTCTTGTCGAACGACGAGCGAAGTGTGCTCAACGACATACTCCAGAATTTGGGCATCGGTCACGAGGACCTTTCCCAGACGGCGACAAGCCGCATAAGAAATCAAGAGAAAGAAGCCGAAAGGATTAAGAAGAAATACGAACTGCCTTCATACCTAAAGCATTTCGGCGTCTCGCTCAACAAGATGGCCCGCGAGGACAAGCTGCCACCCGTCATCGGACGTGAAAAAGAGATCCGCCAGATGGTGGAGATCCTTTCGCACAAAGAGCGTTCAAACTCGCCGATGCTTGTCGGCGAACCGGGCGTCGGCAAGACCGCGGTCGCTGAAGGCCTTGCGCGGATGATCGAGCTGGAGCCGGACAATGTTCCCGCACGACTTAAGAATGCGCATATCGTTCAGCTGCAGATGGGCGGAATGGTTGCCGGCACGATGCTCCGCGGAATGTTCGAAGAGAGGATCAAGGGCGTTATCGACGAAGTGAAAGAGAAAGAGAACATCATTCTCTTTATTGACGAGGCGCACACGATCATAGGGGCGGGTGCAGCTCTCGGGACTTCTTCTGACGCGGCTAACATGTTCAAGTCCGCTCTTGCGAGAGGCGAGCTCAGGATCATAGGCGCAACGACTCTTACCGAGTACAAGGAGTACATCGCTGAGGACGAGGCTCTGGCGAGGCGTTTCCGGCTTGTGAAGGTCCTGGAGCCTTCCTTGGATGAAACTCGCCAGATACTTCTCGGCGTAAGACCGAGGCTTGAAAAGAACTACTCTGTGAAGATCTCTGACGAGGCCATCAACATGGCTCTTGAGATGTCTCCCAAGTACATCCGAAACTTGCATCTTCCGGACAAGGCCATCGGATGGCTTGATACCGCCTCTGTGAAGGTCGAGATCAACGAGCCTAAAAAGGCCGTTGTGAAGCCCGAACATATTGTGGACGTCATATCTCAGGAATCCAGAATTCCCAAGGATATGATCTATCGCGACACCTCCGACAGGTTCTCGACGATGGAAAAGGAGCTTGCGAAGCGCGTCGTCGGGCAAAAGGATGCGGTCAGGGCAGTAGCAGAACGATTGAGGCTTAACAAGGGGCCTCTGAAGGAAAGCCATTACACGCCGGACGGCGTACTGCTTTTCCTTGGACCGACCGGGGTCGGCAAGACCGAGCTAGCAAAGGCTGTAGCCGAGTTCATGTTCGGCGACGAGGAGAAGATGGTCCGCATCGATATGTCCGAATACGGTGACGGAACAGTCGGAATCGAGAAGCTGATCGGAATGCCGCGAGGCATCGTAGGCAGCGAACGCGGAGGCATCCTTACAGAGCAGCTTCGAGAAAATCCGTACACTGTCCTGCTGCTGGATGAGGTCGAGAAGGCATCGCCATATCTAATGAACCTGTTTCTGCAGGCGTTTGACGAGGGATGGCTGACCGACGGACGCGGCAAGAGAGTTTATCTTTCGGACGCGATCGTGATAATGACCTCAAACCTAGGTTCGGACAATTTCAAGAAGTACGAAAAGCCTCTCGGATTTGGAATGAAGTCACTGGGCGATATTCCGGCGATCAAGAATGATGTGCTGAAGGCTGCTGAACAGAGGTTCTCGCCCGAGTTCAGAAATCGTATAGACGAGATCATCGTATTCTCGCCGCTCACTATGGACGAGGTGAAGGAGATCGCCAAACTCTATCTCGAAAAGGTCCGACGGCATATGGAGAAACAGGGCAAGGAGATCGAAGTAACCGACGAGGCGATCGACCTGCTGACGCTCAAGGGGTTCAGCCCTGCTTACGGAGCCAGGTTCCTGAAGCGCCACATCGATCAAAAGGTGAAGCTTCCGATCACGGGTCTCTGGAAAAAGGCCGAAGCATTTGTCGTCGATGTCGACGAAAACGAAGAGATCGTCGTGAATCCTAAAGAATCGTTCAGTCTGAATTAAGTTGAAGCGCTCCCATTTCTCAGGCAAAAGGCTCCGGTGATAACATTCTCCGGAGCCTTTTATCGATTTGATTGCATCAGTAAACTTATGAAGTTCGGAAGAAGAAGTTTTCAAATGGCGTTGCTGCCGGCGGTACTCTTGCTTTACTCCCTTGTCGGGGCCCAGACGCCGGTCAAACCCGATCCGCAGATCGACAAAGCAGAAGAAGTCATGGCGCGGGCCGTAGCAAAGCTCGGCGGACAGGCGTACCTGAACGCGATGAATTCGGTAGGCGAGGGAAAATTTAGCCTGCTGCAGAAAGGCGGGATCGGGGCGTATATGTCGTTCATCGACATCATCGTCTTTCCGGACCGGGAAAGGACAGATTTCGAAGAGCGAGGGTCGAAAACGGTTCAGGTCAACACCGGCGACACTGGTTGGATCTATGAGGAGCATCTGGAATCTTTCGGGGATCAGACCGAACAGCAGATCGACGGCTTTAAGACCGCTCTCCGCACGCATTATGACCACCTGTTGCGTGGTGTATGGAAGGACGATGCAGAGCTAAGTTATGTCGGCAGAAGGCCTTCAACGCTTGGCAAGCGCAACGATGTGGTGCGCCTTGAATTCGAGGACGGCTTCTGGGTCGAGTACGAGTTCGAGGACGACGGACTACCTATGAAGACGGTCTTTGCGACTATGAACTCCGTCGACGAGGAATTGTCGGAGGAGATACGGTACGCCCGATTTCTAACGAGCGGCGGCATTCTCTATCCATCCGTGGTTGATCGATATACTAATGATGTGCACGTCTACCGAGCGACGTACGAGTCGATGGACTTCAACCGGAGAGTTCCTTCCGACATCTTTGTCAAACCATCCGATCCGAAGAAGCTGAGGAAGAAACTGAAGCTGTGAATTGAATGAGTTTGGCGAGTTGGCTGAGTCTCGTGAGTTGACTGATTTTTGTCGAATTTACTTCTTTTTATGCCGGAGGCATAAGCCGCACACCTTCGGCGTGCAAAAACAGTTTGTGACGTCACCCGGGGCTGCGCCTTCCGCTTGCTCCGGGCTAATATCCGATACGCCTCCGGCGTAAAAGAGGATCAAATCTTCCTTACTTCTTAGGTTTAAAAGAAAGGCGGGGACAAGCCCCGCCACTACACTAAATTAACTCGTCAACCCCGCGAGCTACACAAACGCGAACGCGAATTTCTCCTGGTGCAGGCTCTTGTCCGCGGTAAGGTCCACCGGTCCCAGGTATGCTTCGATCTCGTCAAGAATCGTCCTCTCTTCTTTGCGCAGGGCGCTTGCAACTTCCGGATGAACCCTCAAAGTTGTCTCCCTCACATCGCTGAGGCCCTTGGAGATCCTTCTTGCTTCTTCAAGCACTTCATAACAGATCGTCTGCGCCGACTTGATCCATCCGGCCCCCTCGCAGTAGTCGCACGGTGAACAGAGCGTCCTTTCAAGCGACTGCTTGACGCGCTTTCGGGTCATTATGATCAGGCCGAAGTCGTTGAACGAGAGTACCTTTGTTGGCGATTTGTCAGCCTGAAGCGCTTCCTGCAGGGCCTGGAGCACCTTCTTCCGGTTCCCACGGTCCTCCATATCGATCAGATCTAGCACGATGATCCCGCCAAGATCACGCAGACGGATCTGCCTGGCTATTTCGTTGACCGCTTCCAGATTGGTCTTCGTGATAGTGTCCTCGAGCCTCGCATTACCCTTGCCGACGAACTTGCCGGTATTGACATCGATAGCGATAAGCGCTTCGGTCTGATTAATCACCAGGTATCCGCCCGACTTCAGCCAAACCCTATGTTTAAGGGCCTTGTCTATTTCTTCGGAAACGCCGTACGAGTCCAGGATCGGCTCGTCGAGAGTGTGGAACTTGACACGCTTGACCAACGCCGGCTGAATCCGGTTGATGAATTCGATGATCCGCAGGTACTCCTCCTCCGAATCAACACGAATAGCGTTAAAGTCATCGGACAGGTGGTCTCGCAGCAGACGCAGGATAATGTCCAGATCCTGGTGGATGACAGCCGGCGATTTCGCAGTCTCGGCGTCCGACCGGATGTCGTACCAGGTGTTCAGGAGATAACGGGCATCGTCGCGAAGTTCCGACTCGCTTTTGCCGACTCCTGCCGTTCTGACGATGAATCCGCCGGAAGGAACATCTTCATTCGACACGATCTTTGAGATTATCGACCGCAGCCTTCCTCTTTCCTTAGACGAATCGATCTTTCTGGATACGCCTAGGTGCTCGATCGTGGGCATATAAACCAGGAATCTTCCCGGCAATGCGATATGAGAGGTGATCCGAGCGCCTTTCTTGGCGATCGGTTCCTTCGCGATCTGAACAAGGATCTCCTGGCCCTGACTGAGAAGGTCCGTGATCTTCGGATGACCTTTTCCGCTTCTACGGGACCGTCCGCGGCCTCCGCCGCTGTTTCCGCCTCGGCGTCCTCGTGGTTTCTTGAACTCGGCCTGTGCGATCGCGTCGTCGGCGACGATGGGCTGTTCAGCGTCAGTGGTCTTGTAGCCTTTGTCGGTGTGCGTTTTCGATTTCACTGGAGCCTTGCCCGCACCGGACTCGCTCTTTCTCCGGCCGCCGCGACTGCCGCGCCTTGCGGCCATTTCCGAAACGTCCTCAGAATCAGAAACGCTTGCCTCGCCGTCCGGGATCGGATCGGTTTTCTTCGTACGTGTAGATCGCTTCGAAGTAGTCGACTTCCTGGAACGCGAGGAACGCGAACGGGTCGAACTCTTTCTTGAGGGCTTGTCGTCATCCGACGTTTCTTTTGCATCCGCTTCAGCATCGTCCGCCTTCTTCGAGCGCGAAGTCATTGACTTTCGTTTGCGGGGCGCCTTTTTCGGCTTTTCTTCCTCGGCCTTTTCTTCCGCTTCGTCGTGCTCTGCCTTTTTTCGTGATCTGGAAGTGGTCTTCCTCGTCGATTTAGAGGTGCTTCGACGCCGGGATGACTTCTGGGGCCTCTGGCCTTGCTCTTCCTCTTCTTCGTCCGCAACCCGCTCAAAGCCGTTGCCAAAGTCGGAAACCGAATCGAGAAGCGAACCTACTTCTGCAAACTCGCTCGATTCCTCCATGTCGAACTCGATCGAGCGGACGTTGTCGATGATCGCCTCCTGCATCATCGCGTCCTTGAGCATTTCGCCGGTATCAGCATCTTCATCGACGATCCTCTCAAAGTCGGAATCTCCGAAATCGATGTCAGCAACCTCAAGCACGTTCTCGTGCTTTGGTTCGTCCTTCTCTTCTTCTTTCCTTTTCGAACTGGAACCGCGGCGACCGCGTTTTGGCTTCTCTTCTTTTTCTTCCGGAACCGTTTCTTCCTGCGTTTCGGACTTCTTACGCGATCTGCTCCCACGACCACGAGTCTGCTTCTTCTCGTCTTCTTTGTCGCCTCCTTCAGTAGTGCGTTCGTCGATTTCCGCACGTTCCTGAGCGTCTTCCATCTCTTTCTCGCGCTTTAAACGCTGACGCTCGATATGGTCGGTCGCCTCTTTATCAGCTTCCTCCGGTGATTTCTCTTCCTTCGACTTGGCGAGAACGATCCGTTCGATCTCCTCCTCTTCGTCGAAGAAGTCCGAGACATAAAGGAAAGCGTCGCGCTCGAGCCCGATGTCCACGAATGCGGACTGCATTCCGGGCAGAACCCTCTGGACCTTGCCCTTGTATATGTTGCCAACAATACCGGCGTTCTCTTCGTCTCTTTCGATGTAAAACTCTGTCACCTGGCCGTTGTCCAGGATGGCGATCTTCTTCTCGCGTCCGTTGACGCTGATGATCATTTCTTTTGACATATTTGAAAATTTCCTTGGGAAAGGATGTTGGCAGGAATGCTGAGCGCGCGAACGGAGGGAATTCCGGGCGAAATCTGATTCGCCGGACGAGAAGATACACCTAAGGCTTTTATAGACCTACTCCCTAAGACCTTGTATGGATACAGTTCTTCAATTGTCGGGAATGACTAATTGTGCAAAAGCTGGTTAAAGCAGATGCGGGAATCGTTTGTATAAAAGCAGTCTTCTCTTGCTTTTGTTTGCGGGGAGCGACTGGTCTAATCTCTTGTAGCGCTTCGACCCGCGGAAAATCCGTTCTCTCAACTTAACTGCTTCAAAAATCCTTTCGTTTCGTCCTTTTCAATTGGATTCACAAGGACGAATCGAATTCAGTATAGCCCTTTTGGCGCATTCACAAAAGCTGGCACGCGGCTTCAAGCCGACTTCTTCATTTGAAGGTTTGGCGTTATCATTCGGACAAAGCCGACAGTTCCCGCCAGCTCCGCATACGGATCTCGAGCCCCCGAATCCCGTTGCCGGGATTGTGTAGACACGATGGAAGTTTATTTTCAGTTGATCGAAGATGCCGAGAAACTGCGCGAAGCCTGTGCAGATCTCTCGGGAGAGAAGTACCTCGGATTTGATACCGAAACAAGCGAGCTTGATCCGTTCGACGGGATCTTGAGGCTCGTCCAGCTTAGCAATGGAAGGAACACGATAGTCGTGGACCTTTTGAAGTTTCACAGGTTCGGAAATCTATCGGCGTGTCGCGAACTTGAACCGCTTCGCAAACTTCTCGCGGCGGAAAGGCCTGTGAAGATCGCACACAATGCGAAGTTTGACGCGAAGTGGGTTGGCCATCATCTGGGTGTCGACGTGGGCGGAACATTCGACACGATGATCGCAAGTCAGCTGATCGCCGCGGGCGATCAGGACCGGAGGCACTCGCTTGCGGACGTGGCTTCGTTCTTTCTTGGAACTGAGGTGGACAAGAGCGAGCAGATAAGCGACTGGACCGCCGAGACACTTTCCGACTCGCAGATCGAGTACGCCGCGAAAGATGCCGCGATAATGGTCCCGCTCCGCGAGAAGCTTGCCGAAAGGCTGCAGTCGGACGGCCTTGAAGGTGCGGCGAAGATCGAGTTCGACTGCGTAACTCCCGTCGCGCGTATGGAGCTAAACGGCTTCTTTATCGACCAGCAATGCTGGCGGGAGCAGCTCTCAATAGTGAAAAAGGAGCAGGAAAGTATCGCCTTCGAGCTTCAGGAGATGCTGTCGGCAGGCGTGGCTCAGGCTTCGCTTTTTGGCTCCGCCCAGATAAACCTTGATTCACAGTCGCAGGTCGCCGATGCGCTTCGAAATCTCGGCGTTCCGATCCCTGAGACAACCCGTGGGTGGCAGATGCAGCCGCTCGTTAAGGATTATCCTGTCGTCGGGAAACTGCTCGAATACCGGGGAGTTGCGAAGTCTTTGACGAGTTTTGGCGAGAACATCCTTGAGTTCGTGGATGAGCGGACCGGGCGCATCCACGCAGATTTCCGGCAGATCGGAGCACCTACAGGCCGTTTTTCTTGCTCGAAACCGAATCTTCAGCAGATACCACACGGAACCGAGTACAGGAAGTGTTTCCGGGCGGAGGACGGCAACACTCTTGTAATCGCCGATTATTCGCAGATCGAGCTTCGTATCCTTGCGGAATTCTCGCGTGACGAGAGGTTTATCGAAGCGTTCCGTTCCGGCGCGGATTTCCACGCGTCAGCGGCTGCGCAGGTCTTCGGGGTGAAACCGTCCGAGGTAACTCCCGAACAGAGGACCTTTGCCAAACGCCTCAATTTCGGGGTCGTGTACGGGATCGGGGCCCAGAGGCTTGCATTGATCACGGGTTTCTCGGAACGTGAGGCCGAAAACGTGCTCAGAAAGTACTTTGCGACCTACCGCGGACTCGACGAATGGCTGCGGGACGCGGGATCAAGAGCTGTGGAAACAAGATCCGCGAGGACGGCTTCCGGCAGAATGGCGCGGTTCCGCTTCGACGAGGAACAGAAGGCGCAGGTTTCTTCCACAAGGCGGAACGGCAAAAACATGCCTATCCAGGGAACGAGCGCTGACATTTTAAAGCGTGCGTTGGCGATCCTCCACAAATCGATAAGCGGGACGTCGGCGATGCTGGTAAACATCGTTCACGACGAGATCGTGGTCGAATGCGCTGAAGCGGAAGCGGAATCTACTGCTCAAAAGCTGAAAGCTTCAATGATCGCCGCGGCAGAGGAGTTCGTAAAGCACGTGCCCGTTGACGTTGATGTGAACATCTCGAACGATTGGAGACATTGAGTTCATTAAGTTTGGTGAGTTCACGGAGTTGGCTGAGTTGGCTGAGTTTAAAGAGTTGTTTGAGTTTAGTGAGTTCAGCACGTTGACCTAACAGAAGACACCACGAATACACACAAAAAAACTCGAAGGCGCCGGTATGGCTCTTCGTGTTTTTTGTGTTCTTTGGTGTAAGAAATTATCTGGGGAAAATCCAATAACTCCCCTAACTCAGTCCTCAGTACTTTTTTCTCAGTACGTCGGGTGCGGCCGGGACGCTTGCCTTCCGCTTACGAAACCGCCGAGGCTTCCTTTGACTCATCTTCGGCGACGTAAAGGATCCTCGTGCAGCTCTCGCAGGTGATGATCTCGTTCGTCGTCTTAAGCTCAACGACGACCTGTTTTCTCAGTGACATGAAGCAAGCACTGCAGGAGCCATTTATCACCTCTGCGACGGCGATCCCATCGCGGCTGCGGCTGACAAGCCGGTCGTAGACCGCAGCAAGCCGGTCGGGAAGTTCCTGAAATACCGACTGCCGTTTTGCGGTCAGTTCTTCCAATTCGGAAGCGTCTTCACTTAGCGTTGTGTTGAACTCGCTGAGCTGTTCTTCCCAATCGCTTTCCAGGTTTTCGACCTCGTCCGCCCTTTCTTCCAAAACAGCACTGGTCTCGTCGATGGTCTCCATCTGCTCGAGTACCTCGGTCTCAAAGTTCGAGACCTGCCTGTTGAGCGAATCTATCTCACGCATCGCCGCTTCGTACTGTTTTGTGTCTTGAGCTGTTTTCAGGTTTCTCGCAGCCCGCTCAAGTCCGGTCTTAGCTTCGCTTATACCTGTTTCAAGCTTGACCTTAGCCTCTTTCGCATCGGAAAGCCTGGTTTGTATCTCACGAATAGAAGAGGCGTGCTTTTCAAACTCATCTTCAAGTTCAGCACGCCTCGTTTCTGCGGTCTCTAGATTGTTTTTAAGCTGTCTCAGCCGGTTGTCGGCTTTCTGCAGCTCGATCAGTTTCGAAAGTTCGGACTTCACTACCTGTCTTTCCCCCAAGTTGATTGTTAAACGATAATTCTACAACAGGCGGCAGAAAATGATAAGCGGTGCCCGGATGCCATTTCCGCAATTTCGACTGCGGCTAGCCAAGGAAAGTCTCGAAGTGCGGCTTGAAACTGCGGACATTGAACGTGGACAGCTCACGTTCGCCGGTTCTTGAAAACCATTGGGGGACGCCGTCGATCTTGAGCAGTAGAAGTTCTTCCGCCTGTTTTGAGAAGCCGAAGTGCGAAATTCGGGCACAAACGAGCGCACCTCCGACCATGATCCCGTCGCCTGTCGATTTGGTCCAACCCGCCTCCAACGTAAGTTTCCTTACCCCCTTACGCAGGCTGATCGCCGAACCTGACAGCCTTGAGTTTCCGAATTTGAATCTGTGGTCGGACTGTTTGTCGATCTCGATCCTCGCGCCGTGAGAATTGAATGCTTCGACGATCTCACCAAGCGTGTCGAAGAGCCACACGACCCCCTTTTCGCGGACCGCATCGTTCGTCGCCCTGAGTTCGAAATACTCGGCGAGGTCAAACCGTCCCTCGGCACGCGCATTTTCCACCGCGCGATCGATGTCCCGTACGTATTCTTCGTCAAGCCCAGCCATTGTATTGAGAGGATAAGACCGCACGTTGCCTAATGCAATTTCGTGATATCATCGACGGATACGCACCCGCCCGGACGGCATCAAGTTATGAGATCTCTGGCAGTTCTATTCTCGATACTCGTACTCTCCGCCGCCATATTTGCCCAGGAACCGACACCGACGGCGAGCCCCGCGGATCCGTCATCAGATCCGGATGCGGACAAGTCCGCATTTCAGTCTGCGGTGGCAAAAACCGATGCCGAATCCCGTGAGATAGCACTTCTGTCGTTTACGGAGAAATATCCGGAATCCGAGTTGATCGCTCCGGCAAAAGAGTATGTCACGGCGGCTCGGGCGGAGCGTGCGGCAAAAGCGATCGAGAACGGCAACAACGAAGAGGGCGTCAGACTTTTCAAGCTTGCTGTTGAAGAATCGCCGCAGCCCGTCTCCGAGAAGCTCTTTACAGGCGTACTACTCCAGATCCCTAATAGCCTCTTTTTCAGCGACCTTCGCCAGCCGGCACTTGATCTCGCATCGCTTATCGAATCGAAAGTAGCTGACGACCCAAAGAAACTGCTTGGCGTGGCGACTTTTCACCTTGCGGTCGAGAACTCTTTCGATGCGAAGAGACTTGCCGAGATGGCGATCGCGCTCGATCCTGAGCTTCCCGCTGCATACCAGACCCTCGGGCTTGCCAACAGACTCGGGTTTGAACTCATAGCGTCTGAAAAAGCCTATGCAAAGGCCCTAGAGCTGGATCCGGATTCCAATGTTTCAAGGCGCAGTTTGGCAGAGATCAAACGCGCGCTGGGTAAGCCTGCGGAGGCGGTCGAATTGTATGACCAGATCATCGCTTCAGATCCTTCGGACGCGAATGCCGGGACCGGCCGCACTTTAGCGCTGTTTGATTCAGGAAGGCTGGAACAGGCCGAGTCAAGTATGGAGCTTCTTCTTTCGATCAACCCCAAGAACATGGTCCTTCTTGCCGGTGCAGCATATTGGTATGCGGCGAATGAAGAGCCGGAGAAAGCGGTTGTGTACGCGAACAGGGCCCTGGCTGTCGAACCGCGATATACGTGGTCCCACATTGCGCTCGGCCACGGATTGCTATTGATCAACAAGCCGCTTGACGCAGAAAAAGTGCTGCTGGCCGGTAGAAGATTCGGAAATTTTCCGACACTTAATTACCAGATCGCCACGGCGCGGCTTAATGCGGGTTTTTACAGGGAAGCGGTTGAAGCGTTGGCATCGAGCTTCTCGTTCGTTGACGGGAAAGTGAAAACACGCCTTGGGGGCCGCATAGAAAAAAGCAGCGACAGTTTTACAGAACTTCTAGCGCCCGAAAGAAAGGCGTCGATATTTCAGCCCGCAACAGCCGAGAATGCGGCCGATGCGGAGCGTCTGAAGCGACTCATCAGGTTCTCGACACTACTGGAATCAGGCAACGCGGAAGAAGCTGTCTCCGAAGCGGCCGAGGCGTTTGTAGAAGGTTCCGACCCGATGCGCACTCATCGTTTGATATACGTCGCCACGAGACTGCTTGAGAAGGACATTGCCCCTGCCAAAGCAGCGGAGCTTGCACAGAGAGCTGTAGGCAGCGTCGATCAGTCGCTTGACGTATCGGCGCCGGCGGCCGCGGTACTCGCCGATGAGCTATATCTTCGGCGCCGGTCCGCTTTCGCTCAAGGTTCTACAATAGTTGTTCCGGAAATAGACCGACAGACACTTTCGAAGATCCTTCGCGGAAGGATAGAGGAGATCGATGGTTGGGCGTCATTCAGGCAGGGAGATGCGGAAGACGCGCTTGTCCATCTCAAACGTGCGGTGAGCATCCTGCCTGCGGGCTCTGCCTGGTTGCGCGCTGTCCATTGGAAGATGGGCACGGTGTTCGAATCGCTGGAGAAGGACAGCGATGCGCTTGAGAACTACCTCACGAGCTATCGCGGTGGAGAACCGAACGAGGACCGGATGGCGGTCATCGAGCGCGTCTACGCAAAGATCTACGGAAACACGCAAGGTCTGGAAGCAAGGCTTTCGGGTGAAGAAGTCAGGACTGAAGCGGCCTCTTTGTTCCTGAAGGACCCGCCGAAATCCGAAGTAGTACCAGAATCAACCGTTGAGGACAGTCCAGCTGAAGAAACTGATTCGATCGGTTCTGAAACGAGGGACGAAACCGACGGAAAACGGACCCCTGCCAGTACTGAGGAGTCGCGGCCCGCTCCTGAGGCCACGACCGACGATGAGGACCTTTCGCGACGAACGGACAGGCCCGCTGACACTAAAGTGGCCGATGGCGAGCGCTCGAGCAGTGATTCGGACGCTTCTCCAAAGCTCGAAGATATCGAAAAGGCAGAAACACCAACGACCAACGAGACGGTCGACGGTTCTCTGCCGGCCAAAGCTGCGGAAGTTGATGCCTCTAAAGTCGAAGAACCCAATGCGAAAGAAGATTCGAACAGACCTTCCGACGACAGAACCACAAGCGGGGCGCCGCCCGAGGCATCAAACCCGAAAGCGCCAGATGAAGAGGTCAGGGTTACGACACGTCCGCGAATAGTACCGGGAGGTAATGAAAAGCCTGTCGACGGGGAAGGCGAAACGAATGCATCATGCACAGTTGCACTGAGCCAGGACTCGGTTTCGATCGAGGCGGGAGGGTCGACAGGAGTGCTCGCCGGGCTTGTCGGGGTGACCGGCGCATTTACACTTCGGGCTATTTCAAGCAGTCCGGAAGATGTCAGGGTCGTTGTAGACCGAAGTCTGGAAGACCTGGTCGGACGGGCGATGTTCCTTATCTCCTCCACAAGCAGCAATGCCGGCACGTACTCAGTTACCTTCGAAGCCTCGTGCGGAAGCAAAGAACTACAGGTCACGGTCCGCTGATCTGAAGAAGATCCCCCGTTTATGTCGAATTCCCATTTCCGATCCGGTTACGTCGCTCTGGTAGGAAGACCGAACGCCGGAAAATCCACACTTTTAAATCACCTGGTGGGTGAAAAGATCGCCGCCGTGTCAAACAAGCCCCAGACGACTCGCCACAAGATACGCGGGATCGTCACGAGCGAAGTGTCCCAGATCGTCTTCGTTGACACCCCTGGAGTGCATAAACCCGGGTACTTGCTCAATCGCAGAATGATGGCGTCCGTTCACGACGCGATCCTCGCAGTCGATCTCGTTGTGCTGATGCGAGACGCTTCGGTCTCGACAGGGAACGGTGATCGGTTCGTACTCAATCTTGTAAAGGAGAGCGGAAAGCCTTCGATTCTTGTTCTGAACAAGGTCGACAAGATCAGGAAGCGCGAGGAACTGCTGCCCCTGATGGAGTTCTATTCCGGCGAGCACGAGTTCAGGTCGATCGTTCCCGTTTCTGCGCTCAAAGGTGAGGCCGTCAACACTTTGCTTGATGAGATAGGAAAGAATCTCCCGGATGGAGATCGAATCTTTTCGGATGACGAAATGACCGACCAGCCGATGCGGGTACTCGCGGCGGAAATGGTGCGTGAAAAGATTCTTGAATCGACCGGCGAAGAGATCCCGTACGTCACCGCTGTAATTACCGAAAGGTGGGACAATTCAGACCCGGAGATGCCGAAGATCTACTGCGCCATCTATGTCGAGCGTGATTCACAAAAGAAGATCATCATTGGAAAACAAGGCAGCCGCATCAAGGATATAGGCATTCGTGCACGGCAGGACATCGAGAACCTTCTTGGGTCACAGGTCTATCTCGAACTCTTCGTGAAAGTGGTCAAGGACTGGCGCAACCGGGAACGTGACCTCGACGAAATGGGCATCGAGGGATAGATTCAGATCTCTTTTCATTTTCTTTGAGTTCTTTGCGGAACTTTGCGGTATCGCGACTTTGCGAAAGCACCTACCTCATAAAAAATGATTCTGGCCAAGGCCGTCGCCTCCCGCAAAGGCGCTGAGACGCAAAGTGCAGCAAAGATCAAAAGCGATCAATGAAGAAAAGAAGCTGGCCATCGATCGAGATCACCGTTGCGCACGAAGCTGCCGACGCCGTCGAAACAGTGTTCAACGAGATGGGTTCGACCGGCACCGCATACAGCCTTCTTGGCAATGTCGGATACGACACGGTCGTGGTAACCGGCTATTTCGAGGAAGCACCGGAACTCCGTTCGGTACTGGAGACAGCGGAGCGGGTATTTGACGAATACGGAGTCGACCTGAGTTCGATCAAAGAGGTCCATTCCGCGTCAGTTGAAGAACAGGACTGGCTCGCAGAATGGAAGAACTACTGGCGGCCAACAGTTACGGACAGGTTCATCGTAGCCGCACCCTGGATGGATGTGTCCGATAGCCGCCGCGAGCCTATTCTGATCGAGCCAGGGATGGCATTCGGCACAGGCACGCACGAAACGACCAGGCTCTGTCTGCGAGCGATCGAGAGGAATTTTCAGACGGGAATGTCATTTTTCGATGTCGGCACAGGAACCGGCGTTCTGGCGATCGCCGCGGCAAAGATCTCAGGTGACTCAGGAGCCTCGGTAGGAGCCTGCGACATCGACCCGGAGGCGGTCGGGATCGCCAGCGAGAACGCGAGTATAAACGGCTGCGGCTGGATAAAGATAGAACAGGGCGCCATTTCTGAATCAACCTCTCCGCACGACATCGTCTGCGCGAACATTACCCTTGACGTTATCCTGCCAGCTTTGCCGGTATTGCTCGGCAAAACGAAGAGAGTATTGATCTTGTCGGGAATCCTTGAGGAAAAGAGAAGCGAGCTGACTGAAGCACTAACGGAATACGGATATCCGGACCCGATCATCTCACACGACGGTGAATGGATCTCGGCTGTTGTCGCAACGGACCGGGACTAGTTATCCTCGGGCGTCGGGGATGCGACGGGGATGTCGCCATCGTCCGTGATCGTCAGCAAAGGACGGCGTTTTTGGGGCTTGTTCTTGTTTGATCGCGAACGAAGGATCGGAGGTAACTTGGGCGCAGAGACCTCGACTCCGGACAAAGGCCGGTTCCGTTTGAGAATCGTTCCGCCGCGGCCCGCGACCCACAGGTCGGTTCCGCCGAAATAGACTATCGACTGTAACGAATTGCTCGTGATGTTTGGCTGCTTTTGCCAGGTACGGCCTCCGTCGGTCGTGCGGATCACGACGCCGAACTCTCCGGCCGCGACCGATTCATCCGGTCCCCTTGTATAGACGGCATACAAGTTTGAGGTCACTGAAGACTCAACGTCTTCCCAGGATGAACCTCCGTCCACCGTCTTGAGAATTATCCCGTTAGCCCCCACGGCATAGCCTGTCTTATCGTCGTAGAAACTAACGGCGTAAAGATTTTCGCGGAGATTCGTTTCGATCTTCTTCCACGAAGTTCCTCCGTTCTCGGTTGTGAGGATCGTACCCCTTCCGCCGACGACAACACCCCGGTCCAGATCAAAGAAAGCTACATCCTCAAGCCACGCGGAAGTTCCGCTCAACTGCTGTTTCCAGTAGGCGCCGTTCAGATCGGTCCTCAGGATGGTTCCACGTGCGCCTACTGCAAATCCGGTCTTCTCGTTTACAAAGAAAACGCCCAGCAGGTCCTCTTCAACACCAGAGATACCGGGTCCCCAGCCGGCTCCGCCGTTGTTTGTCCTAAGGACGGTCCCTTTGTCGCCGACCACGAAAGCAACAGAGGAATCGATGGCATCAACGTCGTGAAGCACTTCTTTTACGCCCGTGTAGACGGGAAACCAAAGCCGGCCTCCGTCGTTCGTCAGCCAGATGCGCCCTGACTCACCGACCGCCCAACCGATCTCATCGTCAAGGAAAGCAATATCGTTTACGTCGTCACGGCTTCCACGGCTAAGCCTGCGCCAGCTGTAGCCGCCGTCGTCGGTACGGATTATGAGGCCGTCCTCACCTACGGCCCAACCTGTGAATTCGTCCGCAAAACAAAGACTCAGGAGCTTTGGGTCGGTCCTTATATTGAACGGCAGCCAGGTTCTTCCACCATCGCCTGTGATCCACACCTTTCCGGCGCTGTCGCTCATAAAGCCCTTCTTTTCATCCACAAAACGCAACGCAAGGATATCTGAGCGGCTGTGGATCTCGACTCGTTCCCACGTCGATCCCCCATTTTCGCTCCGTGCAACACAACCTCCGTAGCCTGTCGCTACGATCGTTTTCTCTCCCGTGTATGCCGCCCCGCTAATAAGGCTTTCACCGCACGGATATGCAGTGTCCCAGATCTCACCGCCGTCCGAGGTCACGAGCAGCACACCCCTTTCACCCGTGATCACCGCCCTTTTCTCGTCAAACGCCGATATCTTCAGTAGATGCGATTCGGTACCGCTCTTCTGAGCGGTCCAGACCGACCCGTTATCGGTCGTCTTGAGGATCGTTCCGTATGTTCCCACGATCCATCCCGTTGAAAGCGAAGAGCCTGCGAAGGCCACGTTGTAAAAATGGTCCTTGGAGCCGGTCTCGACGGATTTCCAGTCATTTCCTCCATTCTCCGTGCTGAACACCGTTCCACGGACGCCGACTGCGACCGCGGACCTGTCATCCTTGAGGAAAACGTCGGAAATAGCTGCGGCAGTGGGGACTTGCTGCCTTTGCCAACGAAACCCTCCATTCTCGGTACGCAGGATGGTGCCGTCAGAACCTACTGCGAAGCCGGTCTTCTTGTTCTTGGCGAAGTGGATCGAAAAAAGTGGATTGCCCTGAGGTTCGGGATTCTGCCAGTACCAGCCGTTTTGCGGGAACGCGCCGGACGCCAGAAACAGGAGCGCGAGGACAGCACATGTCGTGCGGCCAACTTGGGTTCGTCTCGGGAATTTCCGGTCTATGTTCTCTTCGGTTCTCAATTTCTATTCTTCAACCAACTCTTCTTTTGAAACTTGGCGCCTTCGCGTCTTTGCGAGAGGTCTTTTCATTTTCTCAACTGTGAACATCTCAAAGTAGAAGCCTCACGCCAAGGCGCAACGCCGCAAAGTGCCGCAAAGGATCCAACTAGAGTCTGCGAGCATCGGTTGACCATACTCTGGCGACTACCGGCCCGATCGAGAAAAGTCTCTTCTTTGCGAACCTTGGCGCCTTCGCGTCTTTGCGAGAGGTCTTTTCATTTTCTCAATTGTGGACATCCCAAACTAGGAGCCTCACGCAAAGGCGCAACGCCGCAAAGTGCCGCAAAGGATCCAACTAGAGTTTGCGTAAATCCGTTGACCATACTCTGGCGACTACCGGCCCGATCGAGAAAAGTCTCTTCTTTGCGAACCTTGGCGCCTTCGCGTCTTTGCGAGAGGTCTTCCCGGTTCCAGCATCTGGAAACTCTCATGATATTTTGCCGCCCGCGAGACAATCCCGTTTTACTTCTTACCTTTTACTTTTAACTCTCTACTTCAACCGTCCCGAGATCTGCCACCATTTCGTCGATCAGTGCCTCGTCCACATATCCAAGCTCCGCCGTCTTTCTCGCGAGGTCGTCGGCGACCTCCTGTATCTCGTGCCCGGCGTGTCCTTTTGTCCACTCCCAGGTTATGTCGTGCGGCGCTGCAGCCTTGTCCAGCCTCGACCACCATTCGTGATTCGTCTTCTTCTTAAAGTTTCCGAGCATTGTCTGAACGACGTAGCGCGAATCACTCAAAAGATGGACCTCGCAGGGTTCCTTGAGGTTCTTGAGCCCGATCTCAGCGGCGGCGATCTCTGACTGCTGGTTCGTGGCGCTGCCCAGGTATTTGCAGACGCCCTTCCAATAGCCTTTGAATCCCAAGAGCGCACACGCAGCAGCCCTCTGGACCTTCTTGCCGTTTCCAAGCGACGAACCGTCGCAGACGATGGTGACCTTCTTCATATGTCGGGTTTCAGGTATCAGGTATCAGCGATCAGCGATCAATGGTCAGAGAAGAAATTCCAGATTCCAAATTACAAATCTGAACCGAAACACTCACAACTCGCAGTCAAATCCTCTATGTCGATCTCTACTTCCAAATGAAACTGGAAAGGAGACCAAGAACGAATGACAGGCCAACCGCAAAAAAGACGTTACCAACCAGACCTGGCAAGTAGTAATAACCGCCGAAATCGGTACCTATGTAATATGCGAATGGCCAACCGTAGTTCACGTGACCGACGAATTGTCCCGGGGACGCAACCTCCAAAACGGCAACTGTGACTACGAGGAATGAGAGAAAAGCGATAAGAAACGAACAGACAAAAACTCCGCTGCTAAATTTCTTAGAAGCTTCCATCCCTTTCATCCCCTTAATCCCTGTAAAAACTTTTTTGGCTCGGCGAATGGGGTTAACGAACTGAGATTCGCAACACTCCTTTCATCCTATCTATCCTGTCCATCTTGTTCTAAATCTTTTCTTGCCCGTCGCTACCGCTCCGGGTACTGATTTTTGAATCCCTTTCTATTCCCCTCTCCTACGGTTCGACAGTTATTACATTATCCACAAACGCTTCGAACGTGTCGTCGTGAGAAATGACAAAAAGCTGATCGAACGAACGGCTTTCAGTGATATGGCTTATTTGCTCAGCTAATCGTTCGCGCCGTTCAAGGTCCAGGTTCGTCGTCGGTTCATCAAAAAAGGCCAGGCTTATGTCGGACAACTGTCTCAACAGCGCCAGCCTGATAGCCAGCGCCGCTGCCATCTGCTCTCCGCCCGAAAGGTTCTGGAAAGGACGGTCGAAGCCGCCTTCCTCAAGTGAGACGCCGTAATCGTCATCCCATTTCAAGGTCTGGTCGGCATTTCCAGTGATCTCGCGGAAAAGCTGGTTTGCCTCTACCGTAACGTGATAGACGTAGTTTTGCGCGACCCTCGGTGCTGCTTCTTTCAACGTCTTGCGAATGAAAGCTGTTGTTGACGCCAGCCTGTCGAGCCGCTTCTTCTCGTTCTCGAGTTCCTTGAGATTTGTCCTGCACTCTTCCAGCTCGACCAAATGCGCCTGAAGCTTTTCCCGCTCCGCCGAGGTTCCTTCGATCCGCGCATCCAAAGCCGCTACCTTCTTGACGAGCTCCTGCAGCTCGGCCTTATCCCGTGCGAACTTCTCGCGATCAAACCCCTTCTCCAGCGCTGCGCTCTTCTTTTCCACCCTTTCAAGTTCGACCGCGAGCTCGGTTGCGGATCTCTCTACTGCGGCGAGAGCTTTTTTGCGTTTTTCAAGCAGGCCAGCCTGTTCCTCATTCGCGATAAAGGTCCGATGCGCCTCGATAGTCTCATCCCTTGAGGCGGTGTATTTCTTCCAGTTGAAATCGAGGTCCTTATAATTCTCTAACTGTTCCGTTTTCAGGCGTTTGTCACTTTCGAGCCGCTCCAGGTTGCTCTCTATCTTTGTAACCATCTCCCGAACCGCGATCTCCTTTCCGAGTTCTGCGCTCAGCAGTTTCACGGTTCCTTCAGGATTGTCGAGCTTTTCAAGCCGGCTGTCGGTCCCCAAGAGTTCCTTTTTCAGCGAGTCACTTTGGCTAGAAAGCTTTTCCAGATCGTCTTTCTTCTTTGCCAGATCCTTGCCGGAACGGCTGATCTCATCAAGGCGTTTCTGCAGTGTTCCTAGTCCCGCAGCGGCCGATTCGGCCTTCCGCGCTTTAACGATCTCGGCGGTGACGGTCTTTCGACGGTTCTCAGCTTCAGAGATCTTCTGTCCGATCTTCTCAAACTGACCGCTAAGGAAACCTTCGAGCGACTCTCCTTCTTTGAGGTTAAGACACTTCTCCGATAGAACCGGACATAGGCCGTTCTCGATCTCCTTCCGGAACCTCCTGTCATTCTCGAGCTTTCCATTCAGGTCGGCTATCTTTGCCCTCAGTTCGTCATCTTCTTTCAGGAGTGCGGGAAGGGCATCTGCACCCGCCCTCGCTTCTTCAGCTGACCTGGTCTCGTCCGAGACCTTTCTGTACCGGGTCCTAAGCTCGTCGATCTCTTTCCGGGTCTCAATCAAGCTCTGAGCCGCAGATTCGGCTTTTGCGATCTTGTTGCGAAGCTCCTCCCTCTGTTTTTCGAGTTTTTTCTGTTCTTCGATCCTTGGCTCAAGCTCGCCGATCTTCTTTCTGGACTTTGCGATCCGTTCCAGTTCAACAGCGTTCTTCTCGCGCTCAGATCTGACCTTGTTGACAGCGCGGTCGATGTCCGAGATTTCACTGGTCAATTTCTCCCGCTCGACACGTTCGCGCTCGAGTTCCTTGATCATTCCCAGCGCTTTCAAATGCTTCGAATGGTCCTTTGTCGCACCCTGCAGCTTTTCCAAGGCAGACTCGGATGCTCTCACTTCCGCGGTTTTGGCGCCGATCTCCACCTTCCTTTCCGCGAGCGAAGAGTTCAGTTCTCCGGACCGGGTTTTCAGTTGCAGTATTTCCTTTTCTTTCTCCTCATACTGCTCAACCTCTTTCTGGAGTTTGGAGGATCGTTCACGGCTGGTTTTGAGCTCGGACATGATCTCCTCCTCGTTCTTCTTTGCTTCGGCGAAGGACATCTTCGTCTTGTCGTAACCCTCGAGCTTGCCGCGCGCGAAAGACATCGAATTGTCATTCTCTGAGACCAGGCCCTTGATGTAATTGACGGTATCGATCAGGCGGTCCGAGCTTGTTCGGTATTCATCGACCTTGAGCAGCCGGTCGAAAACGCGTTTTCGTCCGGTCGGGGTCTCGAGAAAGACCGAGGTGAAAGTTCCCTGAGGCACGCCGATCGCCGAACGAAACAGCGTTTCGAGATCGGTCCCGGGGTCCACTTTCATATGCTTGCGGAGGAACCTCTGGACTTCTTCCTTCTTATCTGCGACGCGGGTGTTAATCGCCGGATCGTGAACGTAATAGCCCGTCGCTGTGTCGCGATGGACGACATAGGTCCTTTCATCCTCGGCACTCTCAAAGGTAACCCGCACGAATCCGCGCATTGCGCCCCTCCGTAGAAAGGCGTCCTTCGTGTAATCGAGCAGATCGAACATCGCCCAGGCGATAGCTTCGATCAATGTCGTTTTTCCGGCGCCGTTATCACCGATAATCGCGGTCGTGCCTTTCCTGAATTCAAATTTCGAGGAAGTGTGGGACTTGATGTTTTCGAGTTCGATCGAGGTGATATACATCGCAAGCGGCAGCCGAAGTATGAGGAATGACGACTGTAACCCGAGATTCTAATCGATGGCGCGAGCAATCTAAAGAAGAGCAGCGATCAACGCCGCGCAGCTCGCCGTATGCGGTCCATAACGGCGACGCCTATGCCCTTTTCCTCAACGGATTCGCAGATGACCGTTGCGATTCCCACTCGGTCGCACTGCCGAAAGAACTCGAACAGCTCGCGTGCATATTCTTCAAGCGTACCAACGATCTTCTCGAGTGCGAATTCTTCCGTTGGCGAGTGAATTCCTATGAAAGCGCATTCTGAAGGGTCGTCGCTGAAAGCTTGAGCTTGCAGTAGTGAAACCTTTCCCGCTTCGTCGATCTCGCCCAATGCCACGTTTGCGCGCGGCGAGTAGTGCTTATGCTTCATCCCCGGACTTCTTGCTTCGCCGGATTCATCTCCCGAGTAAGGAGCTGTCTCAGTGATGATCTCGCGAAGCTGTTCAAGGGTGATAGCTCCGGGGCGAAGCACGATTGGAGTATCCGAAGTGCAATCGACTACGGTCGATTCGAGTCCGTGCTGTGAAGGCTCTCCTTTCAGGACGCAGTCAATGCGTCCGTCTAAATCCTCCAGAACCGCCTGCCAGGTAGTGGGCGACGGTTTGCCGGATATGTTCGCTGACGGCGCAACTACAGGTGAGCTGCAAGCGCTTAAAAATTCTCGAGTGAGCGGATCACCGGGCATCCGGACGCCGATAGTTTCCAAGCCCGCTGTCGCGATCGGCGGAACTTCATCCGCTTTCGGCAACACAAGAGTAAGGGGCCCTGGAAAAAATCGTTCGATGAGCTTAAGCGCAGCCAACGGCACCTCGCCCGCAAGCCGTTCGATCTGGGAGACTCTCGCCACGTGTGCGATAAGCGGATTGTCAGCCGGTCTTTCTTTTGCTGCAAAGACTTTCGCGATTGAGAATTCATTAAAGACGTCCGCTCCGAGCCCGTATACGGTCTCGGTAGGGAACGCGACGATCCCGCCGTCGCGGATAAAACGCGACGCTTCTGCGGGTGATTCTGTGACGACCGTCTTCATAAAGTGAGGGGAGATTTTACATTCTTTACCAATTCTTTTCACCGGCTTAACCAATCGCCGGGTCCTAGGAGCTAGGATGTCATCATCATTCCCCAGCAGGTGATTGGGATCCGGCCACGCAATTTATTCTTTTTACCATTGGCAGTGGCCGCAATTCCATAAAAGGCAGAAACAGGACTGGCAGGATCATTAGGATGGAGTTTGCCAAGACTTACATCGGACTGAATTCCGATATGTTGGCATTCCGGTTCTGCAGTCCTTTTCATCCTGACCATCCTGTTACGCTTCTGACACCCGACTCCTGTCTCCTTGTAATGCCCGTCGCTAAAGAACTATGACGATGAGTCTTTCGACTTCCTAGTGAGCGGGTTTCGGCGTTTGCCTCAGGCACGCTCCCTGACGGTCGCGTTTCCGCCCGATCCTGACCTGACTTCTGACTCCTGACTCCTTTCTCCTTGTCATGCCCGTCGCTAGCGATCTATGTCGGTGAGTCTTTCGACTTCCTAGTGAGCGGGTTTCGGCTTTTGCCTCAGGCACGCTCCCTGACGGTCGCGTTTCCGCCCGATCCTGCCTCCTGGCTTCTGACTCCTGACTTCTGACTTCTGAATTCTGACTTCTGACTCCTGACTTCAGTCTCCTTGTCAACTTCTTCGCCCGTGCTCCGGCTTGTAGTTTTCTGATTCCTGGCGGCAAGGGTTAAAATTTCCCTGTGACGCTGAAGAAGAAACTCAGGAATCTTCCGACCGATCCGGGCGTTTATCTTCACAAGAACAACGAAGGGAAGATCATCTATATCGGCAAGGCGAAGAGCCTGCGCAGCCGTGTGCGGTCGTATTTCCAGTCTTCAAGGAACATGGATCCGAAAACACGTCGGCTTGTCGCGAACATAGCCGATTTCGAGTTCATCGTCGTCGACACGGAAGCCGAGGCGCTGATCCTCGAGTCTAACCTCGTAAAGAAGCACAAGCCCCGCTACAACGTCTTCCTGAAAGACGACAAGTCCTATCCGCACCTGAAGATCACAGACGAAGCGTTCCCGAAGGCGGTCGTTACGCGCCGGATCCTGAAAGACGGAGCGCGATACTACGGCCCATTTCTTCCCGCTTCTCTCGCTCACAAAACTCTCGATCTGATCAACCGCACGTTTCAGCTCAGGACCTGCACGATAGACATAGACGGGAGCCTTGACCGTCCGTGTCTCGAATATCACCTCAAGAGATGCCTCGGTCCATGCGTAAAAGGACTATGCGAACCGGACGAATACCAGCAGGCCGTCGACGATGTGCTTCTTTTGCTTGACGGAAAGAACAAGGAGCTTGCGGACCAGCTTGAGAAACGGATGTGGCACTTTGCCGAGAATCACAGGTATGAGCTGGCGGCCAAGTTTCGAGACTTGAGAAAGACCGTTCTCGCGCTGGATGAGACGCAGAAGATGGTCGCTTTCGCCGCTCTCGATATTGATATCTTCGGTTTCTACAGGGAGCGGCAGCGTCTCGCTTTGCAACTGTTCACGATGCGTGAGGGACGAGTCGTCGGGCGGCGCGAGTTCTTTTGGGAAGATCTTTCGGAAGGTGAGTTCGACGTGTCGGAATTTCTGGGAGACGTTCTGACCCAGTACTACTCGACCGACTACGTACCTCTCGAGATCCACGTACCTGCGGACTTCGAGGACCGCGAAACTCTCGAAGAGATCCTTACCGAAAGGCGGGGCCGGCGCGTCTACATAAAAACCCCTAAGCGCGGTATGAAAGCGGAGATGATCTCGCTGGTTGAGACTAATGCGAAGATCGCGTTCGAGCAGAGGTTCCGGGTGCTTAAACCCGATATGGAGATCGTCCTGGCCGAACTGCAGGAACTGCTCGAACTACCGTATTTCCCGGAAAGGATCGAGAGTTTCGACATATCGAACATCTCCGGCTCGGAGAACGTCGCGGGCATCGTCTCATATGAGAACGGCAAGCCTGACCGAAAGAACTTTCGCAGATACAAGATCAAGACCGTCGAAGGCTCCGATGATTACGCATCGATGCAGGAGGCGGTGTTTCGACGATACCGGAGGATCCTGGAAGAGGGCGGCGAGATCCCTCAGCTCGTCTTCATCGACGGCGGAAAAGGGCAATTGTCGGCGGCCGCAAAAGCGATGAGCGAACTGGACCTGGATGCGGTTCCGCTCGTCGGCCTTGTAAAGCCTCCCCGGAAGCACAATCAGATCAGGCATCTTCTTGTTAAGGGAAGAGAAGACAGGCCGATCAAGTTCGAGAACGGCCCGCCCGTCTTCAGGCTCGTGCAGGAGATCCGGGACGAGACCCACAAAACAGCGGTCAGATACCACAGAAAGCGTCGTGAGATGCGCGATTTCACGTCAGAATTGACGGCAATCGCCGGGATAGGCGAGGTGCGGAAAAAGATGCTACTCAGGACGTTCGGGTCGATCGAGCGGATCGCTAAGCTCTCGGTCGACGAACTTCGCCCGATCCTCGGCAAGAGCGCAGCGAACAACGTGTTCGACCACTTTGAAAAGCAAAGGCTGCTCGCTAACAAGGAGTGAAGAAGACGGACCGCGGGCATCCCTGCCTGCTTCGTGCTTCCTGTGGCATGGGCGAATAAGACCCGATGTCCAGCTTATTTCCGGGATGCGGGCAAGGATGCCCGCGGTCCGCTGTTATATCTCTAAACGTTGACTTCATTGACTGACTGCTAAATAATCCCCGTATTCATTCCACAATCCTCACGATCCAGGCGTAGGGCGGCTTTATAACCAATCTGAAAAGCTGGAGGAAAGTATGATCGTAAGATTCATAGTTTCATCACTCGCCGGCGGTATCGTTTTATTTCTTCTCGGGTTCCTTATCTACGGGCTCTTTCTTGAGGCGTGGATGCGGACTCAGATCGCGGACCTTCCCGGGATGATGAAGGAAGAGCCGGATATGATCGCACTTGCGGTGTTCAATCTGGTCCTCGCGGGAATGATCGCCTTTGTTGCCGAGAACTGGGCAAAAGCGAGGAACTTCGTTGACGGACTTAAGGTCGGCGGCGTCCTGATCTTCTTCTATTCGATGTCTGTAAACTTAAGTTTTACAGCATTTATGAATGTCATTACGAGTATTTCCGCGCCGATAGTGGATGTTTTTGCAATGACCTTCATGGGGACGATCGCTGGCGGAGTGATCGGCATTGTGCTTGGAAAGATGAGGGGCTCGGAAAGCTGATATTCAAGGTCTAGCGAAGCAGTGTTTTCGCTGCTTCCTCGATCTTTTCCGATTCTCCCAGAAGTACCAGTCCGTCATTCTCCCGGACGGTGAATTCCGCTCCGGGATTGACCGTGGTGTGGTTATCCCGGATTACCGCGATGATCGTTACTCCCGTTTCCCGCCGCAAGTGGAGTTCGCCCAGGCTTTTGCCGATCGCCGACGATCCCTCCCGAAGCACGACTGTCTCGGTGGCGGCTGAATGAAGCGCGGCGTTGAGGTTCGCCATTTTGATCTGGCCGACTGCCGAAGGCGAGCGCAGCATTTCGTAGCCCTGCTTCCGGATCGTTTCTATCTGCTGTTCGATAACCTGCCTTGCCACACCATATCTTTGCAGAACGCGTGAGAAGATCTCGATGCTCGTCTCGAATTCCTCTGGGATCACCTCGTTAGCACCCAGTTCCAGGAGCTCCGTGATCTCTGATACGTATCGCGTTCGAACCACGATATACAGATCCGGTTTCATTTGGCGGGCGATCCTTACAGTGCGCCTCGCACTTATCGGGTCCGACATCGCAAGGACCAGTGCGTTGGCTTCATCGATGTGAGCGTGGTTCAGGAGTTCGCGCCTCGTCGCGTCCCCATAGTTGATCTTTTCACCTTTTTCCTTCGCCTTCTGAACGACCCGTGGATTCAGCTCAAGGACGGTGTAAGGAACGGTCACTGCACGGAGCACTCTTGCCAGGTTTCTCCCGTTAAGGCCGTAGCCGACGATTATGACGTGATTAGTGAGGCCTCCACTGGAGGTAAGGTGCAGTTCTTCTTGTTCGTCCACGCCGTCCGGTTCTCTGTCGCGAAGGATGTTCTGAAGCAGGTTTGTAACTCGAGGAGCGCCGGCGATAACGAACGGAGTCGCCGCCATCGTGATGATCGCAGCGGCGAGAAACGTCTGGTAATCCGAATCAGGCAGAAGCTGTGCGGACTTTCCGGCCTTCGCGAGCACGAAGGAGAACTCGCCGATCTGAGCGAGACCGAGCGCGGTCATGATCGCTACCCTTTGCGGGAAGCCCAGAACCTTGATCACAAGCCATATGATCAGTGCTTTGACCGCGAACAAAGAAAGTACAAGTATCGCGACGGTAGAGATGTTTGCGATCAGCGCCGGAATTGAAAGAAGCAGGCCGATCGACACGAAAAACAAGCTGTTAAAAACGTCACGGAAGGGAAGTATGTCGGCGGTGATCTGGTGCCGGAACTCCGATTCCGAGATAACGAGTCCAGCTATGAACGCACCAAGTGCGAGAGAAAGGCCGAATTGGGAAGTGATCCAGGCGGTTCCAAGACTGAGAAGGATCACCGAAAGCACGAACACCTCCGGACTCCGCAGATTGACGACAAATTTCAGGAAGCGTGGGATAAGCAGCCAGCCGGCGGCGACGATCGCGATCAGGGCCAGGAATGATCCTCCAAGCGACCAGAGGACATCGCTCGCCGACATCGACTCGGTCCCGCCGAGAACTGGCACCAGTAGCATCATAACGACAATGCTGATGTCCTGAAACAATAGAATTCCGATGCCGCTCTTTCCGTGGGGCGCATTCATCTCGCGCCTTTCGACATACGTCTTTAGCACGATCGCCGTACTCGACAGCGCGATGAGGAACCCGAAGAACACCGCTTGTCGAAGCTCGCGGCCGAACATCACTGCAGCTCCGGCAGTGACCGCGATCGTGAGGAGCACCTGAAGTCCGCCTCCAAGGATCACGAGTCGCCGCAGCTCCTTTAGTTTTGAGATCGAGAATTCCACACCGATCGTGAACAGCAGAAGCGCCACGCCGATCTCGGCGAGTATCTCGATCTCTTCCAATCCGTGGATAAGGCCGAGGCCATACGGACCAATAAGAATGCCCGTCAGCATAAGGCCGACGAGCAGTGGGAGTTTGAGTCTCAGGCACAGGAATGCGACCGGCACCGAGACCAGGAAGATCAGTAGTAGATCAGCGAACAGTTCAGGTGTGTGCATTTAGTGCGAAAGCCGGGGCTTGCGGCTTCTCTTTACGGTTCGTCGCATTCGACGTTGTCGACCTTCTCGAACAACTTCTTGAACTCTTCTTCGGGAGTGCCGTCGGACTCGACGTAAGGTATCGATTTGTTGACGCAATTCCACCAGCCAAATCCAAGTACATCGACCAACGCCCATTTATCCCTTGCAGAAGAGTTGAACCGTCCTCTGTATCTTGCCTCGACGCCTTCCGGAGAAGCGTTTCTTGTCTTTTGTTCGTCGGTAAGTTTTCGCCAGGCGTCAAGCAACGACTGTCCCCCCTCGATAACGGGCTGGCCCCATTTGACGAAACATGCCCGTTCGTATTGTGCGAACTCAAGGACCTTTGGCTCGAAATGTGCGACCAGGGTTACTCTTTTCAGCCTGTAAGAAGCATCGAGTGTATCAAGGTGCCTTTTCTTCAGGGACCGAAAATACTCGTTCTCGACAGAGTTTAGACCTTCCAGCCTCTTTTTCACTGCAAAGTACTCAGCGTCCAGCTCATTTACGTCGAGACTACTTATTTTCGCAACATCAAAGACTGTCTGATCAGTTTGAAGCGGCAGTCCGAAGCCGAAATCGATCAATGCGCGAGTGTCTTGAAGTGTCTTTTCATCATACTTCTCAGAATCGTAAGTTCCTTTGAACTGGCAGCTTACGTCCTGCCACTCGAACACATTTTCCTGAGCGGCCAGTGCCGCCGCGAAAATGAAGATCGATATGGAAGTCTGAATGGTTCTGATTGATTTCATAGTATTCTCCCCGATCCCGGCTATGGGTAGTGAATGGTGACCGGAATCGGGTGGTGAACGGAGACATTGTAACAGTTTGCTTTTTTCAGTGATTGGGAATGATGGCGCGCGAATGACCAAAAATTGATTTTCAGATCGAATGCGGTGAGAATAGGGCGACTTAACCACCAATCCCAGGAGATATCTAAATGAAACTTATCGTTCCTCTCGGCATACTGATGTTTGTTCTGTCTTTCTGCGGCATCACTGATCAGATCCAACAGCAGATCAAGGACGCCACCGATTCTTCCTCAGGCGATTCAACCAGCGATACTACCGAAACAACGTCCGATTCGGGCGCGGAAACTCCGGACCTCACATCCGCTCAGAAAGAGATCCAGGACAATTCGACCGAGGTCGAATGGGAGGATCAGGGGATCCGCTGGAAGCTTCCTGACGGCTGGAACAAGATGGACGTCAAGAAGGAATCCTTCAACTACGGATCACCTGCGACCGGCTTCCTTATAGGCACTATCTCTGTGATGCCTGCGAATTTTCCGTCCGAGACCAGCCTCGAAGCGACCTACAACAGCGCGCTCGAACAACTTAAGAATGGCAAGTATGAAAGCGCCAGGTATCTGGAGATCGACGGTGTAAAGGGTGTCGAGTGGATCGAGGCGATGCCGGAAGAGAGCGACAGCCCGCGCCGCCATCAGTGGATCGCATTCCGCAACTACCAGGGCCAGAACCAGCAGCTGAACATAATGGTCTCGACGAACGGCGACAAGTTCGGCGACCGGAAGGACACCTTCGCCGCGATAATGTACTCGATGGAGATAAATAAATAAGAAGTCAGGAGTCAGAAGTCAGAAGTCAGAAGTCAGAAGTCAGCGGAGGAGGAACAGGATAAAGAGGATAAGTATCATGGCGCGATTTTTTCGGGCCAATTCTGAGGCCGGAACGAAAGCGGCCAACTGCGATCGGAAAAAAGCGGCATCCTTTATATTCTGCCTTTCTTGTTTCTCTCACTTCCTCACCACCTGACTCCTGACTTCAGACTCCTGAATTCTATTGTTCAATGACTGCATCAGCCGGCAAATCTGATTGCCTCATCGCCGGCGGCGGGCCTGCCGGAATGATGCTCGGTGTCCTGCTGGCACGGCAGGGCGTCAAAGTTACCGTTCTCGAAAAGCACGCCGACTTTCTGCGCGACTTCCGCGGAGACACTGTCCATCCCTCCACTCTCGAAATTCTCGACCAGATCGGCATCCTCCCCGAATTTAAGAAGCTACCGCAAAACAAGGTTCAGCAGCTTGGAGTTCACATCGGCGACCGCGTTCAGCAGGTCGTCGATTTCAGGGGCCTTTCTCCATTCGACTATCTATCCTTTGTCCCTCAATGGGATTTTCTCGACCTGCTTGCCGATCACGGCAGGCAGTTCGGGAACTTCGACCTGCGGATGAGACATAAAGCCACTGGATTGATAATTGAGAATGGAGAATGTGCTGGTGTGCGGGTGGAGAGCCCGGAGGGCCGGGCAGAGCTGAGGGCGCGCGTGACCGTCGCATGTGACGGCAGACATTCGATCTTGAGAGAACAAGCTGGTCTCAAAGTGATGGAGTTCGGAGCTCCGATGGACGTCCTCTGGTTCCGTGTACCCAGGACGGTAGAACATCCGAACGAGACATTCGGCATCCTTGGAGCGGGAAAGATGATGGTACTTCTAAATCGGGGCGATTACTGGCAGGTCGCTTACCTTGTTCCGAAAGGGAAGGACAGTGATCTTCGGGAAACCCCGATCGAAGAGTTCCGAAGAACGATCGAAGAAACGACGTATTTTCTCGAAGACGAGACCGGGATTCCTGCAAGCTGGGACGATGTAAAGACCCTCGAGGTAAAGGTGGACAGACTGGAAAAGTGGTTCAGCCCGGGCCTGCTCGTTATCGGAGACGCGGCTCACGCGATGTCGCCAGTCGGGGGCGTGGGAATCAATCTCGCGATCCAGGATGCCGTGGCGGCGTCGAACGCACTTGGGCCGAAGCTGTTGTCCCGCGGAAGAGTCCCGACCGCAGTTTTTCAATCGATTCAGGATAGGCGTCTGTTTCCAACCAAGCTGGTCCAGTTGTTCCAGATTCAGGCTCAAAAGCGAGTGATCACTGCGGCCCTTGCAAGCAAAGACCGTCCGCCTGATCTACCCGCGATCCTCCGCTTTCTTCTGAAATTCCGCTTCTTTAGAAATATTCCGGCGAGATTTATCGGTTACGGGATCGGCAGGGAACGTGTTCGGGGAGTAAGCGGGTAGCGGTAAGCAGTGAGCAGTGAGCAGTGAGCGGTAAGAGAATAGTCGATTGGCGGCGGGCTTGCCCGCCTCCAATCACTTGCGCTGAAATGACAAATAGTACCTGGTAGATTGAAAATTCATAGTTGGAAATTGAGGGTTAAAGATTCAAGGTTCAAATATATCGTCTTGAGACTGCCAGAAAGCCAAGCTTTTCTACAGTGAACTCTAAACCTTGTACCCTTCGCTCCCAACTACCAAGTTTCAATTCTCAATCGTTCCGATCATGTAAATCCTGTGGACCACTTCTCACGATAAATTCGCTTCCTGCTCTCCGTGATACGGTCTAATTCACGCTGACCGAACTAGGCAAGGGCACGTCGCCATTCACCCCGAACGGAACTGCTTCGAACCCGCTCGACGAACCGAAGATGTACCACGTGCTATCCGAGGGCCTCCAGACACCGGGATCCACCTTACCGTCTCCGTCGTAGTCCCCGGGCGCCGGAATGTCGCCATCTGCTCCCCAGGGAAACGCGAAGAATGAATCGTCCTCAGACCTGATCACGTACCATTCAGAACTCGATGGCCTGAAGAAAGCAACATCCGCCTTACCATCTCCCGTCCAGTCTCCGATCGCCGTCCTGTCGCCCGGAGCGCCAAACTGAAACGCCTTTACGCCGAGCGTGCTTCTCAGGAGCCAGAACTGGTTGTCTGGTGCGCGAAATACTCCTACATCGTCCGTTCCGTCACCGTCGTAATCTGCGACTATCGGCTGGTCTGTCGCAACGCCAAACGGAATCACCGATATCTGCGAATCCAGGCTGCGGAAAACGAACCAGGTGCCTGCCGATGGCCGGAACACTGCAGGATCCGCTATTCCGTCTCCGTCAAAGTCTCCCGGGGCGGGGATATCGCCGTTGGCGCCGAACGGAAACGCGAAGAACGAATCATCCTCACTTCGAAGAATGAACCACTCGCCCGTTGGAGGACGCCAGAATGCGATGTCCGTCTTCCCGTCACCCGTAAAGTCGGCCGCCACCGGAACGTCATTGGCAGTACCGAATTGAAGTCCCCGTGTGCCTTGATCCGATGACCGCAGAAACCACCACTGCGAGCCAGGCTGGCTGTTCGGACGGAATATCGATACATCGGTCGCACCATCGCCGTCAAAGTCAAAACGATTTGCCGGGTAGATATCGGTAAGGAGCCGCTCGAAAGCACCGATATCTGGGAGCGCCCCCGCGGTTCCATCGCCGTCTACAGGCCTGGCTACTCCGCGCTGATCAGTCGCTTCGAAGTTGACGGGGTCACCTGCATCAATGGCGGGAGACCCGGGTCGAAGCGCGAGCGTTTTCGTGGCTGCCCCCCGGAAGCGCGGGACCGGATCAAGCCGCGGGTTGACGCCGATCTGGTTTCCCGTCGTATCGCCGGTTATGACCGTCTGGGGAGATACGACTCCGAAGAGGTTGTGTCCCGCAGAAATGAAATCGCCGGCGGTGACGTTAACATCAGAAGGGCCGACTCCGTTTCTGTTGCTGGCCACGATCGAATTACGGATGGTGATGCCGCCTGCGCTGAAGTTCTGATCGTCTATGCCCCCGGATGTGTTGAAGTCTGCGCTGGAGTTGTGGGCGATGGTGACATTCTCGAATACGTACGTTCCTCTGGCAAGCTGCAATGTTGCTCCATTTGAATTGGAACGGTTTCCGGCAAAGGTCACGTTTGTGAACGAGATCGAAGCAAGTGCGTTCTCCCGGAATGCGCTGCCGTTCTGGTTTGCGTAGTTGTTGATAAAGGCGACATTCTCAAAATTGATCGGCGTTCCGTTGGGAGTGTTGTTACCACAGCATAGAAATACTCCGCCACCGTTGCCGGCCGCGTTACCTTCAAAAGTTGTGTTCGATATTTCTGCGGACGTGCAATAGCCTGATCCGCTCCCGCAACCGATCCCGCTTCCGGCGTTGGACTTGTTGTTGAGGAAAACCGAATTGGTGATGTTCAACGCGCCATTGCGGATCACCTGAAGCGCCCCGCCGCTTCCGCCTCCCACTACTTCATTCTCGGTGAGAATGACTGACTCAAGGTTCAGGGTAACGTGGAACGGAACTCCATTGCTATCGTTGACTGCGATCCCGCCTCCCGCGAAACTGCTGGCATCTATCCAGCCATCCCGAACGGTTACGCCGCTGATCGTTACGGTCAGTGAAGAGAACTCGCCACTAATGCTGAAGACACGGGACGAACCGTTTCCGGAAATGCTCAGAAGGCCAGATCCCGGTCCGTTCACGGTCAAGTTGTCCGATACGACCAGTTCTCCGGAGGTCAACACGATCGTCCGCTGAGTGTTGAAAAAACTGTTGTCAAACTCAATGACGTCATCTCCGCCGGAAGCATTCGCGTCGACGATTGCCTGTCTCAGGCTGCCGGCTCCCGAGTCCGCGTCGTTGGAAACCGTGAACGTTCCCGCGAGTGCGTTCGCCGTTATGAACAGAACCATTGCGGCCATCTGAAAAAGTGCGAAAAACTGTGCTTTCGGGATTTCCATTTCAATCTCCTGTTGTGTTCAAATGTTTCGATCCTTTCCCGCATATGTGCAAATCGTTCCGGAGACGCGCCAGATCGGACAAATCATTTGTTAGGCGGCAATAATGTAAGCTAAAGTCCGACCGAGGTTGTGGAATACAGGTTCAAGCAAAGGGACCGATTTATCTTCGGCAACCTGATCTATCGCTTCTGTTCGAAAATGGCCAATTCAGAAATCTCTGAGATCACGCAGATACTTCAGGACTGGAACGACGGCGATGAGGACGCTAAAGAGCGCCTTATGCCCTACGTTTACGAAGAGCTCAAGCGGCAGGCGCGAATGCTTATGTCCCGTGAGCGAAAAGGACATACTTTGCAGCCGACCGCCCTTGTGCATGAGGCCTTCATCAGGATCAGCAAGCAATCCGGAATCGGATGGAAGAACCGGAGCCATTTCTACGGTATTGCCTCCCACCTTATGAGGCAGATCCTTGTCCAGCACGCCCGTACCCGGTCCGCTGCCAAGCGCGGTAATAACCCGGTCCACTTTTCAGTTGATGATGTCCAACTGCCGGTTGAACAGAGGGCCGAATCGATACTTGCGCTTGACGAGGTCCTAGGCCGATTGGCGGAGATTAGCGAAGAACAATCCAGGATCGTCGAGATGCGTTTCTTTGGGGGCCTTACGAACGAAGAGGTTGCCGAAGCGCTCGGAATCAGCTCAAGGTCGGTTGTCAGAAAATGGCGGGCGGCCAAGCTCTGGCTTTACAGGGAGTTGAATCAATAGCCGGGTTCTTCGATAATCTGGCGCGATCCAAGCTTTAGTCGCACATATTTCGGCAGTGGGCACAAAGCAGTCAATTCCGAATATGCCTGAGATCGATCGCAACAAAGTGAATGAGATACTTGAGCGGGTTCTGGAAATGGAACCTGCAATGAGACAGGAATTTCTCTCGGGACCCGGTATATCAAAGGAAATCGCTGACGAGGTAGAGAATCTGCTCAGCTTTGAAGATGAGGCTGAATCCTCGTTCAATCTGGCCGCGATAGAGTATTCCCGGGATTTTCTGGAGTCCGGGAACGGCGTTCCAGTCGGACAGGTGGTCGACGTCTACAGGATCACGGGCGAGCTTGGTTCCGGCGGAATGGGTTCGGTTTTTCTTGCCGAACGCATTGACGGTAGATTCGAGCAGAAAGTGGCCCTGAAGCTTCTGAAACGTGAACTCAACACGTCCGCGCTGAGAGCCAGGTTCCAGCAAGAAAGAGAGATCCTCGCTTCTCTTGAGCATCCCGGTATCGCACGCCTCTTGAACGCCGGAACCTCGGAGGACGGGATCCCGTTCCTCGCGATGGAATATGTCGATGGGCTCCCGATCGACGAATATTGTGACCTGAACTCGCTTGATCTCGATAAGCGTCTCGACATGTTCACGATGGTCTGCGATGCAGTCGGGTTCGCACATCGAAACCTCATCGTTCACAGGGACCTGAAACCCTCGAACATTCTCGTCGACAAAGAAGGAGTTCCCAAGCTTTTGGACTTCGGGATCTCGAAGATACTCGGCGACCGTCTTGGCGGCGCAGATATGGCCACGGTGACGCGAATGGGCGTGATGACACCGTCCTACGCCTCGCCCGAACAACTCCAGAAACAAAGCGTGACGACCGCAGCGGACATCTACTCGCTTGGCGTCATCCTCTACGAGCTTTTATGCGGGGTTCGTCCGTTTCAGCAAAAGGAAGACGACATGCGCGCGATCCTCGAGGCGGTTGTCCACGAATTGCCGACACTTCCATCAGAAACGGCGAGACTGCGCGAATCGGGTATGCCCCAGCCGGATGGAGTAGAGGCCGGGGGAGGACGCTCGTCCACTCGGATAGCTGGAGACAGAACGGCTCCGAGTTCGACGACGAGAACTAATCCCGAAATACTAAAGATTCGCTGGCAGCAACTAAAGGGCGACCTCGACAACATCGTTCTTAAAGCTCTGAAAAAAGAGCCCGAACTGCGGTACTCCACAGCGGAGAGACTTGCCGAAGACATTTCAAGGTTTTTGAAAGGCCTTCCTGTAAGTGCAAGGCCGGATACGCTTAGCTACAGGGCAGGCAAGTTCATAAGGCGAAACTCGGTCGCCGTAGTCGCAGGCTTTCTCGTCGTCGTTGCTGTACTGGTGGGCGTCGCGGCGACGCTTTGGCAGGCAAGGCAAACACAGATCGAGGCTGAGAAAGCCAGGGCGGAGACCGTCAAGACCAAGAAAGCACTCGACTTCCTGGGAAGCATACTCAACTTCGCAAACCCCTTCTGGAACTCACCCAACCCGGACAGAAAGCGTCAAGCCACGATCGCGGAAGCTATGGAGATCGCAGTCCGCAACGTTGAAAAAGACCTGGCCGATGAACCGGAGGTGCAGGCCGAGGTCTTTTTCATTTTGGGAAAGGCGTACCTTGGCAAGGGTGACTACCAGATCTCTGCTGATCTCTTGCGCCGTTCGATAGAAAAGTACGACCGCATTCGTGGTCCGGAGAATCTCAGGTCGATGAAAATCCGCGGAAATCTCGGGGACCATCTCTACCTGCAGGGCAAATACGATGAAGCCGCCAGCAGCTACCGCCAATCCATAGACTTCTTGAGGCCGAGACTTGAAGAGGATGAGGAAACGAAGTTATTTCTCGCAGGAGCTTTGAACGGACTCGGAAATGTGTACGACATTTGGGGACGATACGACGAATCCGTTGAAGTAAAAAAGGAAGCGATATCGATCGCTGAAAGATTCGAGGGCGAGGACAGGAAGATGATCCCCGTTCTGCTCAGTAACCTGGGATTTTCATACCTTTCGCTAGGACTACTCGAAGAAGCTGCCGAAAATTTTGAGAAAGCTCTGGTAGAAGTTCGCTCGCGGGGCTCGGTCGGTACGATAGACGAGGCGGGAATTCTCCGGGACCTTGGAAAAGTCTCGCTGGCAAAAGGAGAGCTTTCGGAGGCAGAAGCCTCGATTCGAAAAGGATATGAGACCTATGCCAAGGCACTGGGTGAGGGAAGTTTTTACACGCTTGACACTGCCAACTGGCTGGCAAGGGTCTATCTTGAGAGAGCCGAGACGGAAAAAGCCGAAAGGTTGTTGACGAGGACCCTGGAAGCGGAGAGGGAGTCCTACCCCGATGGAAACATCCTTACGTCGTTCACAATGTCACTCCTGGGCGAGATAGATACCCGAAGGGGGAACCTCAAAGCAGGCGAGAGCAAACACAGAGAAGCGCTTGAGTTCATGACTGTCACTTTCAAGGAGCCGAACCCGCATATAGCGTCGATAAGGACGAGGCTCGCCTCGAACCTTATAGCGCAGGAAAGACCGGAAGAGGTCCGCGGCGAACTGGAAAAGGCATTCAAGGCCTTGACGAAAACCAAAGGCCCGAATCACCCTGAGACGACTGATGTGGAAAAGGAGCTGGAGAGGCTTTCGGTTTACAAATAGCGGTGAGCGGTGAGCAAATAATCGTTTAGCGGCGGGCTTGCCCGCCTCCAATCACTTGCGCTGAAATGACGAAAAGTACTAGGGAGAGTGAAAATTGACAATTGGAAGTTGAGAGTTCAAGATCCAAAGTTCAATGTTCAAGATTCAAATTTAGATCGTCTTGGAATGGCCGGAAAGCCAAGCTGTTCTACAACGAATCTTGAAGCTCGTCAGTGGAGAGGCTATGACTTGTAAATTCTGAACAGTCTCGAGCCTTGCTACTGACTTCTCCAACTATCAATTCTCAATTACTAACTCCTAATCCTTCCGACCCTGTCCATCCTGTTCCCAACTCTCTCGCAACTCTGCAATGTAAAGGCCTCCAAGATATTGCAATATTGAACTCTTTCAATTCTGGGGTTCAGTGAAGTTTTGCGTCCCTAACCCGGCCCTGAAGCTTATCAAACCTCGGATCGTCCTTGAGGTCGTCAAGGAGAGGGTCGTCAAGGTACATCATGAACAAGGCTCGTTCTTCAAACATCCTTTCGATCCATTCAAACGAGGCATCCAGATCGCCAAGCGAGGAATAGACAAGCACGAAGCAGAGACTCCTGACATACTCATTCCTGGACCTAATCTTGAGCTCGTCCAGGATCTCGAAAGCCGATGTGCGGTCTCCTTTTTTGGCTAGCGCACGCGCGAGAACTGCCTTGACGTACGCGCTGTCCTCCAGCTTCAGTGATCTCTGGAGGCTTTCGATCGCTTTGTCGAGATCACCTTTGCCGAGGTAGCCCTCGCCCAATGCTGACCAGGCATACGGGAAGTTCGGGTCCATTTCGAGCGCCGCATTAATAACCTCTATCCCTTCATCAAATCGTCTTGCGGAGATACGGTTGTACCCGGAGTCAGTCTTTATCACGAGTGACAGGGGATCTAGCTCTGCCGCTCGGTCACCGGCCGCGATCGACTCATCAAATCGTCCCGTCGCTTGAAGAGGCCCCTGGCCGAGCCAGTGATAAGCCGTTTCGTAATCCGGATCGAGCTCCAGAGCGCGCCGCAGAGATTCTTCGGACCTATCGGTATTCCAGGCATAGCTCGAGTAGTACAATCCAAGCGCGGCATGAGCTTCGGCTAGTGAATTGTCGATCTCAAGCGCTCTGTCGGCTGCGGCTTTCGCCCTTGGCATGCTCTCTTTCGGCTTCGCCACCCCGTAGTTAGGAAACAGTACGTAGCTTTGCGCCAAACCTGAGTAGGCAAGAGCGTAGGCTGGGTCCAGCTCTATCGCTTTATTAAAGTACTCAACGGATTTTGCAAGATCCTCGCGTGTCCGCTTGTTCCAGTAATAGCGGCCCTGCAGATAGTTCCTGTATGCCTCGGGACTATTCGTATAGGTCTTTGTGACTTCCTGCTCCGAAGGTGCGGAAAGGCGGGATTTCAGGTTTGCCGAAACGTCCTTTGCGATCTCAGACTGCAGGCTCACTAGCTCGGACGCGCTGCGCGAATAGCTGTTTCCCCAAAGCACAGAATCAGTTCTTGGGTCGATTAGCTCAAGGCTTAGTAAGATCTGATCGCCACGCTTTGCCACCCTCCCGTTGAGTATCGATTGGACATTCAGTTGCCCAGCGATTTCCGCGGCATTGAAGGTCTTTCCCTTGTAAGCAAACACGGAACTTCTGGACTTCACACTCAGATCCGGAATCTTCGAAAGGCTGTTGATCAGTGTCTCCGTCATTCCGTCGGAAAGATACTCGAGTTCGGCATCGCCGCTCTCGTTTACGAACGGCATGACTGCGATAGAGTCGATCCGCTGGTCCCCGCCAAATGCATAGCGCCAGACAAAATAACCCGCAACGCCCGCGATCAACAGCGCCAGTACAGCTGCGGCGATCTTGCCCGCCACCGACTTGCGGATGATTATGCTGTCACCGTCGCCCGTCCGGGCACCAGTGGTCTTTCCCGCAGCGTCTGCGGTCGTCGCCGGAAACATCTTCGTTTCCTTGTGCTCCTCTTCCGGAAGAATCGTTTTCTCGATCTCTTCGATCTGAAGGTGCCGTTTAAGCCGAGTCAGCTCATCCAAAAGTTCCTTTGAGGATTCAAACCGTTCTTTCTTGTCCTTTTGCAGGCACTTCTCAACTATTTCCTGAAGGCGATTCGGGATCTCCGGATTGAGTTCCGTGATCGGCACAGGATCTTTCATCAGGACTGCGGCAATTGCATCGCTGGTGTTGTCGCCGTCAAATGCCCGCTTTCTGGTAAGGACCTCGTAAAGAAGCGCACCGACACTGAAGATATCCGTCCGCTGGTCGACGTCCCGCCCTCTCGCCTGTTCAGGAGACATGTAGTTGACAGTACCCATCACCATTCCGGGAGTCGTACTTGGGCCTTTTCCGGCATCGGCGATCATCGTCTCGCTGTCTGGCCCTGTCTTGACCGCTTTCTCGCCTCCGGAACGCTTCTCCAGCAACTTTGCAAGACCGAAGTCGAGGATCTTGATGATCCCGTCTTCGCGGATCATCACGTTATCCGGCTTGATGTCCCTGTGAACTATTCCGGAATCGTGTGCGGCCTTGAGCGCGGTGACGATCTGGATCGCGATATCCAACGCCTTTTCAAGCGAGATCTTTCGCTCTCGCGCGAAGGTTCCGACGTCGATCCCTCCGATGTACTCGGACGCTATATAAGTCGATCCTTCGGCCTCACCGATCTCGTAAATGGTCAGTATCCCGGGATGGTTCAAGGCCGACGCGGCTTTAGCTTCCTGAACGAACCGCTGCAATTTCTCTTTGTCCTGACTCGAATCGGAAGGAAGGAACTTGATCGCGACTTTCCGGTCGAGCTTCGTGTCCTGGGCGAGGTACACGATCCCCATACCGCCCTTTCCGATCTCGGACAGGATCTTGTAGTGGGAGATCAAGGTGTTGGGTTCAAGGGACATAATAGAAGTGCTGGGAGATGAGTACTGAGAAACTGAAAATCGATAATTGAGAATTGAAGATTGAAAAGTGAAGATTTGGCGTCAAGTGCAACCTGCGTCAGACGAGCACTCAGCCCGACACCTGAGCAGTCAGTTCATTCAAACATTCAATTTTCAACTTTCAATATCCTGAAAGCCATTTCTCAGCACTCATCTCTCATTTCTCATTATTTGCGGCGTCCTCTGTCCCCCGAGAATCGCGGCTTTGCCGCCGTGATGTGCGGTAAACCTCCGGCTTACCGGCTCCGGTCCCGCAATATTCTGACCGGGTATGCGAGAGCTTTAGCGTCTCGCAGGTCGATTCCTGGCATATCAACCTTTTGCACCGCGCAAGCTGAAGCTCGCGCAGCAGTACGTTGCGTTTATGCCCGTCGCCGGCGCTCCGGGTTCCGATTGTACGGGGCACGTCTGCGTTTCGTCATTCCAAGTTACGGAAGCCGATCCTCTCCAAGATCGCCTCGTATTCCGGATCTCCTTTCAGAAACTCGAAGGTGGGCGCGCTCCGTATGTTCAAGATCCGCCACCCTCTTTCGTCTACAACCATCCGCATGTACTCAAGCGTTTTCTCCCGGTTCTCAAGATTCCCGTAATTGCTTGCAATTATGAATTCGTAGCCGCCACCCTCCTGCTTCTGCCTCTCCAGAAAGAATCTGATCCTTTGTTTCCAAACGCCTTCCCAACCGTCCTTTTCGTAATGTGTCTCAAGCTCTTTCAGCCACGAAGTATCACCGCCCGCAAGCTCAAAGGCCTTTATGTAGTTCTCGTTGGTCTCCTTGAACATTCTCTTGCTCTCGTAGGCAAGGGCACAGATCTGATAGGGAGGAATGAAATCGGGGGCCAGTTCCTTTGTCGTTTTGAGGTGGGCGATCGAGGCATCCGGGTTGCCGGTTATCCAGTAAATGAGGCCCACTCCGGTGTGGATTATCAGCGAAAGGGGTTCCAGCTCAAGCGCTTTTTTCGCAGCTCTCACCGCTTCCTCATTTCTTCCCATCGCCGCAAGATACTCGGAATACCACTGGTACGCCGTGGCATATTTCGGATCTAATTGAATCGCTCGCTCATATTCGCTTTCGGCTTCGACGAAATTGCCTTCAAAAATTGAAACGACGTACCCCATTGTCGCGTGCGGTTCCGCGAGACTGTCGTCCAGTTCGATGGCTTTCTGCGCCGCAGATTTCGCGAGCGGCATATAGACCTTCGAAGGCTTTCTCGCGTACTGGGGCATCAAGACGTAAACGTCTGCCAAACCCGAGTATGCCAGCGCGTAGGTCGGATCTTTGTCTATCGCTTCCTTGAACAGATCGATCGCCTTCTGAAAGTCCTCGACGGAGCGCTTGTTCCAATGGTATCGGCCTTTAAGGTACAGTTGGTTTGCCTCGGAGTTCCTGGTATAGGTTCGCGCGAGATCTTCTTTTGCATCAGTGGAGAGGTGCTGTCTGAGCTGGCTTGAAACCTGTTCTGCAACTTCCTTTTGTACATCGACGAGATCACTCATCGGACTGTCAAAAGTCTCGCCCCACAAAGCATTCTGGGTCGCCGTATCGACCAATTCCAGGCTGAGTTTTAAGCGCTCGTTCCGGACAGAGACCTTTCCGAGCAATACGGCGCCGACGCCAAGATCCTGACCTAGCTGCCTGGGTGTCGCGCTCTTTCCCTTGTAATAAAAAACGGAACTGCTTGCCTTGACCGAAAGATTCGGAATTCGCGTCAAACGGCTGATCAGGGTTTCCGTCATTCCATCAGACAGATATTCGACATCGTCGTCGCCGCTCTCATTGACGAACGGCATCACGGCGATCGAGTCAATTTCTCCGGAACTTCCTGAAAAATACCAAAAAGCTCCGGCTGTGAGTGCAAGGATCACCAAGAGGATCGGGACCCACATGTATCCAAACAGGCCGCTGCGCTTCGCCGTCTGTCTACTATCCGCTGCTTTCGTGTCAGCCAGTTCGGCCTGTTCCTCAGTACCCCTGTCAAGAATTTCGGTCTTTGCCTCCTGTACCGATTCATCAGAAACCGAACGGATCGCCACCGGCTCGGATTCCCCCGTTATCGCCCTGACGTCGCGGACAAGTTCGTTGACATCCTGATAACGGGCATCCGGATCTTTCTCCATCGCTTTTGCGATCACCGCGCAAAGCTCTTCGGGAAGGTCGGGCGCGTGGGTCGAAAGCGGGACGGGGTCCTTATAAAGTATCGCTCCAAGCATCTCGACCCCGGTCTCGCCTTCGAACGGAAGCCTGCCCGTCAGCATTTCGTAAACAAGGACGCCAAAGCTGAAGATATCGGATCGGTGATCCACTTCTTTCGCGGCAGCCTGTTCGGGCGACATGTAGTTCGCCGTGCCGATGATCATTCCGGGCGAGGTATCGATCTTGATCCTCGTCTCCGCTTCGGGGTCAGTATTCTTCGAGGATTCGAGCCTCAGCAGCTTTGCTACACCAAAATCGAGCACCTTCACAAGGCCATCGGGCCTGATCATCACGTTGTCCGGCTTGATGTCGCGATGAACGATCCCCGCGGCGTGCGCCGCCGAGAGTGCGGACGCCACCTGGCCCGCGATCTGCAGGGTCTCCGGCACGGAAAGAGGCCCGGAGGAAAGAACGTCTCCAAGCGTCTTTCCGTCGATGAGTTCGGAAGCGATGAAATGTGTTTCGCCATCGGTCCCGAATTCGAAGATCGTAATTATGTTGGGATGGTTCAGGGCGGAGGACGCCTTTGCCTCGCGTACGAATCTCTGTAGCTTCTCAGACTCTCGGCAGCATTCCTCGCTTATGATCTTCAGCGCTACATCCCGTTCCAGCACGTCGTCAGAGGCGCGATACACCTCACCCATCCCGCCCTCGCCGATCTTCTCGGCGATCCGGTAATGGGAGATCAAAGTGTTGGGATCAAGCGCCATAAAAGTAGTGCTGAGAGATGAGTACTGAGTACTGAGTACTGAGAAACTGAAAACTGATTGTTGAGAACTGAAAATTGAAGATATGACGTCAAGCGCAACCTGCATTAGGCGAGCACTCTGCGCGACACCTGAGCAGTCAATTCATTCGAATTTTAACTATCAACTTGCGCTTTCCTGAAAGCCAATTCTCAGCACGCATCTCTCATTTCTCAGTACCTGAGGCGACGTCAGTCCTCGATATTGCCCGTCGCTTACGCTCAGGGTTCCGATTGCAAGCGGGACGCGTGTGCTCCGTTTATGCCCGTCGCTGTCGCTTTCGGACAAACCTGCTAGGCGGCGGTGAATCCGCCGTCTATCATAAGGATCCCGCCGGTACAGTATGACGACTCGTCGCTCGCCAGGAAAACTGCGAGGTTGGCGACCTCTTCATTGGTGCCGTATCGTTTCATCGGTACAAGCGACACAATATAGTCATGACCCGCTGAGTGGTCTTCGGGGCTGCACTGCGATTCCAATGAGCGGATCATGCGGTTGTCGATCGGCCCCGGGCCTATTGCATTAACACGAATGCCGGATTCGGCAAGTTCCAGCGCTGCGGTTTTAACGAGGCCAAAAACTGCGTGTTTGCTTGCGATATAGGGAGCCATGGTCGCGGCTCCGATCATTCCGGCAATCGATGACAAGGCGATCATCGAACCCTTCCCGGCAGTTTTCATCGGGCCGACCGCGTACTTTAGCGAAAGCCAGACTCCGATCACATTTGTTCGAAGCACCCGTTCGAACTCTTCTACTGAAAGATCTTCGATCGGAGCGAAATTTCCCTCCATCCCGGCATTTGCCACAACGATATCAAGGCCTCCGAACGATTCTACCGTGGCTTCGACTGATTCTCTGGTTGCTGCCTCATCGGTCGCATCAGCGACAAAATCAGCGAGCTTGTCGAATTCCGAAAGACGTTTGCGTGTTTCCTCCAGTTTATCCCTCGAACGGCCGACCAACATCACGCTCGCTCCTTCTTCAAGAAATCGTCTGGCCGTCGCTTCTCCGATCCCGCCTGTTGCGCCGGTCACGATCGCGACTTTTCCCTCCAGTCTCATTCCACTTCCATTGTTATCGGTCATCAAATCACCTTAATCGCTCCCCGAGAGGACCTTCTGCCCTTTCTTGGCAACCGAAAATCTCCGCAAAGCCTTTTAAGCACGGCTACATTGCGAATGAGGGTGGACATCGTCCGCCTGATATCTGTAGCTACCTCTATTCTGCCACTGACGCGGCTTTGCCGCTCTGATGTGCGGTAAGCCTATGGCTTACCGGCGTCGGGCTCCACGCTATTCCGACCGGGCTTTGCCCGGTCGCCGCAGCGCGAAGCGCTGCTCTAGACGAAGCAACGAGTAGTCGTATATTCAGCCGTGCTTCGCACGACTCTTGCAGCGCTAAGCGCTGCTCTAAACGGCGGTTTTTGCGCGCCGCATCTATTCGCTTCGCTCAATGCACGCGGGACGCGTGCGTTTCGTTTATGCCCGTCGCTCGCGCTCCGGGTTCCGATTGCACGCGGGACGTGTGCGCCACGTTGTTGTCCGTCGCTTGCGCTCCGGTCTCTACCTTCAAGATCGCGTTTCCAAGACCCGTAACATACAGAGTCTTGTGGTCCTGCGACCAGAACATTCCTGTGAGTCCGCCGGGAAGCGGCTTCCACAGCTCGGGATTGAAGATCGCCAGCAGGGGCTTACCGAGGTTACTGTGTTCGATCCACCTGTCGTGTGCTTCAGCATTGCTTTCAGATGGAGCCGAGAAAACTGTATGAAGGCTTCCGCATTTACTGTCTATCGCATAGATCCTGTTGCTGACCGGCGAAGCGACCCATAGATTTCCCGCCTTGTCGAACGCGAGATTATCTGGCGTGATTACGTGGTGATAGGTCTCACGACCTTTCAAAGTCTGCTTCGAAACGTCTATATCAAACCGAAGAACGCGTCCCATCATGGTTTCAGCGACATAGAGGATCTTCTCATCCCGATCGAGCGCGATACCGTTCGCAAAATAAATATTTGAGGCCGCCTCGACCGCCTTGGACTCAACATCGTATCCGGATCCCTTCAAATAGAAGACGGCGCCGGAGACAAAGGGCCGATCTACGGCAGCGAACAGGTCCTGAAATCCTCTTTCCTTCGGGTTCTTCGCGGACTGCGTAAACCAGATCGTCCCCTTGCTGTCGCGTATTAGGCTGTTTATGCCGAACGGATGGGAGTAGATCATTCTCACTTCCTCTGTTCTGGTGTCGATCCGATAGATCTTTCCTAAATAGACATCGGCCAGGAGAAGATGACGGCCGTCCTTCTCCAGAAAGATTCCGTTCGGTCCTGCAGTCACCTGCGGCGGATCGTGGATCCAGCCCGCTTCTTTGAATTTACCGAATCCGCGGCTGCTACCGTCCTTCTCGATGATCCGGAGCCCGAATTCCTCATCGCCGACGACGATCCGGCCGTCAGGAAGAGCCCTTCCATCTTCCGGATGTCTAAGGCCGCCGTCCTTGGGGAATACCTGTGACTCGGCATACGAAAGAGCGGGAAACCCGTCAGGGCGGCAGACGGAGTCCGACTCCTGATGCGTTCTTAAGGGATCGGACGGAATAGACGGGTAGACGAAGAACGGAAAACAGAACAAATAAAGTGTCGTGACAAGGACGATAGGTTTTATTCGCATAGGTTTTTGGTAGCTGATGAAACGCTGAGACGCAAGTTAGGGTTCTTGCGGCAAAGTGACTCTAACTCGTCTGCCGACAGGCCGAAGTTTACAGGACATTGCAAACTCGAGATCCAGTCTGCACATAAAAAGGGACTGCCGATGTGGAGAAGGTTTTTGCCCGTCGCTTTCAAACCTGCGCCTATTATTCCGGATACCCGATGCGTTCGAGCAGAGCCTGGTATCGAGGTTCGTTTTTCAGTTTGTTCAAGATCGGATCGGCCGTGGCAAACAAAAGGTGGATGGATTTCTTCTCGAAGGCAGTGTCCAAAAGGTCGAGAGCCCGCGAATTCTCTCCGATTGCCGCATACAGCATCGCAAGCCGCGCCTCATTGATCCGGTCACCGCTCAAAACTGCTTCCGCCGATCGACGCGCCTGCGCTTCGCTTCCCGCGAGGCCGTGAACCATTCCAAGGTACACTTCAATCTGTTTGTCGCCATCCGCCTTCGCTTTCTCCATCACGTCAATGGCCTCCGAAAACTTCTCCTGCATTGCGAGCGAAAGACCGAGGACAAAAGCGGCCTCAGAAAATCCCGCATCCATCTCGGCGGTTTTGCGGGCCTGCTCTTCAGCTTCCTTGTATCTGCCTGCGAAATAAAGCGTGTTCGCGTAATTGCGGTTTATCACGAGCGAGAGAGGCTCCAGCTCGTGAGCTAGCTTCATCTCCTGCACAGCCTCATCATTTCGGCCCGCAAATGAAAGATAGAGCGCATACCAATGATGGGCAGTGGCATACCTGGGTTCCAGTTCGATCGCTTTCCTATATTCGGTCTCGGCCTCCGAAAACTGTCTGTCGACCATCAGGATCAATGCGAGCGACGCGCGTGCATCCGCTAGACTGCTGTCGAGTTCGATCGCTTTCGCGGCCAAAGTCCTGGCCTTGTCCAGTGTCTCGGTCTGATCGGTGTCCGCGTACTGCGGAAGCACAAGATGAGAATTGGCGAGGCCGCTCCAGGCTTTCGCATAATTCGGATCTAGGTCGACCGCCTTCTGGAAATGGTCAATAGATTTCTGGATAGCCTCCGGCGAGCGCTTCTCGAACTGATACTTTCCTTTCAAGTATTCCTGATACGCCTCGGGATTCGAAGTGTACTCCTTGGCCAGGCTTACCTCATCTTCTCCAGTTAACCGCAGGCTCAGGTTTTCAGATATCTCCCTCGAGATCTCTTTCTGGATCGTCAGCACGTCAGTTAGTTTTCTCTCGTATCGCTGCCCCCAGATAACCTTGTTTTGGGCAGTGTCGACAAGCTCCGTGCTGATCTGAATGTCCTCCCCTCGCTGGGTTACCCGGCTTATCAGGACGGCACGGACGCCTAGATCCTCAGCGACTGAATCTGCCGAGAACTCTTTGCCCCTGTAACTGAATACCGTGCTGGCCGGGAGCACCTTCAACTGCGGTATCCTCGACAGGTTAAAGATGATGCTTTCTGTGAGCCCGTCAGATAGATATTGGGTTTCTGACCCTTCCTCGATCCCGGAAAATGGCATCACGGCGATCGAATCGATCGTTTCGATGTCCGGGCCCCGGTAAACCGCGAAGTAGGCAGCCGCGCCGATCGCACCGGCAACAAGCACGAGTATCAGGGCCGTCACGAACTTATGGCTCTTGGCTTGCATGACGGCGTACTCGAGGCTCGAGGTTGATGTGAGGTTCTGCGTGGAATGCACGCCCGAACCGGTGGAAGTTTCGATCCCGGAACCTCGCGGATTCGCGAATGTCTCACCGCCCTCACTCACACTTTCGGTGTTCGGTATGACGGATCTTTCGAGCTCACCCTGCAGATCGAGTTCGCGCCTGAGATTCTTGAGATCTATCAGGAAGTCCTTGGCGGTCTGGTACCGCATCTCGGGATCCTTGGTCAGCGCCTTCCGAACTATCCGTTGCAGGGCATTCGGTACGTTCTCGAGATCCTTGGGCTCGGATTCCAGAATGGAGACAATGGAGTGGTTCGTGGTTTTCCCCTCGAACGGGGCCTTGCCAGACAGCATTTCGTACAGGACCACCCCGAGACTCCATATGTCGGTCCTTTGGTCGGTTTCCTTGCCCTGCGCCTGCTCCGGGGACATGTAAGTGACCGTCCCCATCACGACGCCCGGGTTCGTCTTTACAAGCGCTTTGGTCTCGCCCTCGAGCGAGATATCCGGTTCTTTGTTTCGCCTCTCGACAAGCTTCGCTAGGCCGAAGTCGAGCACCTTCACATACCCGTCCTCGCGGATCATTATGTTCTCGGGTTTGATGTCCCGGTGGACGATCCCCGCCTTGTGGGCGGCCGAAAGCGCCTCTGCGACCTGAATCGCCGTTTTCAATACCCGATTCAGCGGAACCGATTCCTTGTTCTTGAGAACGGAGCGGAGCGTCATTCCCTCGATGTACTCGGTGGCAATGTAGCGGGTATCTTCCCACGTCCCTATCTCGTACACGGTGAGGATGTTCGGGTGATTAAGGGCGGACGCCGCCTTCGCCTCCTGTACGAACCGGTTGATCTTCTCCTCGTCCTTGCTGAACTCCTCAGAAAGGAATTTGATCGCCGCCTTCCGGTCGAGCTCGGTGTCCTCGGCAAGATACACCTCTCCCATCCCGCCCTTCCCGATCTCGGAAAGAATCTTGTAGTGGGAGATCAAGGTGTTGGGTTCAAGCGCCATAGCTATCTAGGACTGAGACAAAAGGACTGAGGACTGAGAAAATTGACGATTGAAAATGGAGAATTGAGAGTCGGAGATCTGGCCCTTGGAACAAATCGCCACGAGCCAAAAGGTCGAGTCCTACCAGCGAAATCAGATCATCCAACTATTAACTATCAATTTCCAACTTCCTCAACTCCTATCGTTTAGAGCAGCGTTCTGCGCTGCCGAGGGCGGACATCGTCCGCCTGATATCTGTAACTGCCTCTATTCTGCCTCTGACGCGGCTTTGCCGCTCTGATGCGCGGTAAGCCTATGGCTTACCGGCGCCGCGCTCCACACTATACCGACCGGGCTTAGCCCGGTCGCCGCAGCGCGAAGCGCTGCTCTAAACAGCGGGTATCGAGTCCTGCTCCATTTCGCTTCGCTCGATGCACGCGGGACGCGTGCGTTCCGATTATCACCTTCGCTGGTGCTGGAATCCGATTGCGCGCGGGATGCGTACGCTCAGACAGACCTCATTTCGGAAACCCCATTCTTTCCAATAAGTCCCGGTATCTCGGATCATCGCGCAACGGCTCGATCAATGGAGTAGCCTTAACCTGATGGAGAAACCAGGAGCGATCTGCAAAGGCTTTCTCGAGGTCTGCGAAGGCCTCGTCCTTGTCCCCAAGGCCGACATTGATTACGGCCATATGAAAAGCGTCTGCATACTCCGTGCGCCTCAGTTCCCTGAATTTGGTCAGTATCTCCTTGGCCTTGTCGCGACGACCCAATTTAGCGTGGGCATACGCCACGAACGAAAGCATATGCTGGTTGTTCCGAAGGTCGGTGCTCGATCCTCCGCAGGTCGAGATTACTTCTTCGTACATCTCCTTCCCAAGGTACGCCTCGCAAAGTACGATCTTGCCCAATACAAAGTTTGGTTCGACCTTTGTGACTCTCTTTGCCTGTTCCAGTGCGTGGTCATTCTCGCCGGCAAAAAAGTACCCCTCCACAAGAACTGCCGCAAACGCCAGGTCGAGCGGCTCTAGCTCGAGCCCCCGTTTCATTTCGGCGATCGCCTCATCGTACCGCCCGAGTGGGCTTAGATAGACCTGCCCGAATCGAAAATGGGCCGAAGCATTGTTTGGGTCCAGCTCGATCGCCCTTTTGAATTCGAGTTCCGCCTCTTTCCATTTCCACTCATAGACCGCGAAAGTATTGGCTAAAGCCACGTGTGCCTCCGAAAGCGACGGATCGATCTCCAACGCTCGATTGGCAGCGGCCTTTGCCTTGGGGAATGCATCTTTGGGCGGCAAATACGGATACGCGGGAAGTTGGTTGTAGGCCTCGGCGATCCTGGCGTAAGCAAGGGCAAAATCGGCATCGAGTTCAATAGCGTTCTGAAAATACTCGATGCTCTTCAGCATGTCGTTTTTGGTTCGTTTCGCGAAGTAATATCGGCCCCGCATATACAGCTGATACGCTTCATTGCTGTCAGTGTACTTCTTAGTAATTCCTTTCGCTTCGTTGCCGACAAGCTCCAGCCGTAGTTTCTGAGCGATAGTTGTTGCTATCTCTCTTTGCGTGGCCATCAGGTCAGACATCTTGCGGTCATACTGCTCCGCCCAGATCAATCTTTCGTTACGCGAGTCGATCAGCTGTACGCTGATGGACAGGTCTTCACCGCGTTGTACGAGGCGCCCCGACATCACCGCATCCACATTGAGTTCTTTCGCGATCCTGCTGACATTTGTCTCCCCGCCTCTATATCGCATTACCGAACTTGTCGGACTGACTTGCAGATTCGGCAATTGCGAAAGCCTGTAGATCAAAGAGTCAGCGAGGCCGTCCGAAAGGTACTCGGTATCGGCATCTCCTCCTCTGTTTTCGAACGGCAACACGGCAATTGAGTCGATTCGCTCATCGGCTGCGCCATAAATGTACCAATAGCCCGTTCCGATCGCAGAGAGGACAAGCACTGCCGCCATACCGGCGATTATCTTCCCCAGACTCGAACGCTTGATAGAAATGCTGTCATTCTGTATTTGTGACGTTGTGTTACGTTTTTCTTCTGAAACCGTCGTTGCCTCGAATACCTGGGTCGCGGATTCCGATCTTTCAGGCTGGACCGTCTTTTCGAGTTGGTCCTGAAAGTCCATCTGACGCTTGAGATCCTTCAGATCGGCGGCAAGGCCTTTCATCGTTTGATACCGCTCGTCCGGGTCCTTTCGCAGGCTCTTTGAGACGATCCTCTCCAGTTCGCCGGGAACATCCGTGTTTTCGATCGGCTTTGGTTCCTTATTGAGTATCGAACCGATGGTCTCGAGCGGAGTGTCGCCGGAAAATGGAAGATGACCCGCGATCATTTCATACAAGACAACCCCGAAGCTGAAGATGTCGGTCCGTGAATCGATCTCTTTCCCTTTGGCCTGCTCGGGGGACATGTAGTTCGCGGTCCCGATGATCATCCCCGGCGACGTGTTTACCTGAACGGCGGTCTTTTCCTCGGAATCGACTTCGGGTTCGGGCTTCTCCGTAAGTTTCGCGATGCCGAAGTCCAAGATTTTCACCACTCCGTCCGGGCGGATCATCACATTGTCAGGCTTTATATCCCTGTGTACGATCCCCGCCGAATGAGCGGCGTCGAGAGCGGAAGCGATCTGCGTCGCGATGTCGAGCGCCTTTTCAAAACTCAGTTTCTTCTTAAGAAACATCGAAAGCGTCTCGCCTTCGATGTACTCAAGAGCAATGTATCGTGAGTCATCCCACTCCCCGATCTCGTGGATCGTGACTATGTTGGGGTGGTTTAGCGCAGACGCAGCCTGGGCTTCCTGTATGAATCGGTTCAGCTTGTCCGAATCGCGGCTGAACTCGTCCGACAGGAACTTGATCGCGACCTTCCGGTTCAGCTTGGTGTCCTGCGCAAGATACACCTCTCCCATCCCGCCTCTGCCGATCTTGGAGAGGATCTTGTAATGGGAGATCAAGGTGTTGGGTTCAAGCGCCATAAAAAGAAGTGCTGAGAGATGAGTACTGAGTACTGAGTACTGAGTACTGAGAAATTGAAAATTGATAGTTGAGAATTGAAAGTTTTACGCATACTGTTGAAAACACTCGACTTCCCGCCTACGAAGACCAGGACACCCCTACAAATCGCCTAATTATCAACTATCAAGTATCAATTTCCTTGAATATCTTCCTTCAGTCTTCAGTCTTCAGTCTTCAGTCCTCAGTCCTCAGTCCTCAGTCCTGAGCAAGCGGAACGCGCGCGTTTCCTCAGTCCACCGGGAATCGCGGCTTTGCCGCCGTGATGTGCGGTAAGCCTCCGGCTTACCAGCACCGGTCCCGAAAAATTTCGACCGGGCTGTGCCCGGTCGTCGCAGCGCTAGGCGCGGCTCTAAACGGCGGGTTTTGCGGGCCGCATAAATTCGCTTCGCTCAATGCACGCGGGACGCGTGCGCTCCGTTTATGCCCGTCGCTGGCGCTCCGGGTTCCGATTGCACGCGGGACGCGTGCGCTCCGATAATCCAAATCGCTTATCAACGGCGGCTTTGCCGCATTGATGTGCGGAAAGGCTCGGCCTTTCCGTCGGCTATACCAAGTATTCTCAGCAGGGCTGCGCCCTTCTTCACAGCGCAGAGCGCTGCTCTAAACAAAGGTGTGGTAAGGTCTTGTCGATTCGCGAAATCCGAGACGCCCAATAATAACCGATTCTGTGTAGGTCCAAAGAACTGAAATGAAAATATTTGCCGCTTTATTGCTAATGCTCCTGATCGCACCTGTTTTCCCGCAAACCTCGAGGCTGAGCTACACAGCTTCCGAAGGGACCTGGATCAGTGTCGATGTATCGCCTGACGGCGAGACCCTGGTCTTCGATCTTCTGGGGCATCTCTACCAAATGCCTTATGAAGGCGGTGCCGCGAAGAGGCTCACGAGCGGCAGGTCGTGGAACATGTTCCCGCGCTTTTCACCGGACGGAGGGAAGATCCTTTACACCTCTGACGATGAGGTAAGCAACGATCTCTGGACCATGAATGCTGCGGGCGGCGGAAACGTGAACGTTTCAAAAATGAAGCGCCCCGTTTTTCAGGGCACGTGGTCGCCCGATGGCAGGCACATCTACGGAACTAGCCTGAACATGCAGGTCAGGTTTCCCGCGTACCAGTTCAATTTCTTTGGAACCAGGAAGGAAATGCTGCCGGCAGGCGGAAGAACACCTGTGAACCATTTCAACGAACATCCTTCGAACGGGCTCATTTATTACGTCCATCACGACGAAAGCCTTCCTTCAAGCGGACCAAGGGTCAAGACATACGACCGGAACACCGGTGAGGTGAAGGTCTATATTGAGAGGCCGGGCGGAGCCGGAAGCATTCGCTTGTCGCCGGACGGAAAGCATCTTGCTTACGTTCATCGGGACGACACAAAAACGGTTCTCGTTCTACACGAACTGGCTACGAAGAAAGAGAAGGTGCTTACCGAGGCCCTCGATTATGGAAGATTCGAATCGAGGGGCTTTTACGGAGTCTATCCGAACATCGCCTGGCACCCGTCCGGAAACGAGGTAGTTTTGAGCTACGGCGGCAAGATCCACGCCATCGATGTAAGAACAAAAGCCGACAGAGATATTCCGTTCACCGCGCCTGTGGAAAGGGAAATCGACAAGACGATCAGATTCAAGGTCTCGATACCCGAAGGCGAGACGATGACACGCAGCCACAGATGGGGACAGCGCGTTGGGAACTCGGTCTTGTACGAAGCGCTTGGCGATATTTATCTGCGTACCGGGAATGAGACTACGAACCTGACAAGATCGGGTTCCCACGAAACCAACCCGGTCTATCATGCCGGGACAGGGAAGATCTACTTCGCAAATTGGGACGACCGGTCGAGAGGATCGATCGCGCGGATGGACGCTGACGGCGGTAATGTCGCGACACTCGTGTCTTCACCAACCCAATACGGATCGATAGCGGTATCGGAAGACGGAAGACAGATGGCCTTTCTGCGCGGCGCCGGATCGATGATGCGCGGCGAGAAGCTTGAGGACCAGACCGATTTCGAACTGATACTCCTCGCTCAGGATGGAAGTACAAGGAAGCTTGCCGATGTCGCCTGGAGCGGAAACCGATACGCGAAGCGGCCGCCTTCGGTGAAGTTCAGTCCTGGCGGCAGCCACGTCTTCTACTCCGTATATGAGGACGACAAGCTGGAGATCCGTCGAGTGAACACCGAAGGCCTGGACGGGAAGACGCTGTTTGTCTTTCCGAATGCGACACGAGCCGTGATCTCCCCCGATCACAGATGGATCGCATTCCGTGAATATCACCGCACGTATGTTTCGCCCTACGAGTATCTTGGCAAGCCGGCGGAGATCAGCGCGGCGGACGGAAAGGGCTTCACAAAGCGCGTTGATAAGGATCAGGACGGCGATTTTACCGAATGGTCTGCAGACGGCTCGACGCTCGAATGGACGCGTGGCGCATTCTTTTTTGAGAAGAAGTTAAGTGATGTGCTGGCAGGCAACGCGCAATTGGCAAAAACATCGCTGAGCATGCCTTTCGAAGTCGCAACTCCTGCGACGACCATCGCGCTCAAGAACGTCCGCGTTATAACTATGAATGCCGGAAGGGAGGTCCTCGAAAGCGCCACGATCCTGGTCGAGAACGACAAGATCAAGGCCGTCGGAAGGAATATACAGATCCCTTCGAATGCAAAGGTCTTCGATCTGAAGGGCCGGACCGTGATGCCGGGAATGTTTGATGCCCACGGCCATTACGGCAGCCCTATCTCGGCATTGAACGTCATCGAGCAGAATCTTTACGGCCTGAAGGCGAATCTCGCCTACGGCGTCACGACGATGTATGACGTCTACGGAACGACGCAGAAGGACTTCTGGGTTTCCGATATGCTGCGTGCCGGGAAGATCGAAGGGCCGAGGATCTTCTCCGTTGGCGATCCGATGTTCGTTACGAAGTACAGGACGAAGATGCATCGCCAGATCGATTCGCTTGAGGACGCGCTCGAACACGTCAAGTTCAACAAGGACCACGGCGCGACCGTGGTCAAGGATTATTCCAATCACGAAAGGGATTCGCGAAAATATCTGGCCCAGGCGGCAAGACAGCTGGGCGTGAACATAATCACAGAGTCGTTCGGAAACCCACAGATGAACCAGACGCAGATCATCGACGGCTTTACGGGGATCGAACACTCGATGGGGCTCGAGCCATTTTACGAAGACGTTGTGAGGCTGTTCAAGGCTTCCGAGATCGGGATGACGCCGACGCTGGTCGTCGTCTACAACGGGCCTTCGGGACAAGGGTATTTCGATTTCACGGAAAGGTACTGGGAAGACGAAAAGCTTCTTAACTTTTTCAGAAAGGATTACCTGCTCAGGTTCCGCAGGTCCGAAAAGCTCTGGGAAGACGATTACTACTGGGCAAGAATGGCGAAGGCTATGAAGAAGCTCTATGACGAGGGCGTGCTCCTGCAGATGGGCGCGCACGGCCAGATGATGGGCCTTGGCGCGCACTGGGAGATGGAGCTGTTCACGATGGGCGGCTTTACACCGCTTGAGGCGATAGAGATCGCGACGATCAATGGATTCAAACATCACGGCCTCGATCACATTCTGGGTTCAGTCGAACCCGGAAAATATGCGGATCTTGTGGTCATGACCAAGAATCCGGCGGAGAACATACGGAATTCAAGGTCGATCGAATACGTATTGAAGAACGGTGTGGTCTACAGCGGCGGCGACGCGTCGAGGGTCTATCCCGAACCTAAAAAAGCGGAGAAGATCTACTTCATCGAGGACCGGGAAGTGGCCCAGTGAGTTATTAGAAAGAGCAAAGGGGTCGATTTTCGGTCCGCGGAGTTCTGTTATGAAAAAGTCATTAGAGAAAGTCTTGTCAGTAAGTCTTGCTTCTTTGTTTCTTTTGGCCGGGACCGGATTCGCCCAGCTCGATCTGAATGTTCCGCCCGACATTTGCCTGGAGGACGACGAACGGGTCGCCGTGCTTCTGGTCGGCAGTTACCACATGTCGAATCCGGGATTGGACAGGTTCAATCTGAAAGCCGATGACGTCCTCGCTGAGAAACGACAGAAAGAGATCTCAGATCTTGTCGAACGTCTGGCGGATTTCAAAGCCACAAAAGTTGCGGTGGAGGCTCCCTGGGGACACGAACCCACTTTAGAGCGTTGGCAAAAGTACATAGCGGGTGAAATCGAACTCCGGAAAAGCGAGAGTGAACAAGTAGGTTTTCGGCTTGCGAAGAAAATGGGCCACCAGAAGATCTATCCGGTCGACGTGCGGATGATGCTGGATGACAAGGAGCTTGGGCCCGTGATCGCTGCGAATCCTGAATTCCAGAAGAAAATGGGCGAGATGGACAAGTTCGGCGGCCAGGCGATGGAACAGATGGGCAAGTGGCTTTCAGAGGGCACCATCTCATATATGCTCTACCAGATGAACCGACCCGAGATGCTGAAGCTGGCTCACACCCCATACGTAGGCTACTTCCTACCGATGGTGAAAGATGAGAACTATGCGGGAGCCGATTACGTCACGGTCTGGTATCAGCGAAATCTGCGGATCTTTGCGAATCTGACGAGGATATCGGAAAAGGGCGACCGCATCTTCGTGATCTATGGCCAGGGACACATACCGATAATTAAACAGCTGGTCGAAAGCTCACCGGACTACTGCACGGTGGATCCGCTTCCGTTTTTGAAAGAGAAGTGAGCGAGAAGGCACTGATCAGCTATCAGTTGCCCCCGTTTCAACGGGGGGATGAATGGTGAATTCCGTGATCGTCGGCCGGCTTTAGCCGGCATGTGAGTAGGGGGCTAAAGCCCCCTACTCCGGGTTTTGCTACCAGATAACCCCCCGCTAAGGCGAGGGGCAACTGATAGGCAAGTTTACGAAGAGAGGGGGTAAGGCTGCGCGATTTCAGCGTCGTGCTGCGCACGAATTTCAAATTTCAGATCCAAATTTCAAGTTTCGAAACTCTGGTATCTTCCTGTCTCCTGTCTCCTGTCTCCTGTCTCCTGTCTCCTGTCTCCTGTCTCCTGTCTTCAGTTCGACTGCTTGGTTCGCCCGGTGATGCTGCAGGTCTCGCCGACGGGAATGCATATGTCGCCGCAGGGTTTGGTGTCACCGGTACAACCGCCTTCGGCCTTGAATCCGGAAGGCACCTCAGAGGCGGTGTAAAGCTGGTTTTGATTGAACTTGAGGTTGGGAAAACAGTTTTTGCCGTTCACACTGTCATACACATCGCGAATGATGTCCATAACATCGTCAATCTCATTCTGATCGTTGACCCATCCCTGGATCTTCCACGCCTGTACCTGGCCGGACGTTGGCTCCTTCACTATCGTGAAGTTCAGGCGCGAGATTTGCGACGAAAGGTCGTTGTTTTTCTCAAACTCCGAATAAACGCCATCAATTATCTGTTCGTCCGTTATCGAGCTGCAGGATTGGCCGTATGCAGGGACAAATGCGCCGGCGGCCGCGAACACCAGCAGTACAAAAAGTAGTTTTAATACGGGAAAGTGGCGTTCAGGTTTGTTCATCTGTTCCTCCTTACTTCTTAAGGTCAGTAAGTTTGGAGAGCAAACTGAACCGCGTTTGTTTTCCAAACAGAATTGCGCCGCTGTCCGGCGTCCACGCGAGAGACGAGAAATACGTCTCCGTGTCGTTGTTGTCTGTGATCTTCTTAGGTTCGCCACCAGCGACAGGCACGGTCCACACATCGTCCCGATTGTCTCTTCGGGCGGCAAATGCAAATTGATCAAAGTCGGGTGAAAGGAAGATATTGTAATAGTACGCACTTTGCAAACGATTTACTTCTCTGGCCTCGCCGCCCTCCGCGCTGACCCTCCGAATTATCGTCTCCGGTGGAAGGCTGGAGAACTTCGGAGCTTCAGCGACAAGTAGCCCGCCATCGCGATCCCACCCCAGCAGTCTGATATTCCTTTCCGTGCTGTAAACCTCTTCTGAAGTTCCTGATTCGATGCCGAATTTCCAGATGCTTCTTACGGACTTACCATCTACTGTTTTACTGGCCGAAAAGGCGATATTCTCTCCGTCGGGTGAGATCAAAGGACAGAATTGGGTGTTGTCGTCAGACGAATCCTCGATCACCTTATCTTGTATGGACTTGTCGAGAAATGCGATCCGCAGTGAGGCTTTTTGTGTGTCAACTTTGGCCGAGTAGACTATGCCGGAGCCGTCTGGCAGCCAGGTGAATTCCCTTGTGTTCAGACGATTGTACGGAGAAACCGAGTAGCCAACGGGCCATACGTTCGTTGCGATTTCCGATTCCTCGCCACCGGTCGCATTCACGGTCCAGATGGAGACCCCGTTTTCGCCCGTTCTCATAAAAGCGAGCTTGTTGCCGTCCGGAGACCATTGTGCGATCGCCCCGTCTTTGGTGACCGCCAAGCCTTCCGTCCTTCCCTGGGATCCGTCCATCGGCTGGATCATCAGTGAGGTCGCAAGTAACTTGTTCCCGCGGTCCAGGTCGCGGACAGACTGGTAAGCGAATCTATCCCCTTTCGGACTTATCGCTGGCCAGAGTTCTGAATCTATCCCCCGCGCGAGCGGTGCTTCTCCGGAACCGCCGGTTTTGATCCTCCAAATGTCGGATTCTTCCTTGACGGAACTGAAAATTAGCTCATTACCGTCTTGCGACGCATCGACGACGACTGTGCTTGTCGGATTTCTGGTTATCTGTGCCGGTTCCGAAGCACCGGGGGCGAGACCCCAGATCTGTTCAATTCCATTCACTGCGGCGCTGTAGAAGAACGTGTCCGATCCAGGAAGCCAGACGACATCGGACACTTCGGACTCAATTCTCAGGAAGTCATCGCGATCCGCGGAACCGATTTGCGTTCGATAGAAGCGCCACGATCTCTCGTCTTCTTTCACCACGAAGACGACGTTAGTTCCTTCGTTATCTACATCCGCCCAAACCACGCGCCCTTCATTGGATTCGAGGTCGGTGATCTTTTCGGCACCGCCCCGCGACGCATCCATGGCGTAAAGCTCGCCGCCGGATTGGAATACGATCTTGCCGGAAGATGTCCAGCGCCTTAGACTGCTGCTTCCGTCTTCCACCGCACCAACAAATACAGGCTTGCCTCCAAGTGCGGATATCTTCCAGATGCCGCTTTTTCGTTCGGATCCGTCACCAGACGAACTCTTGTCAGAGAAGTATGCTATTTCTGAGCCGTCAGGAGACCAGACCGGATTCGTGTTAGCAAAACCGTCATCCGTGATCTGTATAGCTTCGGTTGAATTTGTCTGTGTAACCCAAATGTCCTTTGACCCGGAGCGCGTCGATGAGAACGCGATCAGTCTTCCGTCAGGTGAGAATTTTGCTTTGCTGAACAACTCTCCCGGAGCGCTGCTCCACGTCGCGATCTCGCTCGTCTTCGTGTTCTCAGAAAAGACCGAAGAGTCGTGGCTCAATGAGTCGTACCACAAATAAGCTCCACCAAGGACAAGGATCACGGCAAAGAACCCCAAAAAGTGCAACAGTGTGAACCGGCGCTTTCTGACCAAAACTTCCGTGATACTTCCGGTCTGCGAGGTCCTGTCGGTATCGGTATCGGTGACGTGCAGCACCTCAGTAACCGTTTCTTCTCCCCTGCGCCGTTTCTGCTCAAAACCGTAGTCATCTTTGACATCGGTCAGGTCGATCAGAAGGTCGCGGGTGTTCTGATACCTTTGATCAGCATCCTTTCTCAAGCACTTCTCGACGATGTGCTCCAGCTCTTTGGGAAGTTTTGTATTGAAGTCGGAGATTGGCGGTGCTGGGTCTTTAAGAATGGAACTTACGACGTCCATCCTGCTTTCTCCTTCGAAAGCAGGCCGCCCGGCGAGCATCTCGAACAGCACCAGTCCGAAGCTGAAAATATCTGTCCTGTGGTCGACAGTGTTTCCGCGAGCCTGTTCAGGCGACATATATTTCGGGGTCCCGATCAGGACTCCCGGCGCTGTTCCAAGGTTCGAGATCGTCGAAGCCTCTTTGTCCGGGTCATCGCCAAAACCGGTCTTGACGAGCTTGGCCACTCCGAAATCGACGACCTTCACGATACCGTCGTCGCGGATCATGATGTTTGCTGGTTTGATGTCACGGTGGACTATTCCCGCTTCGTGAGCGGCTGAAAGTGCCGAAGCGGTCTGTACGGCGATATCAAGAGCATCTTTGATCGAAAGCGATCCGACCCTGAGCCTTGCCTTTAGGGTCTTGCCCTCAACGAATTCGCTGACGATGTACCGTGTGCCCTCGAATTCGGTGATCTCGTAGATCGTGAGTATGTTCGGATGGTTAAGCGCGGATGCGGATCTTGCTTCCCTCGTGAAGCGTGCAAGCGCGGACGGATCCTCGGCAATTGCACTGTCGAGGAACTTCACCGCCACTTTCCGCTCTAGGGAAGGATCTTCAGCGAGATAGACTTCGCCCATCCCGCCCACCCCCAATTGCGAGTGGATCGTGTATCTGCCAATTGAATCTCCCGTGTTCAAAGGCATGACTTAAGAAGTGATGAGTTAAAAGTAATGAGTACTGATGGAAATTGATAATTGAGAATTGAAAATTGAGAAGTCAGAAGTCAGAAGTCTGAAATCAGAAATCAGAAGTCTGAAATCAGAAGTCAGAAGTCTGAAATCAGAAGTCAGAAGTCTGAAATCAGAAGTCGGAACTCGGAACTCGGAAGTCAGAGTTTAAAAGTCTTCAGGGTGCGTCTGCGGATAATAATTCACCGACTCATTTCGACTCTCCCAAAGTCGCTTGCCTCAATTTCCAATTCTCAATTATCAACTCTCTTCAGTCCTCAATCATGCCCGTCGCTGGTGCTCCGGGTTCCGATTTCTCAGTTCTCAGTCCTCAGTTCTCAGTCCTCGACATTGCCGGTCGCTGGCGCTCCCGGTTCCGATTTCTCAGTACTCAGTACTCATTTCTCAGTACTCATTTCTCAGTACTGATCTCCGGGACCCAAAACTCCTGTCCGCCGGATATTTTCTTTTCAAGACCCAGATCCGGCAGTTTGCTTTCCGGCACACCCAGGTACGTGAAATGAGGCAGATCGCTTAGCACCGTTCTGTGCCATCCGTGGTCGGCGAGGATCTTTCGCACGCGGGCGTCTCCAAATTGGCTTACATCCAGAGCAAGCATAGAAATGTGCTGTGACGCGCCCGGAGCAGCAACTGAATAGAGGATCGACTTTCCAAATCCGCGTGCGAAGTAAATCCCCTCCTGTTCCCACTTGAGGACCTGAGTAACTTGCTGAGGCACAGGAGCTTTCTTGATGTCGGCCGCTTCCTTTGCTGTTATCTTTCCTCGCCGCGTCCAATATGTAAGGCCGGGATGAAATCGCGAGTTCCAGAACCTTAGCGTCGTGGCGAAATTTCTGGCAGCTGCCGTAGAAGAACCTCGCGGTGAGATCGAAAGCCCTTTCTTGCGCGCCTCTTCACGTGCTCTCAATAGCGCATCCATCGCCGGAGTCTGGAGCGTGATCGTGACCCCACCGACTCTTTCGGTCCTTGTCTTCAACGAACACGAAAACTTAGCTACCTCTTCTTCACTAGCGAAAATACACTCGGAAGGAACTGTGACCCCTTCCGCTACGAACACAGCGCCGTACTCCCTGAAAACGGTCTTCGCCGCGAGATCGTCGCCAATATCACAAGCTTCTAGCAGGCTCTTCCCGTGCTGCTTAGCTATCTTCTTCTCGGCGATTTTCAGGAAATCATTGGTGTTCTTCGTCTGATATTGCGATTCGGCGGTTGCGGAAAGAGAAAATGCGACGCCGATGGCACACAGTACGAATGCGATCAAAATGTTTCGAGTATACGAAACGGGTCTCATAAGGTGATCAATTACGGAATTCTATCCTAGGTCCCAAGCTTGTAACAACAGCTATTTCAATAATTTCTCAGCTTTTCGAGAACATGTCTCGAAGAAGGACACGCCTTAGGTTCCCCTCCTGCCGTTCCTGCAATGTCGCGAGCCGGCCTTCGAATTCTCCGATAGCCAGACAACCGTCGGATTCAAGGGATTCGATGGGCTCACCCTCCTCATTCAAAGGGCATATGTCTCGATATTCGACGTTTTTCCCTCCATATACTTCAAGCCACCTTAGCGGAAGGCCCTGTGTGCGGCACACATATGGGCGATCATTGTAGATCCTGCACTCACCCTGCTTTCCTAGAAACGCGCACGCTCCTTTCTCAAACGGCTCACCGCTGCTAAGAAGTCCGGGATTCCTTTCTCGTATGTTCTTCGCTTCGATCTCGAACACAGAAATTCCATCGACACAACACGAAGAACAGCCTTTCTTGCAATTCAATCGCTTGTCGTGGAGGCTTTCTAGTTTTGAAGTGCGCTCCTCGACCGATCGGTAGAAGTCGTTTAGATCATTCGACATATAGCCATTCGAGAACTGCTTGACCGGGATCACTGCAAATCTATAACATTGCCCGTGATGAATCGAATCTGGGTCGTAGGCGAGCCTTACGCTCCCGAAGAGAACACGACCGCCTACTACCTCACACAAACGGCGGAAGGGCTCGCGAAAAAGACCCCGGTTGCGGTCTTGTGCGGCCAGCCAAGTTATCTCTCAAGGGGTGTTCGTGCCCCGGTCACCGAAAATAGAAACCAAGTTGAAGTGCGCCGGTGCAGGGGGACGACCCTTGACAAGAACATTCTTGCGTTCAGGCTTTCGAACATGGTCACGCTCGGCACCTCGATGTTTTTCAACGCCCTGTTTCGAATCCGGAAAGGCGACAAAGTACTTGTTGTTACGGCACCGCCCACACTTCCGTTCCTTATCGCCCTTGCCTGTCGCATTAAACGGGTTCCTTACTATTTTCTATTGCACGACAAGTATCCGGATATTCTGGTGGCGACGGGGAACGCTTCTGAAGGATCGATCGCTGTCCGCTTGATGAAGTTGCTCAACAAGTGGCTGTACGGAGGGGCTGAGAAGATCATCACCGTCGGAAGGGATATGGAAGAAGCCGTTGCCTTGGAGCCTGGAGCGGATTCTGAACGGATCGTGACGATCCAGAACTGGGCATCATTGGAAGAGGTTTCGCCGACGGAACGATCGGAGAATGAGCTGCTGAAAGAACTTGGATTGCTCGAGAAATTCGTCGTTCTTTACGCAGGAAACATGGGGCCTCCGCAGGATATAGAAAGCATCGTTCAGGCGGCGACGAAACTCAAGGAAGATAAAAACGAAGATGTCCATTTCTTGTTTGTCGGAGCGGGGGCCAAGAAGAACTGGCTTGAAGGGAAGAAGGAAGAGCTTGGGCTGGATAACGTCTCGATCGTCGGTCCCAGGCCGAGGACCGACCAGACGAACTTCTTGAATGCCTGTGATGTGGCGGTCGTGACGCTCGTCGAGGGAATGAAGGCGCTGGCGATGCCGAGCAGGACATACAATTTTCTCGCCGCCGCAAAGCCTATCATCGCGATCGTAGAAGAGGGTTCGGAGCCCGCGATCGTGGTTGAGGAGGAAAATGTTGGATGGGTGGTCTCGCCGCACGACCCGGAGAGCCTTTTGAAGGCGATCGAACACGCAAGCAACCTGCGCGGCGATCTTGTGGAGATGTCAGAGCGCGCATTAAAGGCAGCAAGGACCAAGTACTCGTTCGAAACGGCGCTTGCAAAGTACACAGATGCGATGGAGGTTGGCGATGGCTGATCTCCGCGAAGGCATCGTGCTTGTCACGGGCGCGTCGGGAGCTATCGGGTCCCTGCTTGTTCGAGAGTTAGTTAGCCGAGCAGTTCGTGTCCGTGCGGCGGTCCGCGATCCGGGATCCGTAGAATTCGACGATAGAGTAGAGATCGTTGTCGGCGATCTTCGCGACAAAAGCTTTGTACGTGCTGCAGTCGAAGGCGTCGATACGATCTTTCACTACGCGGCAAAACTCCACATCAATAGACCGACCGAAGAACTGCGGCAGGAATACGAGGCAGTGAACTATCGGGCTACGCGTACGCTTGTTGAACTTTCAGACTGTGAACGGTTTGTGAGTGCGAGCACTATCAATGTTTATGGAACCGGCGGGCCGTTCGATGAATCAACCGCGCCACAGCCTTCCGGCCCGTACGCAGAAACCAAGCTGGCGGCGGAAAAGCTCGTTCTCAAACACCCGGGCGGGACCGTGATCCGTTACGCGGCTGTTTACGGAAAGGGGATGAAAGGAAACTTCCCGAGGCTCGTTAAGGCGATCCGAAGCGGGAGGTTCGCCTACGTCGGGCCCGGAACAAATCGAAGGACGCTGATCCACGAAAAGGATGCGGTACGCGCTGCGATATTGTGTGCCGAATCTGACAGGTCAAGAGGAAGGGTCTATAACGTGACCGACGGCGAGGTACACACGCTGGAAACGATCGTTGAGACCATCGCCAAAGCACTTGGCAAGAAGGCGCCTTCGATCCATCTTCCCGAATCCCTTGCCCGCGTGGCGTTCGCTGGCGGGGACGTATTCCTTAAATTTGCCGGGAAGGAAATGCGCCTTACGCCTCTGATCGAAAAGATCAACGAGGACATCGCCGTCCGAGGCGATCTGATCCGTGAAGAACTTGGGTTCGATCCGGAGTTCGGGCTGGAAGAAGGTTGGAAACAAGTGCTCCGGGATGTCAGGGGTCGGTAGCAGGGTTCAAGAGTCAGGATGAAAAAACAGGATGGACAAGATGGGCAGGATGAGGACCCTCCTGGCCAACGGCCTATCGGTTCATATTACTACTCGCGTCGTTAGCACGACGGAATATCCTATCTATCCTGTCCATCTTGTTTGTTCTTTCTGAGATGTTGCCGGTCGCTACCGCTCCTTGTACAGATGCGTCCCGGGCTACTTTATCTTTCGTCTCCAGATTTCTATTCAACTCGGTACGTCAGGGCTCGGAAGCAACAATCCTATCTATCCTGTCCATCCTGTTACTCTTCCGCTTAGTGGAAACTAGAGCGCCGTCGGCTTGTCCGCGTGCGGGATGAAGCACGTGCGACAGCGGGCCTCGTACTTCCCGTGCGCCCCTACTTCCACACGCGCATCCGATTCGAATGTTCTCTGAGAGTAGTTGGCGGTGTTACCGCATTTCACACAGATCGCGTGGGTCTTCGTGATGAATTCGGCGATCGAAAGAAGCTGGGGCATCGGCTCGAACGGTTTTCCCATATAATCCTGATCGAGTCCTGCCACGATGACGCGGACTCCCCTGTTTGCGAGATCGTTGGTGGCCTCGACCAGTTCCATATCAAAGAATTGGCCTTCGTCGATCCCCACGACCTCGGTGTCATCGTCGATCTGGGCCAGCAGTTCTTCCGCCTTCATAACCGGCTTCGAAATATGGGTCATTCCAGAATGGGAAGCGATCTCTTCGACCGCATAACGGTCGTCAATCTTGGGTTTGAAGACCTGTACCTTCTGGCGGGCGATCTTTGCACGGTTCAGCCGGCGGATAAGTTCCTCGGACTTTCCGGAAAACATCGAGCCCACGATGACCTCTATCCAGCCAGCTCCATTGTGCCGAGTTCTGATTCGTTCTTCTGTATTGCTGTAGGCGAGTTCGTCGATCATTTAGCTAGGAAAAGTTCATTCCTCTCTTGAGATGGAGATCAGAAGGTTATCAGGGGACATAGTCCGGTATCAATCCACCGTTCCAGAGTTTAGATTTGTCTTCTATCTGTTTCGAGCCACCTTAGAAGAAGGATACCAAGATTTGTCATCGACGCCTCAAGATTGAACTTGTAGTCATCACTCGCCGAATCGTCCGCCGCATCGGATACCGCACGGATTTCGACAAAAGGGATGTCATTGAATTTGGCAGCGCGTGCACCTCCGGCACCCTCCCACGCAACACACAATGCGCCCGTAAGCTCTTTTAGATTCTCCGCTCTTGCAGGGCTGATGATGTCTTCATCCCCACCAGCAATTGGCCCGGTTAGTACCCTAAAGCCTGTCTCCCCTGGCTCGGCAGACCGAATCGAAGCGACCAGTTCAGGCGCCGAAGCATGCCTTGGGGGTGGCCCGACTCCGTGAAACCGAGGCTTATAGTCATGCTCGATCGATTCGGTGCCGACTACGACATCTCCTGCTGCAAGGCCCTTGTCGAGGGCACCGGCCACCCCAGCTGCAACGATGGCAGTGAATGGGCCATGCGAATCGACAATGTATTGAGTGCCGATCGCAAACTGGGCCTTCCCATGCCCCGCAGCCGCGCATACCAACGACAGCGTCTCAATTGTGAACGCGGGCACTCTACAGTCGAGAACCTCGGCGCCGTATCCTCTGGATCCGAAGAAACTCGCCAATGAATCAAGTTCCTTCTTTACAGGAGTGACCAAAAGAACCTGTGCCATAAATCAGTGTCCGCAATTTGCCTCGACCGATCCGTATCCGAAAGCACCAGGAAACAAAGACCAGACGCAACAACGTTGTAGTAATTAAATGGGTGTTCGACGCCAAAATCTGATCGCTTTAATCGGGTTGTTCCACCTCGAGATACGCGACCGCCTCTTCCAGTTGACTTCTTACGCGAGTGGCAGAAGTCCCGCCGTACACCGATCTAGCTTCTATAGCCGCCTCCGGTTTCAACTTCTCAAACACATCCTCTTCGATGAGGTCTGAATATTCCTTGAGAGCTTTGAGGCTGAGTCCATCCAGCTCGACGCCTTTTGAGATGGCGAGCAGGACCAGCCTTCCGGTGACCTCGTGAGCGGATCGAAATGCCATTCCTTTCCGAGAGAGATAGTCGGCGAGTTCCGTCGCATTCAGGTAACCCTGCGAAACTGCAGATCTGCATTTGTCTTCATTTACCGCCAGTCCGTCGATCACCGTTGCTGCGACCGAAAGGCAGTCGCGCACGGTATCAAACGTGTCGAAGACCGCTTCTTTGTCTTCCTGAAGGTCCTTGTTGTACGCGGTCGGCAGACCCTTCTGGATCGTCAGTAGTGACATCAGGCCTCCAACCACCCGGCCGGACTTTCCCCTGATCAACTCCATCGAATCTGGATTCTTCTTCTGCGGCATAATGCTCGAGCCGGTGGAAACGGCATCGGACAACGTGAGGTAGCCGAACTCGGTGCTGCAATAGATGACGATGTCCTCGGCCAGCCTCGAAAGATGGACCATGATGAGCGACGCGGCTGATGCGAACTCGACACAGAAATCGCGGTCCGAGACCGCATCGATGCTGTTTCTCGAGATCGAATCGAACCCTAGCTCTTCGGCTGCCGAGGCACGGTCAAGCGGATATGAAGTGCCGGCAAGAGCGGCAGAACCAAGTGGAGAGACGTTCAAACGCTTTCGAACATCCTCAAGACGATCGCGATCTCTCCTCAACATCTCGAAGAAGGCAAGACACCAGTGAGCGAAGAGTACAGGCTGGGCCTTTTGAAGGTGGGTGTAGCCGGGAAGAATTACTTCTTTGTTCGTCTCAGCCAGTCCGACCAATGATGCCTGCAGCGAATGTACTTTAAGGACTACTTCGCCTATCGCTTCCCGCATGAAGATTCGGAGGGCAGTTGCGACCTGGTCATTCCTGCTTCTTCCTGCGTGGAGCTTCAAAGCAGACGCGCCAATGATCTCGAACAGCTTTGATTCGATAAACGAATGCACGTCTTCCGCTTCTTCGTCTGCCAGAATATCCGGATCTGCGACAACCCTCTTGAGGAGCTGGTCAAGCCCGAGGCGTATCGATTCGGCTTCTTCGCCAGTGATCATCCCGGCTTTTTCGATGCAGTTGCAATGCGCGATCGAGCCGCGCACGTCGGCGACCAGCAAGCGGGCATCGAACCCGAACGAGCGGTTGAACTCAAAAAATTCCCGGTCGGTTTCGCTTTCGAACCGTCCGCCCCACAGATTGTTTTCTTTTCCCATTGAATGCTGCGCGCTGAGCCATATGATCTTCGGCTAAGCACCGGACCATCGCCGCCAGCGGATCGAGTCCCGGCCTCCGAACGGTTCAGTTCATCGCCCCACAATTATGTTTTCTGACTTCTTTTGGATTCTACTCGCCAGAACGAACGGTGCAAATGACGTGAACGTCGTGGTGCTTGTGGAGGGAAGTTAAGCTATTGTTCTCATCGCGATCCCGAAAGGGGAATCCAATGGAATTCACTCAGCAGGAGAGAATGAAAAGTGGTTCAAAAGATCAACAAGATAGTACTCGCATACTCGGGCGGACTCGATACGTCTGCAATGCTACTTTGGCTGAAAGAAACCTATGACTGCGAGGTCATATGCTACACGGCGGATGTAGGCCAGGGAGAGGAGCTCGATGGTCTTGAGGAGAAGGCGATCGCCACCGGAGCTTCGAAGCTCTATGTTGAGGACCTGAAGGACGAATTCGTTGAGGAGTATGTCTGGACGGCGGTCAAATCGAATGCGATCTACGAGGGAGTCTATCTGCTTGGAACCTCGCTGGCGAGGCCCGTGATAGCGAAACGGCAGATCGAGATAGCGAGAAAAGAGGGAGCTGACGCGGTCGCACATGGAGCCACCGGAAAAGGAAACGATCAGGTGCGGTTCGAGCTTTCGTACTACGCACTTGAACCGGGCATCAAGGTCGTCGCACCGTGGCGGCATTGGGATTTCAAGGGCCGGTCAGACCTGATCGCATATTGCGCTGAGAAAGGGATCGAGGTCGCGGCGACAGCCGAAAAACCGTATTCGGTCGACCGCAACCTTATGCACGTCTCGTACGAGGGCGGAATCCTGGAAGACCCCTGGGTTGCGCCTCCTACGAATATTTACTCCACTACAAGCGATCCGGCAGAAGCTCCCGATGAAGCCGAAGAGCTTGTCATCTCCTTCGAAAAAGGAAGACCCTCGGCGATAAACGACGAAAAGTATGGAGCGGTCGATTTGCTTTCTAAACTCAACCACCTCGGAGGAAAACACGGGGTCGGAAGGGTCGATCTTGTAGAGAACAGGTTTGTAGGGATGAAATCCAGGGGGGTCTATGAAACTCCGGGAGTAACGATTCTTCAGACAGCGCACAGGGCGCTCGAATCGATCGCGATGGACCGCGAGGTGACTCGCTTGAGGGACTCGCTGGGAGTGAAGATCGCCGAATCGATCTACTACGGCTTCTGGTTCTCGCCGGAGTTCAGGCTGATGCGGAATTTGATCGAGGAGACCCAGGAAACTGTCTCGGGCGACGTGAGGCTAAAGCTGTACAAAGGAAATGTAATCGTATCGGGGAGAAGGTCGCCGAACTCCTTGTACAGCGAAAGGGTTGTGACGTTCGAGGACGATTCGGGCGCCTACGACCAGAGAGATGCAGAAGGTTTCATAAAGCTTCAGTCGCTACGGCTACGGCTCGCGGCTATGGAGTAGCGTCATTGCCTACGAAAGGAGAATACAACCCTTGGAGCGAGGGCCTTTATTCGAATGGTTCCGCCTTTCGAAAAGGCGCCGAGCCGACAGGATTCACAAAGAAGAAAGCGGCTCTTATTCTGGAATCTGAAATTTGAACTTCGGCCGCAGGCCAACTAGGAGCCGGGATTTCGGAGTCTGTTTCCGCCCAACTGCCAGCCTCCCGCAAAGGCGCCACGCCGCCAAGATCCGCAAAGAGGTGTACGGCTCCATTATCGAACTCTGGAATCTGGAGTTTGAAATTCGGCCGCAGGCCGACTAGGAACCCGGAACTAACTAAGTCTCAAATCGCGCCCGGTCATTTCGGCCGGCTTTTCGATTCCAAGAATCGCGAGCATCGTCGGAGCGATGTCTTCCAGCGCTCCGTCCTCGCGAAGATGGCCGTTTGAAGACGCCCCGCTGACGATGTGAAAAGGAACGGGATTCGCTGTGTGGTCCGGATCAGGGCGCCCGCTTCTGGGATCGATCATCTGTTCGACGTTCCCGTGGTCGGCCGTTATGATCGCCGTCCCGCCCAGTTCGGTGATCTTTGCAATGATTCCGCCCAAGCACGTGTCCACAAACTGAACTGCCTCGACGGTCTTTTCGAGATTGCCTGTGTGGGCGACCAGATCTGCGGCAGAAAGATTTGCGATGAACACTTCGTTCTCCCCCTCTTCAAGTCCCCGCAAGAGCCGATCGGCGACCTTGAAGGAGCCCATCTCAGGAGCTTCGAGTGCGAGGTCCAGTCTTGACGGGATCGCCACTCTCTGTTCGCACGGATGCTTTGCTTCCGATCCGCCGTTAAAGAACTGCGTTACGTATGCAAACTTCTCCGCCTCTGAAACCCTGTAGTTGTAGATACCGTTCTCGGCGAAAACACGCGCCAGCCCTCTTGCCTCGTTCGACAACTTGAACGCTACGGGCAGTTCGAACTTTTCGTCGTATTCCGTAAGGCAAACTGCCGAGATCTTTGGCTTCCCGAACGCGTTCTCACCAAAGTCTGACACCGCGATCGCCCGTGTCAGCTGGCGCAGGCCGTCAGGCCTGTGATTGAAGAAGACGACCGTGTCCCCGTCTTTGATTCGCGCAACAGGTGATCCGTCTTCTCCCTGTATAACGACCGGTTGAATGAACTCGTCCGATATACCGCGAAGGAACGAGCCGCGCACCGCTTCGATCGGATCGGTCGCCGGTTCGCCTTCCGCGTGGACAAGCATCGTAAAGGCGCGGACCGTCCGGTCCCAATTGTTGCTGCTGTCCATTGCATAGTGCCTGCCACAAACGGAGGCGACTTGCCCGATCCCAAATTCTGCTAGCTTTATCCCGAGCAGTTCCAGGTAAACATCAGCTGTTCTTTGGGGAACATCTTTGCCGTCGAGTATCGCGTGGATGTAAACGTTTTCACGGATCCCTTTCTTCGCCGCTAAACGCAGAAGCGCGAACAGGGAATCAAGCGAAGAGTGAACTCCGCCATCCGATATCAATCCGACAAGGTGTATCGACGACCCCCTTGCGTTAGCCGAATCGTAGGCGGCATTGAGCGCCTCATTGGAATAGAACGAGCCGTCCGCGATCGCATCGGAAATGTTGTTTTCAGGTCCTTTAACGAGCTGTCCGGTGCCAATAGCAAGATGTCCGATCTCGGAATCGCCGGCTGCGCCGTTCGTCAGACCTACCCTTTCACCGGACGCAGCAAGAATAGTGGAGGGAAAATTCTCGCAGATGAAATCGTAATTGGGAGTGTGGGCCAGGGCGATCGCGTTTCCTTTGCGTGAAGACGAATAGCCCCATCCATCGAGAATGATGAGCGCAAGCGGTTTCCTGTTGACGTCTCCCATTTCGGACCCGATTCCAAGACTCCAATTTCCGAGCTTTACGACCATCACATAAGCGAGATGAAAAGTGAGCTAAAAGACGCCTGCACACACGCGCACGCCAAGACTTTAGCCCACACGCCCCAATGATTTCAACATTTATCGATGGTCGGATTTGGGAGTTGCGGCGGGTGGTCGCGATCGATCAACCCGCCGTCTAGTCATTCGGCAGCGGTTCCGGTACTTGCCACCGTGCCGACTTGCACACGAGCAGGCCTGAGGAGCCTGCCTTTGAAAGTATAGCCAGAGGAGTATTCTGCAAGTATCTTGCCTTCATCCTCTTCTTTGCAATCGACCATGTCGACCGCTTCGTGAACTTCCGGGTTGAATAACTCGCCGACCGATTTAACGGGCTCGACACCTACGTTCATCAATGCCTGGCGAAAACTTCTTTCAGTACTTTTTACGCCCGTAAGAAGGTGTTCAAACGACGAATCGCGCTCGCTCGCTTCGATCGCGAGATTGAGATTGTCCAGTACCGGCAAGAGCGCCGTAAGGAAATTGAACCGGTCCGCTTCCGCCCTCTGCGCAAGCGTCTTCTTCATCCTCTCGCGCATCTCGGACGTCTCCGATTCGAGCTTGGACCGCTCGGCCTCGAACCTCTTCTGAACCTCTACAAGCTTTCCTTCGGCAGCTTCACAGCGCAGCGAGACTTCCTTTAAGGCGTTCTCGAGGCTCACGACTTCGGGCGATTTCGCCTGCTCCGCCGACTCGGCCTTTCCGGTACCTGTTCCGTCGTTAACTTCCACTTTCACACGCTCGCCTCTGTCATTAAACCGGCGTTTGTCATCAAATCTGATCTCTTCTTCGCGGCCTTCCGGTTCCTCTGCGAACTCCTCGGCCTCAAACTCATTTCCGTTCATAAATACTTGTTAAAAATCCCCGTCTGGCTTGTGCCAGTAAAATACGTACGCCGCGAAAAGGATAACAGACAATCGCGGCGCCACGCTATACTACCTCACTTCTTCGCGATCTGCGTTACGCAGCAGCGCTCACAGTTTCCGGTGTAAAGACCATCTCACCGTCTTTGGCCGATACCCGGACGGCCTGGCCAGTCTGAATCTCGCCCTCAAGCAATTTCACGGCAAGAGGATTCTGTATCAGCGACTGGATCGCGCGCTTCAATGGCCTTGCCCCGAAATTGGGATCGTATCCTTCTTCGATCAGGAGGTCTTTCGCAGAATCCTCGAGGATGATCGAAAGGTCCTTATCCGCCAGGAGCTTCTGCAGCCTTCTGATCTGAACATCGATGATGTCGGCAAGTTGTTCCTTGCCCAACTGGCTGAATACCACGATGTCGTCGATCCGGTTGAGGAACTCGGGTCTGAAGTGGTTCTTCAGCACATCCGTGACTACCTCTTTAACCGGCGTGTCGGCCAGGCCGGCGTTCTGGATCTCGCGAGAGCCAAGGTTCGACGTCATTATCAGCACCGTGTTCTTAAAGTCCACGGTCCGGCCCTTCGAATCCGTGAGTCGGCCGTCATCCAGGATCTGAAGAAGAATGTTGAAGACGTCCGGGTGCGCTTTTTCGATCTCGTCGAACAGCACGACCGAATAAGGTCTTCTGCGTACGGACTCTGTAAGCTGGCCACCTTCCTCATAACCGACATATCCGGGAGGAGCCCCGATCATCCGGGCGACCGCGTGCTTCTCCATATACTCGGACATATCTAGCCGGATAAGAGCCCGTTCGTCGTCAAAGAGAAATTCTGCAAGTGCACGAGCCGTTTCTGTCTTTCCGACACCAGTGGGTCCCAGAAAAATGAACGAGCCGATCGGACGGTTCGGGTCCTGAAGACCGGCACGCGAGCGCCGGACGGCGTTCGCTACAGCGAGCAGCCCTTCATCCTGGCCGATGACACGCCTTCGGAGATTGTCTTCCATCCTGAGAAGCTTCTGCATTTCGCCTTCCAGCATCTTGGAGACGGGGATCCCCGTCCACTTCGCGACGATCTCGGCGATGTCCTCTTCGCCCACCTCTTCCTTTAGCATCACTCCGTCCTGCTGAAGTTCCTCAAGACGGCCCTGCTCCTCGCCGAGCTGTTTCTCAAGCTCCGGGATCCGGCCGTATTGAAGCTCAGCGGCTCTGTTCAGGTCGCCCTTCTGGCGTGCCTGTTCGAGCTCGAGCTTTGCCTGTTCGAGATCGGTCTTTGCGGTACGCATCTTCTCGATCTCCGCCTTCTCGGACTGCCATTTCGCTTTCATAGCGGATGACTTTTCCTGAAGATCGGCGATCCTGCGCTCTATATCGGAAAGATGTTCCCTCGCCTTCTCATCGTCTTCCTGGCCGAGCGCCTGTTTTTCGATCTCAAGCTGAAGTATCTCGCGCTCGAGCTCGTCGATCTCCTGGGGAAGGGAATCGATCTCGATCCTGAGCTGCGAGGCCGCTTCGTCGATCAGGTCTATCGCCTTGTCGGGGAGAAAACGGTCCGCGATGTAACGGTTCGAAAGGTTTGCGGCGGAGATAAGTGCAGAATCTGTGATCCTTACGCCGTGGTGTACCTCGTATTTCTCTTTCAGGCCGCGAAGAATGGAGATCGTATCTTCCACGGTCGGTTCGGCGATATAAACCTGCTGGAACCGGCGTTCCAGAGCGGCGTCCTTTTCTATGTACTTCTGATACTCGTTCAGGGTCGTCGCACCGACTGCTTTGAGCGTTCCGCGAGCAAGCGCGGGCTTGAGCATGTTCGAGGCGTCGATAGCGCCTTCCGAAGCTCCTGCACCGACAAGCGTGTGAAGCTCGTCTATGAAAAGAATGATCTGGCCGTTCGAGCGCTCGATCTCTTTCAGGACGGCTTTCAGCCGGTCTTCAAATTCGCCGCGGTATTTCGCTCCTGCAAGCATAGCTCCGAGGTCCAAAGCGACGAGCCGTTTGTTCTTAAGCGTTTCCGGAATGTCTCCCGAAACGATCCTCTGCGCGAGACCTTCAACGATGGCCGTTTTTCCGACCCCGGGTTCCCCGATAAGCACGGGATTGTTTTTTCGCCTTCTGGAGAGGATTTGGATCGTCCTGCGGATCTCGTCGTCCCGGCCTATTACCGGGTCCAGCTTTCCCTTGCGGGCGAGGTCGGTCAGGTCCTGTGCGTATTTCTCGAGCGCCTGAAAATTTTCTTCGGCATTCTGATCCGTGATCCTTGAGCCGCCGCGCATCTCTTCGACGACCTTTCTGACATCATCCTTTGAAACCCCGTTTTCCCGAAGGATCCGCCCGGCATCGCCGTCTTTTTCACCGGCGATCATCATCAGCAGATGCTCTGTAGATACATACTCGTCCTCCATCGACTCGGCTTCTTTCTGGGCGTCCTGAAAGATGGCGTTCACGCGGGTCGAGAAAAACTGTTGGCCGCCTTTGACCTTCGGCATCGAATTGATCGCGCCCTGCAGTTCCGGAACTATGTTCTCGGGCTTGGCGCCGATCTTTCCCAGGATCGGCTTAACCACGCCTTCCTGCTGTTCAAGCATTGAGACAAGCAGATGCTCTGGCTCTACCTGCTGGTTCTCGTTCCTTTCAGCAACTCCGATAGCCTGCTGGACGGCCTCCTGGCCGCGGATTGTAAATTTGTCGAATCTCATTTATTGCCTCAAAAAGACGGGCAGGTATTGAAACCCGCCCGCCTCTTTAATCAAAGCCAAGCCGCCTGATGTTTCGCGGCGGCTCGCGTTGTACCCTGGAGCCGATCAGGCATTTGCGGAATCGGTCCTGGCCTCCGTGTCTATCGCCTGTCCGTCCTCGCTTTCGCCGGTTACCTCGATGCGCCTCGATTTGGCTTCCTCGCGTTTTGGTAAAGAGACCTTAAGAACTCCGTTTCGAAAATCGGCGGTCGTGTGCTCGGCTGAGACGGTCCTCGGAAGGCTGAACGAGCGCGTGAACGCCCCGTAAGAGCGCTCAACTCTATGATAGTTGTCGCCTTCTTCCTTCTTTTCGAATTCGCGCTTGCCTTTCAACGTGATCACGTTGTTTTCGATCGAGACCTCAAAGTCCTCCCTGTTCATTCCGGGGAGCTCGGCTTCGAGAATGATCTCGTTTTCGCTCTCGTAAATGTCTACGTTGGGCGACCAACCTCCCGTCGCAAGGTCTTCCTGTGCGACGCTGCGGGGGACGTTTGTCATAAACAGCCGATTCATTTCGTCCTGAAGGCTTCTCAATTCGCGAAATGGGTCATACTTGATGATACTCACTTTTTCTTTCCTCCTAAACGATTTCTTTAGGTTTTCAAATGATATTTAGCGTATTGCTTAGTATAACTGCATAATAAAACCTGAGTGTATGATTGTCAAGTCTAAAATCATTCTGAATTATCGGTCTATTTACCCGATATTTCTTTGCTCAGAAGGTGACATAAACAGGTTAAAAAGGTTATATTTGGCGCGCATCAATCCGAAAAACTCCAGAATTCAGCCCTTAGTGCCGGAATTCGTGCCGGCAGAAGATCGCTAGTCCTTATTGTTGGGAATGAAGATCGTTCGTGAAGCACTGTACCCGCTGATAGCCGTAGCCGCGGCATTTGTGATCGGCGGCATTATCATTCTGCTGATCGGCGAGAATCCGTTTGTAGCATTCAGGCTTCTGGTCGAGAACTCGTTCATTTCGGCCAAAGGCATCTTCGAGACGCTTCATTACGCCACTCCTCTGATCTTTACCGGCCTTGCGGTCGCGATCGCGTTCAGATGCGGACTGTTGAATATCGGTGCCGAAGGACAGCTCTATGTCGCCGCATTTGCCTGTGCCTGGGTGGGTATCAAGTTCGGGGGCACGATCGTGACCGTTGGCGATGTGCAACAGGATTGGTCTTGGGCAAGTTTGCCGGCATTCATTCTTGTGCCGATGTGTATCGCGGCGGCCGTCATTGCGGGCAGCTTCTGGGGATTCATTCCGGGATATCTAAAGGCGAAGTTCGGCTCGCACGAAGTGATCAACACGATCATGCTCAACTTCATCGCGATCGCCCTTGTCAGTTATTTCACCCAGTACTATTTCAAGGAACCCGGCGACCCGATCCTTCAGACAGTGCCGATCGGCGATTCGGCCTGGATTCCTCAGCTGCACACCTTCCTGCCGTTCGTGCCCGAGGACGTTCCTCTCAACGTGGCATTCATTCTTGCACTTGTTATGTGCGCGGCGATGTATGTGTTCCTCTGGAAAACTAAATGGGGATACGAGCTTAGGGCGGTAGGCGAGAACCCTTCAGCTGCTGAGTACGGGGGGATTTCCCCGAAGAAACAGATAATCATCGCGATGACGATCTCCGGCTCTCTGGCAGGAATGGTAGCGATCGGAGAAGTTCTTGGATTCAGGCACAACTATTATCACGGGTTTTCGGCTGAATGGGGATTCTGGGGCATCGCCGTTGCGCTTCTTGGGCGAAATCATCCGGTCGGAGTGCTGCTGGCCGCGATCTTCTTCGGAATGCTTTTGAGAGGCGGAATCTTTGTTGATGCATTCACGGAGTACATTTCCAAGGACCTTGTAGAGGTTCTACAGGCGATAATCATTCTGTTCGTTGCGTCGATGCAGAAGTTCTCAAAGTAATACCCGGTACTTTTAGATGGAAGATATTCTCCTGGCATCTACCATACTGATATTCTCGGCGATCCGACTTGCGACGCCGATGATCTTCGCCGCGCTCGGCGGAATGTTCTCCGAGCGTTCCGGCGTGATCAATATCGCGCTCGAAGGGCTAATGCTGGGAGGGGCGTTCACAGCGGCAGTTGTAACTTACGAACTCAGCAACCCCTACGTCGGTTTCCTGACCGCATTGATCGCCGGCGGAGTCCTCGCCGCCCTTTTTGCCGTCTCGGTGATCAAATTCGAGGCGGATCAGGTCGTTGCAGGATTTGGCATCAACATCCTTATGCTCGGGGTGCCGGCGCTTCTTTCGGGTGCGATCTATGACGCGGCCGGTTCCACAGAACAGATCGCCAAAGAATATCTCCTGCCGGAGTTCTTCAGGCTCAACGTGGCGTCGATTCTAGCGTTCCTACTGGTCCCGTTGGCGTGGTACGTCCTGTTCAAAACCCCTTTCGGATTGCGTTTGAGAGCAGTAGGTGAGAATCCTGAAGCTGCGGACGCCGCAGGAGTTAAGGTTCTGAGGATGCGTTACGTGGGTGTAATTCTCAGCGGCGTGCTTGCGGCGGCGGGCGGCGCATATATGGCGATCGGTCAGTCATCATTCTTCACAAAAGGTATGAGCGCGGGCAAGGGCTTTATCGCCCTGGCGGCCCTGATACTCGCCAAATGGAGGCCATTTCATGTACTCGTGGCGTGCTTGTTCTTCGGGTTTACAGAAGCATTGGCAATCCAGCTTCAGGGGGCGCCGTGGGCGAAGCTGCCATCGGGTGAGCCGATACCTGTCCAGTTTATCGAGATCATTCCCTACGTACTTACAATTATCGTTCTAGCAGGTTTCATAGGACTGTCCCGAGCACCGAAGGCGCTGGGGATACCCTATTCGAAGGAGAAGTGACCGAGGCAAGAGCCGGAGACGAGCTTATGCAATACGAGAGGGCAGCGGAAGCGGCTGAATTCATCAAGGAGCGGTATCCGCAAAAGATCGATGTCGCATTGGTGCTTGGTAGCGGACTTGGCGGATTCGCCGAGTCTGTGGAGGATCCGGTCGTGATCCCCTACGACGAGATCCCTCATTTCCCGGAATCTACGGTCGAAGGCCACGCCGGACAACTCGTGATAGGCAAGATCGGCGAGGTGTCCGTCGCAATACAGCAAGGCCGTTTTCATTATTACGAAGGCTACGATATCGCGGACGTCGTGCTTCCGATGCGCGTATTCGGGCTGCTTGGAATCGAAACAGTGATCCTTACAAATGCCGCCGGGAGTGTCTTGACCACCTTCAAACGCGGGAGACTGATGCTGATCCGCGATCACATCAATCTTATGGGTGTAAGTCCGCTTCGTGGTCAGAACGACGAGAGATTCGGCCCTCGATTTCCGGATATGACCCACGTCTACGACATACGCTTGCAGGAGATCGCCAAGGAAGAAGCTGCGGCAATTGCCGAGAAGCGATACAAAAAGGGCAAAACGAAGAAAGTGAAGACCCTGCTGCGGCGAGGCGTCTACTGCGCGTTGAGCGGACCGAACTATGAGACTCCATCTGAGATCCGTATGTATCGCCAACTTGGCGCAACGGCGGTCGGTATGAGCACGGTCCCCGAAGCAATAACTGCACGACACCAGGGAATGCGCGTCCTTGGGATCTCCTGTATTTCAAATCTCGCGGCGGGCATTACCGGTGAAGAGATAGATCACAGCGAGGTGATGGAGGCCGGAGACAAGGTCGCGAAAGTGTTTCAGAAACTGCTTCATCGCATACTGAAACGCCTCGGGGAAGAGGGAAGGGCTGAGGATGCATCCACGGCCAGAGCAGGTTAAGGCTTAATAGATGATTATCGGCATTTGTGGAGGAACGGGCTCGGGGAAGACGACGATCGCCAACAAGATCGTCGGTTCGGTCGGCCCAGAGAACGTCAACCTGATCGAACAGGATTCATATTACCGGAATCTGGCCGACATGCCGCTGGACGACCGCAGGCAGGCGAATTTCGATCATCCGGACGCTGTCGATAACGACCTGATGATCAATCATTTGAAGCGTCTGATAGACGGATATCCGGTCGAGGTTCCGCAGTACGATTTTACGACCCATACGCGAATGCCGAATTCGCAAAGGCTCGAGCCCAGAACGGTCACGATCGTCGAAGGCATCCTGATCTTCAATATCCCCAGATTGCTGGAATTCCTTGATCTGAAGGTGTTTGTCGACACCCCCGACGACATTCGGCTTGTGCGCAGGATCAGGCGTGATATGGAAGAGCGGGGAAGAACGTTGGAGCAGACGCTGCATCAATACGAAGAAACCATCCGGCCGATGCATTACGAGTTTGTCGAACCTTCGAAGCGTCAAGCCGACATCATAATTCCCGAGGGAACTCAGATCGGCATTACGATCGAGCTCTTGTGTGGTTTGATCAGGGAACAGCTGCGATCTTCTGAGAAGTCAGGAGTCTGAAGTCAGGAGTCAGAAGTCAGGAGTCAGAAGTCAGAAGTCAGGAGTCAGAAGTCAGAAGTCAGAAGTCAGATATCTTCTATAGTCTTCTTGGAACTCGGAACTCGGAACTGGTGAAGCGTGAATATTGATCCCGAAAAAATGATCGCCGCCGCTCTAGCCGCCCGAGAGAAAGCCTCCGCGCCTTACTCGAAGTTCAAGGTCGGAGCCGCGGTACTCGCCAGTACCGGTGAGATCTTCGAGGGATGCAATATTGAATCTTCATCCTACGGCCTGACAATTTGTGCAGAGCGCGTCGCTATCTTCAAAGCAGTGTCTGAAGGAGCGGACGCATTCGAAGCGATCGCGGTCGTTGCCGATACAGACAAGCTGACGACCCCTTGCGGAGCCTGCCGTCAGGTGATCTGGGAGAATTGCGGCAACGTTTATGTGCATCTCGCGAATCTGCATGGACTTCGTGAGGTCATTGAAATGAAGGAGCTCTTGCCGATGGCCTTCGACGACTCGTTTCTGGACTAAGCGCCGATCAATAACCGACCATGAGAATTACAAGTACTTTCCCAGCAGCCGCCCTTCTCCTTCTTCTCGTATTATCAGCATATCCGCAAAAGAAGAACGTCGAGATCCTGATCGTCGGCGGGACCGTCGTTACGATGGATGGGGAGATGCGCGTGATCAAGGATGGCGCGGTCGCCATCGACAAAGGAAAGATCGTCGCTGTCGGGTCATCAGCGAACGTGTCAAAAGCATTCTCGGGCAAGACAAAGATCAATGCAGAAGGGAAGGCAGTAATTCCGGGCCTGATCAACACTCACACCCACATCCCGATGACGGTCTTCCGGGGGATCGCGGACGATCTGGACCTCCAGGAGTGGCTTACGAAGTATATCTTCCCGGCCGAAGCAAAGAATGTCGATGAAAAGATGGTCCGGATCGGAACACGCCTCGGCCTCGCAGAGCTGATTCGCGGCGGCACGACGACTTTCTGCGACATGTACTACTTCGAGGATGTCATCGCCGAAGAGACTGAAAAGGCAGGCGTCCGGGGGGTTCTCGGCGAAACGCTCATCGATTTTCCAGCACCCGACAACAAGACGTGGGAAGAAGCGATGGCATACAGCGAGAAGTATGCGAAGAAATGGAAAGGAAACGTCTTGATCACTCCAGCGATCGCACCGCACGCTCCGTACACGGTCTCGGAAGAGCATCTGAAAGCGACTCGCAAGCTTGCAAATGAAATCGGTGTTCCGCTCGTCATCCATCTCGCGGAAGCGCAGACGGAAGTGGATTACGTTCGCGAGAACAAGAACATGCGGCCGGTCGAGTACGTGAACAAGATCGGATTGTTCGAAGGCCAGACGATAGCCGCGCACGTCATCAAGGTAAATGACGAAGAGATCGATGTGCTGAAGAGGGCCGGCGTGGGAGTCGCGCACAATCCTCAGTCGAATATGAAGCTCGCCGCCGGAGTCGCTCCCGTTCCTTCAATGCTGGCAAAGAGCCTTAACCTGGGCCTCGGAACCGACGGTCCGGCGTCCAATAACGACCTCAGTTTGTGGGAAGAGATGGATACCGCGGCAAAGCTCCATAAGATCACATCGGGCGATCCGAAAGTGGTTTCTGCCGAACAGGCGTTTACAATGGCGACGATCGGAGGTGCTCGTGCGCTTCATCTTTCAGACAAAGTAGGCTCGCTTGAAGAAGGAAAACTTGCCGATATCGTGATTATCGGACTTGACTCGCTTCACCAAACGCCCCTCTACAACATCTTTTCTCACCTCGTTTACGCGACGAAGGCTTCCGATGTTGAAACGGTGATCATCCACGGCAGGCTTATCATGCAGGACCGCCGCTTGCTGACACTCAACGAAACCGCTATAAGAAGGGATGCAAACGCACTCCGGGACAAAATCATCGACAGCCTTGCGAATTAAGCAACGGTAATGGTTGCGATAACAGTTTGTTATCGAAACCTTGCCTGTGCGAGGGTTACAAAGCATAATGTTTTAGTTTTTTGTAACTCGAAAGGGAGTCACGTTTTGAAGCGTAGTCCTGAAGATAGGTCGGTAGGTACAACATCTCGGAGCAACAGCAGGAGAAACGGATAATGTCCCAGCGAAACTCAGTATCGGTATTTTTATTTTTCTTACTTCTCGCCCTACCTCTCTCTCATTTTTCGCAGGATAACTCGCCGTCGGACGCAAAAGTGCTGCAGGCTGCGATAGATCGTGCGCCGACGTCTGCCGAGATAATGCGCGAGCGGATCTCAAAGGCGAAGGCGATGCTGGCTGTCAGGAATCATGGCGCTGCGATCTACGAACTTGAGAGCATAAAGAGGGAGAATACCGAGCCAGCGGTGGACCGGGTCGTCAACGTACTTTTGATGAGTGCCTACCTGGAGCTATCGGACTATCCAAAGGCAAAGGAGCTATTAAAAGAGGTTCAGGAGTCTCAGGGATCCGAGGCTTCATTTGATTACCTCGCTGTGGCGGGTCAGGTGGTTCACGGCGCGCGAACGCAGGTAGACCGTTACAAGTCTCTGGGCCTCAGCATCAACGACAGAAATCTTCCGACCGTCGCTTCGGCAGACATTCAGGGAATGCGCGAGACACTTGAGATGGTGATCGAGCATTCGAAGACGATGACAGGTGACGAGAAGCTGCGCGGGAACGCGGCGGCTTTGCTTGAAACCTCCAGTAGCGCACGCGGCTCCCTCGCCCGCGATGCGTATGACGCGAAGCAGTGGAGAGACCAGGTGTCAGACGCCCGCGAACAGATGGTTGGATCGCGCAGCGTTGTGCTTTCAACGACGCCTCCTCCAGCTGAAGAGAAAGAGGCGGATGTTTTGTCGTCAAAGATCGACAGCTCTGATCTGGCGGTCATAGATGAGGACACGCTTCCGGTGGCTAACATTCCCGAGGCCAAGCCGGAAGAAAATTCGGTCGCGGAAAAACGCCCCGAGAGAAAGACGATCCCGCTAAACCTTGAGTCGAAACCGAAGGAGACCGTGGCTGACACATCGTTGGACCGTGAGGAGAGACCTGCAGAGAAGTCGCCACCAGTCGAAAAGAAACCGGAACCCGAAGATACGAAGCGTGAAGCCTCGGTTACCGACAGGCCGGTCAGGATAATCGGATCCGCAAAGCGTTCTGAGAACGAGAACTCCGATCAAGACCAGCCTAACGTGAAGAGTTCGCTCGACCCGAAAGACGTTGAAGAGAAGGCCGCACCGGCCGAAAAGGGCCCTTTGACCATTGGCTCGTTGATAGGGTACGCCACACGAAGGGTGTCTCCGGTCTATCCGAGACAGGCTAGAAACCTGCGTATGGAAGGCGTTGTGACGCTCAAGGTACTCGTTGACGAGGATGGAAAGGTGGAAGAGGTCAGCGATCTCGACGGCCCCGCGATGCTTACCCAGGCGGCCGAAACCGCGATTAAGAAATGGCGTTTCCGTCCGTTCACGCGCGACGGCGAACCCGTGAAGGCATCGGGCTTTGTAAGCTTCAATTTTAATCTGTGATTAGTGAGCGGGGACGAAGGGAGTACTGAGAAATGAGTACTGAGTACTGAGCGAAGAGCTGAATTGATATTTGATCATTGATCCCTGACACTTGTTCGTTGATACCTAATCAAAGATTCCTGACAATTGATCGTTGATACTTGATCCCTGAAACCCGACACAGGACAACCAGATTCAAACGAGACGTTTCCACTACGGAAGCGTCTTTTCTTTTATTTGCCCTTCACGACTTCATCATTCGTGGGGAAGAAGTAACCGCAAAGTGCGCAAAGGTATTCGCGAAGAGCGCGGATCGATGATCAAGTATCATGGATCGGGTATCAATTTTATGGGGAAGAGACCTGGAGAGTATTTCGGCTCCCTTCGTGAGCTTTGCGCATACCTTTGCGTTCTTTGCGGTAAAATTCCCCCTAAACTAGTTAGAAGAAGAGAAAGAACCAGGTCGGTCCAACTCCTGGATCATTAAAGATGAAAGTACAGATAGCATCACTAGCTCTTTTAATTTTCACCATGACCGCTTCAGCCCAAGTCCCTCCGATCGAGCCGGGCGTCCCGCTCGAGCTCGCCAAGTGGCGCGCCGAGCATTACTCAGACATCCGCTATGAGCTGGACCTGACGCTCGTGAAGATGGCGCCTACGCTGAAAGGCTCGATCGCCATAGAGGTAACTGTAAGTACTGAGAAAAAAGTACTGAGTACTGAGGAAAGAGACAGGAGACGGGAGACAGGAGAGCGGGGCGACTCCCCAATCACTGGGCCCTCTTCTCTCAGTACCCAGTACTCATCTCTCAGCACTTCGCGCCTGGCGACGATTCCTATCGTGTTGGATTGGCGGAAGATTTCCGGTCACGAGAAGCTCTCGCGGGTATTCAACGTGAAGATCAACGGCAATGATGCCGTGTTCGAAGAGGTCAACGAGCACCTAGTCTTTCGAAGGGGCGTGCTTGAAGGGAAGAACCGGATCGAGCTCGATTTCGAATCGCCGATCCTCACCTCCGGCAGCGCGATCACGCGCTATGTCGACAAGGAAGACGGATCGGAATATATCTACTCGCTATTTGTCCCTTCGGACGCAAGCACCGCTTTCCCTGTTTTCGATCAGCCTGACCTGAAAGCGAGGTTTAAGCTGCATGCTACCTACAGCGAAGATTGGCATTTCGTTTCAAACTCGCCCATCGGGATGATGACGACCGATGAATGCGGTGAATCGCTGCCGGTATCAAGCGATACTAGTAAACGCTTACCTGCACTTACTGAACTTTCGAAGAAAGAATCCGTCTCAGCGACGAGCGCAACGAGCCAAGCTTTTGATCAAGGTTGTCGCAGAAGCCGTTCATTTCTTGAAACCAAGCCGATAAGCACTTATGTCTTCGCCTTCGCTGCGGGACCGTTTCAGGTGATCGAGGAGCCGACCCGAAACGGGAGTACTGAGAAGAAAGTACTGAGTACTGAGATCGAGGGAGATTATTCACTCAGTCCTCTGTACTCGGCCCTCAGTCCTGTCCCTATCAGAATCTTCGTCCGCAAATCGCAGGCGCACAAACTCCTGCCGCCGCAAGCGGCGGACGCGGGCAAGGATGCCCGCGCTCCAGTCGATACGCCGATTGGAACCCGGAGCGCCAGCGACGGGCATAATGAAATGCTTGTTTCGATCAGCGGCCCAAACGAGGGCAAGCCCGCCGCTAAACAGCACACTGCTAACCGCTCACCGCTCACTGGCGACGCCCGTGCTCCGGTCGAAGAGGTCTTCCGTCTCAACCGTGAAGCAATCGAATATCTCGAAGACTATTTCGACTACCCGTTCCCGTTCCGGAAGTACGATGTCATCCTCATCCCCGAATTTCCGTTTGGCGGCATGGAGCACGCCGGCGCTACGTTCCTGCGCGAGACCTCAGTCATCTTTCCGACCGAGCCGACCGCAAACAACTATATCTCGCGAGCTTCGCTCATTTTCCACGAGGCGGCACATCAGTGGTTCGGCGACACGGTCACGATGAAGTGGTTCGACGACCTTTGGCTTAAGGAAGGCTTTGCCACATTCATGGCTTACAAGACGATGGAGAAGGTTCTACCCGAATACGATCCGTGGAAGGTCTTCTACCAGCGCACCAAAAGCGCCGCTTATCAAACAGACGTAACCCGTGGGACGACACCGATCCATCAAGAGCTTCCCAACCTGAGTGCGGCAAAGTCTGCGTACGGGAATATCGTTTATCAGAAGGCTCCTTCCTTCCTGAAGCAAGCTGAGTTTTTCTGGGGAGAGGAGAGTTTCAGGGAAGCGGTGCGCGCATTTCTAAAGCACCACGAATTCGGGAATGCGACCTGGCATGAACTCGTAGGCGAGATAGTCGAGGTTAAGATCAGAGAGGAACAAGGTAAAGATTACTTCAAAAGGTTAAGTGAGAGAGACAAGGAAGCAAAGATCGAATTCACCAGGTGGCAGGTAGAAAGTGAGTGGGCTGAGTTTTGGGTTTCGAAGCCTGGTACTGCTATCTATCGTTCAACCGAGTGCTTGAAAAGCGATCCGAATCCGATTGCCGGCTTAACCCGTACCTGCGGAGCCACTGGAGCACACACTATTCTGAACGATTATTTGCGCCAGGAACCCACTTTGCCCGGAGGGAACTTCAATTGGGTACAGGACATTCAAGTACTTAGAGTGTTTGAGAATGGTGAGACGAATGTTGAGAGAGTTCCAGTAGGTTACCGAAAATATGCACGCTTACCGGACTTTGAATATGAGTGGATCGAGAGGCGAAAGGAGTTTGTCTTTTCAAATGACGATGAAAGCGAAGTAAAAGCTAAAGACAGTGGTTCGACTGAGCCACTGAAGGTAAACAAGCGACAGTTCGTGATGTTGTTCCCCAACTACCGCGATTACGGATACGGGATCTTCCTCCTCGATGAGAAGAGCCGGAACTACATCCTCAAGAACATACGCAACGAAAAGGACGATTTCCTGCGGGCTCAGATGTGGGGAAGCCTGTGGGATTCGGTCCGCTTCGCGGAGCTCGCGCCGCTCGATTACATAAACCTCGCGATAGCGAACATCGATGCCGAGAAGGACGAGACGACGATCTCCTCGATCCTAGGCAGGACCGCCTACGCATTTAATTACTATCTCTCGGAAAAACAGCAGGAAGAGGTAGCGCCGAAACTCGAATCGCTCCTGATCGACAAGATGAAGACCGCGCCTTCCATCGGCCAGAGGATCACGTATTACCGAGCGCTTCTGGGTGTTGCGAAAGGAAAAGAGGCTCGTGAGGCGTTAAAGGCTTTGTTTGTTGCGGGAGATCGGGCAGAGAAGTCAGAAGTCAGAAGTCAGAAGTCTGAAATAGGAACCCGGAGCGGTAGCGAAGGGCAGGATAGAAGTCAGAAGTCAGAAGTCAGAAATCAGCAGTCGCGAATTGAGGGACCGCGTGAACTTGATTTTGAAAGCGCACTCAGTACTCAGCACTCATCTCTCAGTACTTCCGATCCCCCATTCCCGATCCGACCGAAAGACAAGTTCGACATCACCACGCGTTTGATCGTCATCGGCGATCCGGATGGTGCGAAGTTCTTGGCGGAACTCGAGAAGACCGAAAAAGACGATGCGGCGCTGCGCTGGGCCTATGCGGCCAAAGGGGGATTCGCGACAAAAGAGAACAAGGCGAAATACTGGAGAGATTTCACCGAGAACAAGGAGATATCGGAAAGCTGGATCGAAGCGGCTTTTGACGTATGGAACGCGCCTTCTCACTCGGAGCTGACACTGCCCTACCTGGCCGACGCACTAGCCGAGCTTCCGAACTTGAAACGCGATCGCAAGATCTTTTTTGTGAACGGCTGGTTGGGTGCTTTCATAGGTGGCCAGGATTCGCAGGAAGCTCTCGATGTCGTGAACAAGTTCCTGGAGGAGAACCAAAGCCTCGATGCGGACCTGAGACGGAAGATCCTTGAAAACGTCGACGGGCTGGAGAGAGCGGTAAAGATCCGCTCAAAATTTGGGAAGTAGGTAAAATTAGCCACGGATAAAGGGGATGAACACGGATAAAGGAAAGCGTGGGTTTGTGAATCGCGGCATTCAGTGCGTGAACAAGGTAAGAGTCGACTAAGAAGGACTTCTTAACCGAGCATTCACTTGCCGCTTTCCCAAATCTGTGTTCATCCCCTTAATCTGTGGCTAAACTACCTCCTTTTCAGCTTTCAGATCGAGGCGCCGAGTTTTTCCGAGAGCTTGCCTCTGTAGCGCCTGCTCAGGATCAGTTCCTTACCGGATTTCATCAGCACGACGTGTTCATCATTGAAGTGCTTCTGAAGCTCCTTCACCGAATCGATGTTCACGATCGTCGAGCGGTGGATGCGGAAGAAGAGCTCCGGATCCAGACGTTCTTCCATGCTCTTGAGGGTTTCCCGGATCAGGTGTTTGTCGTCTCCGCTGTGCAGCAGAAGATAGTTGCCGTCCGACTCGATCCAGTCGACGTCCTCCGCAGGCACAAGCAGGATCCTGCCGTTGTTCTTGATCACGAACCTCTTCAGCCTGTCTGGTCCTTCGGAAATTCTGTTCAGAAGGTCCAAGACCTGATCACTTCTCTCGGCGTTCGACTTCTCCTTAAGATCCGTTTTTGCGCGCTCAAGCGCCAAAGCCATGCGTGCATGATCGAATGGCTTTAGAAGGTAATCGACTGCAGATACCTCGAACGCCTTGACCGCGTATCGGTTAAATGCCGTCACGAAGATCACTGCCGGCATCTTCTCGCCGTCGCAGGCCTCAAGCAGTTCGAAGCCGTCGACCTCCGGCATCTGTATATCGAGGAACATCAGATCGGGCTTCAATTCGGCGATCGCTTCGATCGCCTCCGCGCCGTTCGAGCATTCGCCGGCTATCTCTATCTCTGCGTCTTCGGCAAGCATCTTTCGGATTATCTCGCGCGCCGGCGGCTCGTCATCTACTATCAGTGCTCTGAACATAAGCAGAAACTTTAGCCACGGATTAAGGGGATTAACACAGATGAAGCTGTGGCTTTCTACTGATTCGTCGCCGATTCGAATAATCCGCGACGTGCCTCAATAGGAAGCGCCCTTAAATATCCGTGTTCATCTCCTTCATCTGTGGCTAGGCCCTCTTAAAGGCAATGAGATAGTCAGTTTTGCGCCGCCGGCAGGTATCAGTTCGAAATCCAGTTCGAAATCCTCGCCGTAGATCTGCCTCAGCCTCTCCCTCGTGTTTGCAATACCCACTCCTTCTTTCAGCTTTCCCTCTTGCCGACCGTTGGAAGGCGGCCCGTCGTTAAAGATCTCGAGTACCAGTCGGTCTTCGCGTCTTGAGGATGAAACACGAATTCTGCCCGCGCTCATGCTCTTCGAGACGCCGTGCTTGATCGCGTTCTCAACCCCCGGCTGCAATAGTAGGTTCGGGACTTCCAAATCCAGAGTGTGCGGGTCGATGTCGAACTCGGGTTCAAGCCTGTCCCGGAATCTGACCTTCTCGATCTCAAGGTAGTTCTTTAGAAAATCGAGTTCTTTCTCAAGCGACACCGTCTGTGTCCCGTTCGAGTCGACCGTCATCCGGAGAAAATCCCCTAGCCTGGAGATCATATGGACGGTCTGTCTCGGGTCCTCGAGCGCGAGGCTCGAAAGCGAGTTAAGCGTATTGAAAAGAAAATGCGGCTGGAGCTGCATCTTCAAAGCCTGGAGCTGCGCCTGCGCAAGCTGGCTTTCAAGTTCGGCAGCCCGGTTCTTCTCGTCATTGAACTTCTTCGAAAAATCCAGCGCAAGATTCGTGGTCAGGATGATCTTGTACCCGACAACTCCCATCACTACGCTTCCAGCGCCGGCGAGCAATGCACGCTCGGCGAGGGTCCGGTATTCTGCGTTGATTAGCCCGTCAAAGAACCAGACGACAACCACCATCGCGGCAGTCGCAATTATCGACCAGACGATCCCGGAAAGGACGTGAGCGGGGAAGAGGAAGTACCAACTGCGGCTAATCCGGCTGAAGAATTTGTGATTCCAGATTATCAGGATGGCCATCGCCGTCCAGATCTGGAACCGGATCATCTGTTCGTTGAGCGCCCCAAGTATCGTAAATGGTTCGCCGGAAGCGGCGCGGGGGACGATGTACGAAACTGTTAGCAGAAGACCCACGAAACTCAGCAGCGCCCAGAAGATCAGGAGCTTGCTGCGCAGAAACGCGGGGTCTTCGGATCGGATGTCAGATCTTTCCTGCTTCATTCCGCACAAAATCTATCAATATTCACGCCCTTGCGTAAAACAATTTCGAATCCGTTCGAAGAGCGAAACGGGCCTCGCGGGAATTCTGCTGACCTTGTTCCTTCCCTTAAAGGCCCGTTCGCGTACGCAGGCATAACGCCTACATAGGAGTCGCTGATCGTGCTGTTACTTCGAAGGATAGCCAGCTTCTGCCTTTATTTCAGCGATCTGAGCAAGGTGTCGTCGCGAATGAGAATCGAGAAAGATGATCCACTGAAACGCGTCGATCGTCCCTAGGACGGGATTCTCGGCAAACCGTGTGCGCAAATTTGTCTGTGTTGTCCTCAGAAAATCGATAGTCTTTTCGCGCGATGTATCCCATTCGGAAAGAAGTTCGTCGCGTGATTTCCAGCGGCCGTTCGGTTGAACTACCGGAGGCGCCGTGAACTTCTGATTGCGATTTGTGATCGCGAGCGGAATGGCGGTGTCATTGAATCTGTGAACATCTGGCGAAGCGTTCTCGGGACTCTTTGCAATCGTTTCAGAAATGAGTTCCGAGATTCTCTGCTCTGCAACGATGATATGCTCAGCAACTTCGGCAACCGACCAGCGGTCGTCCGACGCCTTGTAGTAGAGCTGCCTGTCGGTCAATCCGCTAAGTTCGGCAGTAAGCTTTTTCTTGGTTTGCTCCAGATACTGGATCGCCTTTGCACGCTCCGTGTCGGTCAAAACAGTCGGATCGGTCTTCTCGCCGCCATTCTGGCCGTATGCGGCAGATCCTGCAGCACAGCTGAAGAAGATTGCCAGGAATGCGACAACCGCGGCAATTGCTTTGTAAGTGTCGTAGGGGTCGAGTATGAAAAGATGCATAATGCTAGCTCCTTCTGAGTCTGAAGATTTGCGGGTGTCCGCGATAGAGCTCACCTTATGTTGTAGTGGTTGAGTTCCGATACGTTTTGTGACGAACGGCGGAATTGTGGGAGGAGCGGAACGAATTGAGTTCAAAGTTCAAAGTTCAAGGTAAAGAAGGCAGGCGGCTGGAGACGGTCGGTTTAGCGGCGGGCTTGCCCGCGACAAGATTCAAGGCACGAGGAAAAGGTGTCGGGGACTAGTTCTCAATGGCAAGTTGGTCGTATCCTCGGAATCTCAGTCCTTATCACTTTCGTCTCAGTACTCAGGGAAGCCCGCGCTCACGATGGCTGCCGACACCTGCTCAATGAACTTTGAACCTTGAATTTTGAACTTGAGAAGGAATATGAATATTAAGAATCTTTTCGATCTGTCCGGCAGGTCGGCGGTAGTTACCGGAGGCTCGCGAGGGCTAGGTAAGGAAATGGCCGAGGGGCTTGCTGAAGCAGGTGCCTCGCTGATGCTTTGCGCGCGGCGTGAGGAGTGGCTGAGCGAAACAGTAGCGGAATTCCGCGGACGAAGATTCAACGTCGAGTCGATTATCTGCGACGCTTCGGTTCCGGATCAGGTTCAGACTGTTGTAGATACGGCGGTAAAAGAATTCGGAAAGATCGACGTTCTGATAAACAATGCAGGCGTTTCGTGGGGGGCAATGCCTGAGGACATGCCGCTTGAAAAGTGGCAGAAGGTTCTCGACGTAAACCTGACCGGTTGCTTTCTTTTCGCTCAGGCCGCAGGGCGCGAAATGCTCAAACGCGAAAGCGGATCGATCATCAACATCACCTCAATTTCGGGAATGAAATCCTCGGCAAATGGCCCCTATTATGCTGGCTACGTCGCAAGCAAGGCGGGCTTGATCGGACTGACCCGCGAGCTTGCCGCCAGTTGGGGAAGGAAGGGAATACGCGTCAACGCCATAGCTCCCGGCTTCTTCCGTTCGAGACTAGCCGATCCGGTGATCGACATTTATGAAGGTTCCATACGCGAGAACAATCCGATCCCGCGAATTGGCGAAGTGGGTGAGTTGAAGGGCGTCGCGGTTTTTCTAGCCTCGGACGCTTCGAGCTACGTGACCGGGCAGACGATCGTTGTCGACGGGGGGATGACGGTTTAACAGGTGGTCAATGATCGTGGATCAGGGATCACGTTCCGAGTTTCAGGTGCGAAGTTTCGGGAGCGGATCGAGAACGAAATCGAGTTCAGCGGCGGGCTGATAAGAGATCTGAGAATAAAGGACTGCGGACTGAGACTCTGGCATCATTTATAACTAATCGTTAAAACCATAAAATCGACACCTGCCCGCGTCACTCGGTCCGTTTTCGACTGGAGCACAGGCAGCTCACCTGTGATGAGCGATTTTTCGCAAACTACCTCGGAGCGACCTCTTGAACATCGCACCCTGAAAGCAATACACTACCCGACACACACACAGGTCAAATCGTCACTTTAGCTTACCGCAGAAACAGTTATGGCAAATGCTAACACGCTGAACCTGGCCTCGATCATCGAACATCAGGCCAGGCTTGCACCAGAAAAAGAGGCGATCGTCTGGGCAGATGTGCGAATGTCTTATGGCGAACTTAATGCATTCGCGAATCGCGTAGCCCACGCACTTAACGAGATGGGTATAGGTATAGGCGATAAGGTCGCGCTAAGCTGTCCCAATCTGCCCTATTTTCCCATCGTTTATTACGGCATCCTGAAAGCCGGCGCGGCGGTTGTGCCCTTGAACGTGCTGTTCAAGCCGCGCGAGATCGCGTATCACCTGGAAGACTCAGATGCCAAAGCGATCTTCGTATTTGAGGGAACCGAGGAACTTCCGATGGGCCAGATGGTAAAGGAAGGATTTGACCAGGTGGACAGCTGCGAACATCTCGTCGTTATGACAGCTGATAAGATGGCGCCGAGCCCTGTAGAAGGGCACCGCACGCTAACTCAACTAATATTTGACAAACCGGACACATACGAAACCGTCGCCACCGATCCTCTCGACACCTGCGCGATCCTCTACACATCCGGAACCACGGGCAAGCCGAAGGGCGCGGAACTGACGCACCTTAACCTGTTCACGAACATAAGCACGACGTACAACATTCATCTTCCGAAACTAGATTTTACGACCGGCGAACAGATGACTTGCCTCATTACTCTGCCTCTTTTTCATACGACCGGTCAGAATGTGCAGATGAACACCAACATGTTCGCCGGCAACCGTTGCGTGCTGCTTCCACGTTTTGATCCCGCCGCGACGCTCGACGCAATGGAGAAGGAAAGGGTCAATTTCTGGATCGGGGTCCCAACGATGTACTGGGCTGTCCTGCAATATGTGAAACAGAGCGGCCGGGACGTATCAAAGATCAAGGAGTTTCTGACGGTCCCGACTTCCGGCGGAGCGCCGATGCCGGTCGAGGTTATGCGGGAATTCGGCGAGATGTTCGGGGTCAGGATCCTGGAAGGATACGGACTTTCGGAAACCTCGCCACTAGCAACTTTTAACCATTTTGACCGGCCATCGAAACCTGGAACGGTAGGTCAGCCGATTCAGGGCGTCGACGTAAAATGTTTCGACGATGACGACAACGAAGTTCCTGCAGGTGAGCGCGGCGAGATCGTGATCCGCGGCCCAAACATAATGAAGGGGTATTACAAGAGACCCGAGGCAACTGCGGAAGCGTTCAGAAGCGGTTGGTTCCATTCGGGCGATATTGGGATTATCGACGAAGACGGCTACGTCCAAATTGTGGACAGGAAGAAGGACATGATCCTTCGCGGCGGCTACAACGTCTACCCGCGCGAGCTTGAAGAGGTGATAATGACGCATCCGGCCGTCTCGCTCGTTGCGGTTATCGCCGTGCCTGATGAGAAACTGGGCGAAGAGGTAAAGGCGTTTGTCGTGCTTAACGAGGGAGAAGAACTGTCGGAGGATGAATTCATTAACTGGTGCAAGGAGCAGTTTGCGGCCAACAAGTATCCCCGGTACGTGGAATTTCGGGACGAACTCCCGATCGGCGGCACTGGCAAGATCCACAAGCTGACGCTGAAACAGGAAGTCAGGGGTGAGCAGTGAGCTGTGAGCAGAAAGCAGTGAGCGGTTTTTTTATCCTACCCATTTATGGGTGGGAATAGAACTCGAATAGCATGCGCGTTAAAGTCCTCTTTTTCGGAGCAACGGCTGACGAGGCCGGAACGAACGAGGCTGAGATCGAACTGAATCGGCCTTCAACTTCTGAGTCCGCATTCGAGGCGATTCTTGCAAAATTTCCTGCACTCACTACTAATCGAAAACCTGAAGATCTCCTGTTTGCTGTAAATCAGGAATATGTAGCCGGCGGGGAATCAATAGCCGAAGACGACGTACTGGCAGTTTTTACAGCGGTTTCGGGAGGCTAGATCAGGTATCAAGTATCAGGGATCATGTTTCAGGTATTGAGTATCGGAGGGACTGTACCCGGATCCCTGGTCCTTGATCGCTGATACATGGAATATGAACTTTGAGATTACAAACGAGCCACTGGATGTTGGCGAGATCGCGCGGCGCGTCGTGCCGGAAGAATGCGGCGCGACCGTCACGCTGGACGGCTACGTGCGCCGATTTACGAAAGGCCGCGAAACAAAGCATCTCGTCTATGAAGCGTACGAGCCGATGGCGCTCAAAGAGATGGAGAAGCTTGCAGATGCTGCAAAGGAGAAATTCGAGATCTCAAGCGTCGGGATCGTGCACAGGCTTGGAAAACTCGAGATCGGCGAAACGAGTGTCGTGATCGCAGTATCTGCACCTCACAGGCGAGCTGCCTTCGAAGCCTGCGAGTGGCTGATAAAGGAGTTGAAACGGACCGTTCCGATCTGGAAAAAAGAGGTCTACGCCGACGGCGAGGTGTGGGTCGAAGGGGAAAGGGACGGGAACGCAGGTGTCCCGCCTGCATAGCATGCGCTCAGGGTTAAGATTGAAGAACGGGAAACTACGACGCCTTCGTGACCTTTGCGAAAACCTTTGTGTACTTTGAGGTAGTAATTCTTCAGGCTGCTAGAAGGTAAGAAGAACTGACCACCAAGGGCACGAAGGAGGCACGAAGGAGGCACGAAGTAAGAAAAACTCAGGTAGTTTGTAATCCAGAAGCGACCGAACTGACCGAGTTCCTTCGAGCCGCGAGCGGCTCATTGCAGGCGGGACGCCTGCGCTCCGATTATGCCCGTCGCTGGCGCTCCGATTATGCCCGTCGCTGGCGCTCCGATTATGCCCGTCGCTGGCGCTCC